>Ga0194060_10004193_pt1 | contig 10007 bp, 9 predicted proteins | sample SepL225m_MetaG_FD_163427 | JGI IMG/M metagenome (GOLD analysis project Ga0194060, IMG submission 163427) | Anoxic zone freshwater microbial communities from boreal shield lake in IISD Experimental Lakes Area, Ontario, Canada - Sep2016-L222-5m | ecosystem: Environmental > Aquatic > Freshwater >... | reverse complement strand
GGAAAAAGCCATATGACGGTGACACGGCAATTCAGATTGCCTATCGTCACGTCAACGATCACGTTCCCGCCCCATCCACAATTCGCAGTGGTATTCCGGAGTCCTTCGATTCCTTGATTCATTCATTAACGGCAATTGACCCAGATTTGCGTCCGCGCGATGCCAGTGAAGTGCTGACGCTCATTCGCACGATTCAAAGCGAGGTCGAACCAGGCCATCAACAAATCACTTTAGAGTTAGATATCCCGCCACTACCTGTCCGTGCGGTGAAGAAAAATAATCGAAGCACAAGAGTTATGGCAGAAAAGAAACCAGAGAAGTCCCCAGAAAAATCCTTGGATGCAAATGAAAGAACCCAGATCCTTAGCAGGGCCGAAGAGACACGGGAAATAATGAAAACTGCTACACCAGTTCCTGCTCCTTCCACTCGCAAAGGGAACTCACCTCGAGTTCGCAGAAATCGCGCTATCGCAATAGCCCTAGTTCTCTTGCTGGCTTTCTTCGGGTGGTATCAGTTCGCAGGTCCTGGTTCGCAAATTTCCATTCCTTCTGTAGTCGGGATGTCTGAAAAAGTCGCAGATAAATTATTAACACCACTTGGCCTTCATTCCAAAGTGAGCGCCACAATTTTTAGCGAAGATGTACCTTCTGGAAAAATCGTTTCCTCCTCCCCTGGCGGAGGCGGACATATTGCCGACGGGGGTACGGTCTTACTCACTATCTCCAAAGGTAAAGAGCGGATCACTATTCCGAAGTTAACTGGGATGACCACCGAAGCTGCTTCATCGCAGTTAGCCACCTTGGGACTTAAGGTTGGCCAAATCTTGGAAGCTTTCAGTTCCAAGATTCCAAATGGGAGTGTTATCGGCCTCTCTCCCGGACCTGGCAGCGAGGTTCGAAAAGACTCTTTGGTTGACATCACCATTAGCAAAGGCGCGCAGCAGATCGGTGCAACTGATTATGTTGGCCAAAGTGGAGATCAGGCGCTCAATGAACTTACCTTGGCTGGCTTCCAAGTTTCTAGTACCTACGCGTACAGCGACACCGTCCCCGTCGGAGCAGTCATCTCCCAGGATCCCGCAGGCGGAACTGCATTGGATAAAGGCAGCACTATCTCTTTGGTGGTTTCTCAAGGGTCTGAGAAAGTTTTCATTCCTAACGTCTACTCGCTCAGCGCCGAAAGTGCGACTCGAGCCTTAGAAAATCTACAGCTCCAGGTCCAGGTAAAAGTCTTTGGAAAGAAGAAGATCAAGACGGTGACCAATATTTCTCCCAGTGTCGGAACCCAGGTTGCCCGTGGATCAACGGTGGTTATTACGGTCGGCTAGGCTCACCCCATGGCCACTCCAACTCGCCCTCGTTTGGGTGCACACGTTCCTACTTCCGGAGGAATGGCAAAGCGTTCTATTGCTTATGCCCTGACGATCGAAGCCGAGGCAATCCAGGTTTTTGCCTCCAATCCCCGCGGATGGGCTATGCCTGATGCCAATCCTGAAGCCGATAGCACCTTTCGCAATAAGGCGGCTGAGCTAGATATCCAAACGTATGTCCACGCACCCTTTCTCATTAACTTGGGTTCCCCGACTCTATCTACCTATGAAAATTCCTTGGCTTCCACCGCTTACTCCTTACGACGTGGCCGCGAAATTGGAGCACAAGGAGTAGTCATCCATACCGGCTCGGCAGTGGACGAAAATCACGTCGCAAATGCGTGGAAGCAAATTCATGATGGCATGATGCCGGTTTTAAACAAGCTCACTGATGAAGACCCCTGGCTTCTGCTTGAGCCAACCGCTGGGCAAGGTCAATCTCTCGTAAAGAAGCTGGAAGATTTAACGAAGTATTTTGAGGCCCTGGAATGGCATCCAAAAGTTGGTGTCTGCTTAGACACCTGTCACGTTTTCGCCGCCGGGCACGACATCAGCGCTAAAAATGGAATGACGCAAACCTTGGACCTGCTCGTCAGTTTGGTGGGCATTGAACGAATTCAATTAATTCATGCCAACGATTCCATGGATGTGTGTGGTGCATTGAAAGATCGCCATCAAAATATCGGTGAAGGCAAAATTGGGCTTGCGCCCTTCCAAGAATTGCTGGCTCATCCAGCAGTGCAGAACGCCCCACTGATTTTAGAAACTCCTGGACAAGAAGAAGAACATGGCCGTGAAGTTGCACTCTTCAAGAAGATGCGTGCCAAAGTAAAGTGAGTTTAGCTAAGAACAAGCCTGCGATCGCCGGGCTGCTGCTTACTGTTGCCTTTATCTGGGGAAGTGCCTTCGTTATCATGAAGGATGCCTTGAAACATCAAGATGTGAATTCATTTCTCGCCTGCCGATTTATTATTGCCACTTGCGTTCTCATCGCGCTAAAGCCGAAAGCACTTCGAATAATGGATCGAAAATTCCTTGTCAAAGGTGTGACCATAGGCCTACTACTTGGTGGCGGCTATATTTTTCAGACTTTTGGGCTCACTATGACCACCGTTGCGAAAACCGGTTTTATCACTGGTTTATACGCAATCTTCGTTCCCATCTTTGCCGCAATTCTTTTTCGGAGGCATATAACTGGGATTCAATGGATTGCAGTTGCTCTATCCTTCCTGGGGTTGATGATTCTTTCTTTCAAAGGTTTGAGTATTGGTATCGGCGAATTTCTGGTATTCATTAGCGCACTCCTCTTTGCTTTTCACATCATTGCTCTCGGCGAGTGGAGTTCTTCCATGGACACATATGCGCTGACCATTGTTCAATTAGGAACTTCTGCAGTGCTGACTTATGCAGCTTCGATGAAGAGCGGATTCCACCTTCCCAATTCTGGAGGAGGCTGGCGCGCCATAATTTATACCGCCCTCTTTGCCACCGCCTTTGCCTTCATTATTCAAACCTGGACTCAATCCTTTATGCCAGCAACCACCATTGCCATCATTTTGACTATGGAATATATATTTGCTGCTGCTCTTGCCGTGATCTTTTCTCACGAAACCTTGACGCTTAAAATCATATTGGGAGGCGGCATGGTGATTGGGGCGATGTATTTGATTATTTGGGCTGAAGGTCGTGAGAAGATACCTGCATGATCGATTTACGTTCAGATACCGTGACCAAACCTTCGGCACAGATGCGCGAAGCAATGATGAGCGCAGAGGTCGGAGATGACGTTTACGGCGATGACCCGACGGTTAATTCGTTAGAAAATCGAGTCGCAGCACTTTTCGGAAAAGAAGCTGGGTTGTTTACGCCAACTGGATCGTTAGCAAATCAACTGGCAATTAGGACTTTAGTCAATCCCGGCGACGAATTACTCTCTGAATCCAATTCCCATATTGTCCGAGCCGAACTCGGTGCTGCGGCGGTATTTAGCGGAATCACAACCCGAACCTGGAAAGACCCCAACGGTTTACTCAATGCCCAGACCGCCTTGGATTTAGCGGCGCCGGATTCAGGTCCTTACTTAGTTTCAACAACCGCGATTGCCGTTGAAAACACCCACAACTTTGGTGGCGGAACAGTTCAATCTATTCAAGAAATTCAAAAACTTAGAAGTGGCGCAGATCTTGCTGGCCTAACTCTGCATTTAGATGGGGCACGAATTTGGAATGCTCATATTGCATCAGGGATACCTTTCGCGCAGTTCGGCCAATACTTTGACACCATAAGCGTCTGCTTTTCAAAAGGGTTAGGTGCTCCAGTTGGTTCCATGATGCTCAGCACTCATGATCGCATTGCCACGGCCAGACGGTGGCGCAAACGTTATGGCGCTGGAATGCGTCAAGTGGGGATCCTTGCTGCGGCCGCTGATTTTGCTATAAGTAACAACTTGCCACTCTTGGCAAAAGACCATCAACGAGCTCAGTTTTTGGCTTCCGCTTGTGCGCAAGTCGCTTCTGAAACCGTGGACGCAAAGCAAGTGGCAACAAATATTGTGGTTCTTTCCTTAGAATCAGTTTCCACCACTGCTGCCGAATTCAATGCGCTACTAAAAGAAGATGGAATTGTAGCCAGTGTTCTAGGACCTAAAATTCTGAGATTTGTGACCCACCTAGATATTTCAGATTCCGATATTGAACGAACCGCTTCAATAGTTAGTGATTTACTTCAGCGCACCTTCGTGGCGAAGTAACCACTCTTTAGATTCAAGACCATAACCATAATTTCCTAGCGCTCCCCCAGATTTAACAACTCTGTGACAAGGAACAATTGGAGCTATGAGATTTCGGGCGCAGGCACTTCCGGCTGCGCGCACTGCATCTGGAGAACCGGCGCGTTTTGCAATTTCGGCATAGGACATGGTTTTCCCAACCGGAATTTTGCGCATCGCCTTCCAAACCGCCTGCGAAAAATCGGCACCTGGTTGTCGTACTTGGATTCCACCAAAGGCAGCAAGGTCACCATCAAAATAGTCAGTCACCAGGTCGCTTATGATTGGAATAATTTTTACTGTAGTAATTTTCTTGCCAGAGTCTTCAGGATCCATTCGTTCCATCAGGTCTTCAAAACTTCCAAACCCAGCCGCCAGCAAAATATGTTCATCGCTGATCAGATAGAGAGTTCCTATAGGTGTTTTTAATGAGGCCCTCTGAAGCATTGTCAGATACTAATGCTCTTTCAGCAGTTGCGAAATAAGTTCTTGAAAATCTCCGTCAACTTCTACGATTTTCCTTTTCCCAGTAAGCCCAGACTTGATGTGGATGTTGCGTTTCGGGGTATTGAGCGCGTCTGAAAGTGCTATAACCACGGCAGAATTTGCCGCGCCATCTACGGCGGCAGCGGTAACAGCTACGACCAAGCGGCCATCATGGCTTCCGCCAACCCGATTCCTAGAAGAACCGGGTTTAACGTAAACCGAAATCTGCATTAACGATCGCGAAGCATCTCGGCTACGAGAAAAGCCAACTCTAAAGATTGGGTGTGGTTAAGGCGCGGATCGCATGCGGTTTCATATCTCATTGCAAGGTCGTCATGAGAAATTTGCTCGCCACCACCAACGCACTCAGTGACATCGTCGCCAGTGAGTTCGATATGAACACCGCCAGGGTGTGTTCCCAACTTTTTATGTACTTCGAAAAAGCCACGAACTTCATCCGTGACATCTTCGAATCTACGTGTCTTGTACCCGCTTGGGGCTTCGTAGGTGTTGCCATGCATAGGGTCACACACCCAGAGAACTGTGGCGCCTGATGCAGTTACTGCTTCCACTAAAGCCGGTAATTTTTCCCGAATCACTCCAGCACCCATGCGAGTGATGAAAGTAAGTCGACCGGGTTCATTAGTGGGATTGAGCTTGGCAATCATCGCAAGTGCATCTTCGGGAGTGCTCTTTGGTCCAAGTTTGATACCAATGGGATTTCGGATCTTTGATGCGAATTCCATGTGAGCACCATCTAGCTGCCGAGTGCGCTCACCAATCCAGAGAAAGTGCGCCGAAACATCATAAGGAAGTTGGGTCCGAGAATCGATTCGAGTCAACGCCTTCTCATATTCCAAAATGAGCGCTTCGTGACTGGAATAGAAATCCACAGTTTTGAATGCTTCTGGGTCGACTCCGGCCGATGCCATAAATTCCAGAGCTCGTCCGATTTCATTGGCCATCTGCTCGTAGCGAGCGCTGTAGCGAGGATCGTTGATGAATCCTTTGTTCCATTCGTGCACCTGGCGTAAATCGGCAAAACCACCTTGGGTGAAGGCTCTCACTAAGTTCAACGTTGCTGCCGAGGTGTTGTACACCTGAATCAAGCGATCTGGATTTGGGGTTCTAGCTTCAAGTGTAAATTCCAAGTCATTGACTGCATCACCACGATAAGCCGGAAGCGTGACCTCGCCTCGAGTTTCGTTGTCATTGCTTCGAGGCTTGGCGAATTGTCCGGCCATGCGCCCCACCTTGATGACAGGCAGGCTGGCGAAATATTGCAACACTGCGGCCATCTGCAAGATAGTCTTGATTCGATTGCGAATCGAATCTGCCGTGGCAGCAACAAAAGTTTCGGCGCAATCGCCGCCTTGTAACCAAAAAGCTTTTCCATCAGCGGCTTGTGCAATCCGAGCTTTCAAATTGTCGCATTCACCAGCAAAAACAAGCGGAGGCAACTTCTTCAAAGTATTGACGGCGCTGTTGATGGCATCGCCATCGTTTCCACCCGGCCAATGTGGCTGTTGGGCAGCCACCAGGCCAGAGGTAAAGAGAGAATCGATATCGACGACCGAGGCTTTCGGTTCGTTACGCGCTTGGTTAATCAGCATGGTTGTAATCGTAGGGATAGAACTGGCCAAGATGGCGAGTAATTACCCGAAGAAAATCTCCGCTTCTGCATAGAGGGAAGGATCGACTAATTTTAAGTGATCTGTGGCAGAGGCCAATGGAACACGTTCAATTTTGGTGCCATGGAGGGCAACCATCTTGCCCCAGTCACCTTCGTGAACTGCGGAGATGGCAGATAGTCCAAAGCGAGTGGCAAGAACTCGGTCGAAAGCTGTTGGAGTTCCACCACGTTGGATATGACCCAGTACTGAAGTTCTGGCTTCTTTCCCGGTCTTTTCTTCAATCTGACCGGCAAGCCATTCACCAATTCCAGATAATTTCACATGTCCGAATGAATCCAGAGTCTGGTCTTTGGTCTTCATATCTCCATCTTGTGGAATGGCACCTTCAGCGATCACAATGATCGGTGCATATGAGGACTCGAAGCGAGATTCCACCCACTTGCAGACCTGATCTACGGAGAACTTGATCTCTGGAATCAAAATACAGGCGGCACCGCCAGCGATACCTGCGTGAAGGGCGATCCAACCAGCATGTCGACCCATAACCTCAACGATGAGGGCTCGATGATGGGATTCGGCGGTGGTATGAAGTCGGTCGATTGCCTCAACGGCAATATTTACCGAGGTATCAAACCCAAAGGTGTAATCGGTGTTGTTGAGATCGTTATCAATAGTCTTTGGAACGCCAACAACTTTAACTCCAAGGGAATCTAACTTTGTGGCAACGCCTAATGTGTCCTCGCCACCGATGGCGATCAGAGCGTCGATATTCATTGCGGCGAGATTTTCTTTGATTCGCTCTACACCGTTGTCAATTTTAAAAGGGTTGGTTCGGGAGGATCCCAAGATTGTTCCACCACGAGGCAATATTCCTCGGGTCGCTGCCAAATCCAGCGGCATAGTGAGACCTTCGAGCGGGCCCTTCCAGCCATCCCGAAAACCGACAAATTCATAGCCATACTCTTTAACGCCCTTGCGGACTACTGCACGGATAACTGCATTCAAGCCAGGGCAGTCGCCGCCGCCGGTGAGGACACCAATACGCATAATGAACTCCAGATCAGAAAATGAAAAAAAGAGATAAATGAAGGTCAACGATGACGGAATAAGTCTACCCTTCGCCTATGGACTTCGTTGCAGGTGTTGACTCATCGACCCAATCGGTAAAGATCCAGATTCACGAGGCGATTTCCGGAAAACTGGTTCGCCAAGGTCGAGCGACCCACCCAGAAGGCACCGAAGTGCATCCCGAAAAGTGGCGGGTTGCCCTTCAAGAAGCCATAGATGATGCAGGCGGACTCTCCGATGTTTCGGCAATATCAATTGCCGGTCAGCAACATGGAATGGTGGCCTTAGATTCTTCTGGAGAAGTCCTTCGACCTGCCCTGCTCTGGAATGACACCCGATCGGCCGATGCGGCAGCAGACCTCAACCGCGAATGTGGTGGCGAGCAAGCCATGGCCGATGCCGTTGGCTCAGTTTTGGTGGCCTCCTTCACCGCTGCAAAAGTTCGCTGGGTGAGGGATCACGAACCCGGTCTTGCGAAGGAGATCGCCGCCGTTGCTCTCCCGCATGACTGGCTCTCCTGGAAATTAGCTGGTGGAACCGACATTGGTGAAATATTCACCGATCGCAGCGACGCTTCGGGAACCGGGTATTTCAATTCAGTAACTAACCAGTACCGCCACGATCTTCTCGCTCTGGCGCTTCGCTCCGATCGGACCATCTCGCTTCCGCGGATCATCGATCCGCACGATTTTGGGGGCAAGACAACGGGCGGAATTTTGATCGCCGCAGGAGCGGGCGACAATGCCGCAGCTGCTTTGGGAATTCAAGCCGAACCCGGAGACGTGATCGTCTCCCTAGGAACTAGTGGAACCGCCTTTGCTGTTTCTGCGACACCGACTCACGACAGCAAGGGTGAAATCGCCGGCTTTGCCGATGCAACGGGAATCTTCTTGCCTTTGGTCTGCACCCTTAATGCCGCACGGATTATGGATGCCGCCAGCCGAATTCTTGGGGTAACACTTGATGAAGTTGGAGCGCTCGCGCTACAAGCTCAACCAGGCGCCCACGGATTGACCTTGCTTCCCTATTTCGAGGGCGAGCGCACTCCTAACCGACCCAGCGCCCAAGGAGTTTTATCGGGGATGACTCTAAGTAATGCCACCCCAGCCAACATTGCCCGAGCAATGGTCGAGGGAATGTTGGGCGGACTGGCAGATGCAGTTCACTCGCTGCGAGAAGCAGGCGTTGCTATTCATCGAATCATCCTGATCGGAGGGGCCGCCAAAAATAGCGCCGTTGGCCCGATTGCTTCTTCGCTCTTCGGCGCTGAAGTCTTAGTGCCAGAGCCTGGTGAATATGTGGCGCGCGGGGCGGCGCGACAGGCTGCGTGGGCGCTCTCGGGATCGACCACACCGACACCATGGAACTTAGGTGAAATGGAGCGATACCTAGAGGAACCCACTCCAGAAGTAATGGTGCGGTACCGCAACCTGCGCGAACACACGCTGGGATGGTAGATAATCTCCATATGCCTGTTACTCCAGAAACCCAAAAGTTAATCGATGCCAGAGCGGCAAGCGGACTTCCTGAAGTCTGGCAAGCGCCAGTTGCTGTGATTCGCAAGAACAATCATGCTGGAATAGCAGGAACGGGAACTCCAGAACCAATTTTTCGAATTGATCATCGCTTCATCCCCGGGCCAACTGCAGATCTTCCGATCAGAATTTATCGCCCTAGCGATGAGCCAAATCTTCCAGCACTGGTATTTATCCATGGCGGTGGTTGGGTCATTGGAACCATGGATGGCAGTGAACAATTGATTCGCTCGCTGGCTAATAAAGGAAATTTCATCGTCGTTGCAGTCGGATATCAAAAGGCACCAGAACACGCCTTTCCCATTCCTTTTGATGACTGTTACGCGACGACCACATGGGTTTTCGAAAATGCTGCCGATTTAGGAATTAATCCCACTCAAATTGGCGTGGGTGGAGTCAGCGCAGGCGCAAACTTGGCTTCGGCAGTTGCTTTGAAAGCTCGTGATACCTCAGAGTGTGAGTTGGCATTTCAAATGCTCGTCGTGCCATGCAATAACGCCGATCTGAATTATCCATCTGCAACTGAAAACGAATCCGGTTTCATGCTCTCAAAACAAGCGATGACTTGGTTTTGGAGCCAGTACCTTCAAAATCCGCAAGACCGCGAAAATTCGTACGCTGTCCCCACACAAGCAAAAACTTTTTCAGGATTGGCACCTGCCATCGTGATCACGGCTCAATACGATCCCTTGCGCGATGACGGATTTGAATATTCGCAATTGCTAGCTAACGCCGGTGTTGAAACAATTTATCGAGAATTTCCTGGGATGGTCCATGGATTCATTTCTCTGGCAGCTTCTATTCCACAGGCATTTGAATGTCAGCAATTTCTTGCTGATCAGATAAATGCCATTCTCGATCGGCAGAAATGACCCAACATCAGAAGTATCGAATAATTCGCAAATTAGAAGGCTTGGAAATTCGAGAGTACTTACCTTGTGTGATTGCCGATGTGGAAATTGAGGGCGATCGAGATTCGGCTCCCAACCAAGGCTTCTCTCCCCTTTTTCAATACATCTCGTCTAATAAAATTGCCATGACTTCCCCAGTGCTGCAGGAAGAACTACCAAACCACAAGTGGCGAGTTTCCTTCGTCATGCCGACTGGGTCGACTCTGGAAGAACTTCCGCTGCCTGCCAACTCCCAA
>Ga0194060_10004192_pt1 | contig 10007 bp, 8 predicted proteins | sample SepL225m_MetaG_FD_163427 | JGI IMG/M metagenome (GOLD analysis project Ga0194060, IMG submission 163427) | Anoxic zone freshwater microbial communities from boreal shield lake in IISD Experimental Lakes Area, Ontario, Canada - Sep2016-L222-5m | ecosystem: Environmental > Aquatic > Freshwater >... | reverse complement strand
GGCAATCAAGTACAAGAACACTGCTGGAGTCACAATTTCTTTCAATAAGAATGGTGATTTGAACGGTGCAGGACTTATCAATGCATTCGTAGTTAAGGGTGGAAAGATAGTTCTAACTGGACTTGCATAAGCCAAAAGCTTAGTAAGTGCAATAAATAAGTACTGAATAATGATCAACCTCCGCGATAGAGTGCGGGGGTTGATCATTTTCAGGATTTGAAAGTAAGTTTAGTTTTAATTAGATTTCTTATGTTTGCCTGGCAGTAAGCAATCAATCAGGCGACTTTTATGGAGGTGTGGTCAGTGGATTTTTCGGTGTTATTTGATCAATTCTTTGCACTAACGATTGATGGGATTGCTCTTGGTTTCATTTATTCCTTAATCGCACTGGGTTACACGATGGTCTACGGCGTTTTGCGCCTAATCAATTTTGCAAACTCTGAAGTTTTTATGCTCGGTACATTTGCAACGATTATGACTTCAAAAAATATTTTTGGCTATGCAGATGATTCAGAGCCCTTAACTGGTTGGAAACTTGTCTACACACTCCTTGCTTGCATGATAATTTCAATGCTTGTTTGCGCAATTGCTGGCGTACTTGTTGAGATTATCGCCTATCGCCGTTTGCGCAAGAATGGATCAAACAGACTCACTACATTGATTTCTGCCATCGGAGTATCGATCGTAATCAGCGAGACAGTCCGTATTCTTACAAGCTCTGCGCCAGCTAATAATCCCCGGCTTCTCGACAAAATATTTTTAGTCTCTTATGAAGGCACAAAGTTTCATCTATTTAAATTTGAGATTCCTGTCTCTGCATTTGAACTTCGCCTTGACACGTTATTAGTAATTATTTTCGCAATCGTTCTCTTAGTTTCAGTTGATCGCTTTGTTAAGCACTCTCGCTTAGGCAAGGGCATTCGTGCGGTTTCTATGTCCGAAGAAAACTCCCAACTTATGGGTGTGAATTTAAATAAAGTCATTTCAAGTACATTCTTTATTGCTGGGCTAATGACAGGTGCGGCAGCTTTCTTCTATACAACGGTTTATGAGAGCACAAAATTCAATGTTGGATTTGAATTGGGCTTGGCCGCATTCACAGCAGCAGTTCTTGGTGGAATTGGAAATCTACGGGGGGCATTCTTTGGTGGAATCTCTTTAGGACTACTTGAAATCTACGCCGCAACCATTTTTGGTACTCAGTGGAAGGCCGTGACCGCCTTCGTAGTATTGGTGTTAGTCCTACTCTTCAAGCCGAATGGATTATTTGGTGAATCTTTACAGAAGGCGAGAGTCTGATTATGGCGTTTAATTTAAGAGATAGAGGCGCAGATATTTGGGATCGCGCACCACGAAGTGGACGAATTGCAATTGCGCTCTCTGCAATGTTATTTGCGATTTGCTTGCCATTTTTGGGTGGAACATTCTTAAATACTCCGATTAGCTCTTACGAGGCAGTTCTTGTTTATCCGGTAGGTCTTTTTGTTTTAATGGCGCTAGGACTCAACATTGTTGTTGGTAAAAGCGGATTGCTGGATTTGGGTTATGTTGCTTTTTTTGCAATCGGTGCTTACACGATGGCTATTCTTGGTACTCACACAGGTTTGAACTTTTGGGAAATTTTGCCAATAGGAATTGCTTTGGCGATGTTGTCGGGAGTAATTCTTGGTCTGCCAACACTTCGACTTCGCGGTGATTATCTTGCAATTGTCACACTCGGTTTCGGTGAAATTGTTCGTATTGTTGCCCTCAACACCATGTCAATCGGTGGACCAAACGGAATTGCAAACATTCCCAATCCACCTAAGTTTTTATCACTTGAGTACACGCTTCAAAATCAAAAAGCTTATTATTGGACCGTTCTTTTTCTCATCTTCTTAGTAATCTGGATGATCCGAAGAGTCTCCACTCGCCGGCCTGGAAGAGCGTGGGAGAGTATCCGTCAGGATGAGGATGTGGCAGATTTAATGGGTGTTAAAACCCTGAAGTATAAGATTTGGGCTTTCGCCGTTGGCGCAGCTATTGGCGGTGCTGGAGGAGTTGTTTTTGCAGCTAAATCCATGTTCGTTGCACCTGAAATGTTCACACTTAACACTTCAATTTTAATTCTTGCCTGCGTGGTATTCGGTGGAATGGGAAACATTTGGGGAGTTATTACCGGTGCAGTAATCCTTTCATATTTGCCGGAGCGAATTCGTTTTATTTCCGATGCTCGCCTACTCATATTTGGACTCACTTTAGTTGTAATGATGAATTTGCGAGCCGATGGAATTTTGCCTCGTAAAAAACGAGAAAGGTCGTATCACTCATGACAAATGTTCTTGAATTAAAAAATATTACAATGCAATTTGGAGGCGTTGTAGCACTTAATGACGTAAGCCTGAGTGTTAAACAAGGTGAAATTCTTGCACTGATTGGTCCCAATGGAGCCGGAAAAACCACAGTTTTCAATGTGATTACTGGTGTGTATACCCCAACTGCTGGACAGATTTTGTTGGGTGATGGAGTTTCTCTTGTAGGAAAGAAAAAGTGGCAAATCACTGAACAAGGCGTAGCCCGTACTTTTCAAAATGTACGCCTATTTGGAGAAATGACCGCACTAGAAAATGTCATTACCGCCGGTGACGTGCGTAGCAAATCTGGATTTGTTGGCTCACTTCTTGGACTTCCACGATCTCGTCGAGAAGAAAAGCAAAATAGAGAGAAAGCGTTAGAGCTGCTCAAATTTATGGGTATTGAAGATAGTGCACATAAGCTTGGTAAGAATCTTGCATATGGAGATCAGCGCCGCCTCGAAATAGCTCGCGCACTTGGCACTCAGCCAAAACTTTTGCTATTAGATGAGCCAGCCGCTGGCTTTAATCCATCTGAGAAAGTCGCACTCGGAAATACGATTAAAAAGATTCGTGATGCCGGCTATACAGTTTTGCTAATCGAACATGACATGTCATTGATCATGGGAATTTCAGATCGCGTTATTGTTTTAGATTTTGGAATGAAAATCGCCGATGATTCTCCAACAAATGTTCAAAATGATCCACGAGTGATTGAAGCTTATTTAGGAGTCCCAGCTGATGCGTCTTGAAATTAAAGATTTACACGTTCATTACGGAAAGATTGAAGCTATCAAGGGCATTTCAGTTGTCGTAAACGAAGGCGAAATCGTCACGCTAATCGGTGCAAATGGAGCGGGAAAGACGACCACCCTTAAAACAATTTCCGGATTACGTAAAGTAAGTTCAGGCTCAATTACTTTTGATGGTCAAGATATTTCTAATATGGCCGCCCACGAACGGGTTGATTTAGGAATCTCGCAAGCACCTGAAGGCCGAGGAATCTTTCCCGGTATGACAGTTCTAGAAAACCTAGAAATGGGAAAGTTCCATCGCAAAAATCGTAAGGCTGAGATGGATGAAGATCTTGAAAAGGTTTATGCGCTTTTCCCACGTTTGAAAGAGCGCGTTGGACAAGCTGGAGGAACTTTGTCTGGTGGAGAACAGCAGATGTTGGCTATCGGCCGTTCATTAATGTCTCGACCAAAAGTTTTACTTCTTGATGAACCATCAATGGGTCTGGCACCTCAGATGATTGCAAATATCTTCCGAATCATCACTGAGATTAATAAGACTGGTGTAACAATTTTGCTTGTTGAACAAAATGCTCAACAGGCGCTACAGCGTGCGCACCGAGCTTATATTTTGGAAACTGGAAATGTGGTCAAAGAGGCAAAAGCGTCCGACTTGCTTAACGATCCTGCGGTTCGTGAAGCGTATTTGGGAACAGGCGCTCACTCCTAAGTTTTAGCGTTCGGCAAGAATTAAACAAGTAATTCGCGCAGTACACGTACGTTCGCCCGCTTCATTAGTAATCACAATTTCCCAACTGCATAATGTTTTGCCTAGAGATATTGCAGTTGCAACTCCAGTGACTAGACCTGATGTGGCCGATTTATGGTGAGTTGCATTGATATCGACCCCTACTATTTTGCGAGTAGGGCCTGCGTGCAAAGAGGTTCCGATCGAACCGAGACTCTCAGCAAGTACTACGTTGGCCCCGCCGTGAAGTAGTCCCATCGGTTGGGTATTACCATCAACCGGCATCGTGCCAACAAGGCGACCTTGTTCAGCCTCGATAATTTTAATTCCCATTTTTTGATCTAATGCGCCGCTACCGCGTTCTTTGTAAAACTTTAGAAACTCTTCGTTGATCATGAGAACTATTCTAGTGCGCAACCTAGGATGAGCACATGAGCAAACGCCTACTTTTAATTGATGGGCACTCGATGGCTTATCGGGCTTTTTTCGCTCTACCCGCAGAGAATTTCACAACCGCGCAAGGTCAACACACGAATGCAATCTATGGCTTCGCGACAATGCTTCTCTCCCTTCTGAGCAGCGAAAAACCTACACACGTGGCTGTGGCTTTTGATGTTTCTAGAAAGACTTTTAGATCAGAGATTTTTCCAGAGTACAAAGCTAATCGTGCGAAAACTCCGGATGAATTTCGATCACAGATGTCTTATCTTCATGAGCTTGTTTCGGCTTTCGGTATCAAAGCATTTGAGGTCGAAGGATTTGAAGCCGATGATATTTTGGCAACCATAGCAAAACAGGCCGAGAAGGAAGGCGCCGAAGTTTTGATTTGTACGGGCGATCGAGATGCCTTTCAACTAGTTAATGATAAAACTACAGTTCTTTATCCCAAGCGCGGCGTAAGTGATTTAAATCGAATGACTCCGGAAGCGGTTCAAGAAAAATATGGAATGTCACCTACGCAGTATCCCGATTTCGCCGCTTTACGTGGAGACCCAAGCGATAATTTACCGTCGATACCTGGCGTGGGGGAGAAGACTGCTGCAAAGTGGATAGTTGAATATGGTTCGCTCCAAGAACTTTTATCCAACGTAGACAAAATTGGCGGAAAAGTTGGGCAATCACTTCGAGATTCAATAGATAATGTCATTCGAAATCGCGAACTGACACAACTTGTCAGTGAAGTTCCGCTTAATTTGACTATAGATACCCTTGCTTGGTCCGGAGTCGATGAAAATATAACTAACCCACTATTCGATGTCTTAGAGTTCAAAACTCTTAAAGATCGCATGATGCCTATTTTGCTTAAAAGTTCATCGAAGAAAATCGAGCCCGAGTTTGAACTTTTTAATGAAGTGATGAGCGAGGGTGTTTTAACCCCGAAAGAGTTGGATGCAAAAATAGCTGCGCACAAAGGCGCTGTGGCTATTGCCTACGCCCTGGATGAAGAAAAATTACATCGTTATGCCGTCGCATTTTCAGCTGAAGAAGTTTTTCTTGTCCACTCCTCAGAGATGGGTGCTTGGTCACGAGATCCATCATTCCCAAAAATTATGCATGATGCGAAGGCGCTATCTCGTTCAAATGGATTAGTAGGAGTTGAATTTGATACTTCACTTGCCGCTTATTTAGTAAATCCTGGTGTTCGCTCGCAAGAACTAAAAGACTTACAGGAGCGATGGGGCAATGGCTCTTCAATAAGTTTTGCATCGCCCGAGCAAGAACTTTTGACAAGTGCCAGAGCGCTTTTCACTCTAAAGGATTCGCTTACTAGGGAACTGCACGAGCGTAATTTGTGGGATTTATTTACAAATATGGAGATGCCAATTGCGGCACTACTTTCACAAATGGAATCAGTTGGAATTGCAGTTGATCGAAAAGAACTTGAAAAATTGGCAACATTTTTCGATGGAGAGGTGGTTCGAGAAACGAAAATTGCGCATGATTCAGTTGGCCACGAGTTTAACGTCGCATCACCCAAGCAGTTACAAGTTGTCCTATTCGATGAATTAAAACTGCCTAAGACAAAGAAGATTAAGACGGGTTACACAACGGATGCTGAAAGCCTAGATTGGTTGCACCAAAAAAGTGGACACCCAGTTCTAACTGCCCTCCTCAGAATTCGTGAGACGAAAAAATTGAGTACTACTGTTGAAGGTTTGATTTCCGAAATAGCTAAAGATGCTCGTATACATACACATTTCCAACAAACTGTTGCCGCAACGGGACGCTTATCATCAACAGGGCCAAATCTTCAGAACATTCCGGTTCGAACAGAAGAAGGTCGCACTATCCGAAATTGCTTTATATCCGGCAAAGGTTACGTTGGTTTATTAACGGCCGATTACAGCCAAATTGAGATGCGGATCATGGCGCACTTATCGCATGATGAAAAACTTCTAAAAGCCTTCGAGTCAGGTGAGGACTTACACGCGAGCATCGCTGGAGAAATTTTTGGAGTCTCACCGCTTGAAGTTGACCCAGAAATGCGCAGGCAAATTAAAGCGATGTCATATGGACTTGCATACGGTCTCTCTTCCTACGGACTCTCGGCGCAATTAGATATCACGCCACCAGCAGCACAGGATTTAATGGATAAATACTTCGAACGCTTTGGCGGAATTCGAGATTATTTGAAAACAGTTGTAGAGGATGCCCGCAAAGTTGGCTATACAGAAACGATTATGGGCCGCCGGAGATATTTACCGGATCTTATGCATGATAATCGTCAGCGTCGCGAAGTGGCCGAGCGCATGGCGCTCAATGCCCCCATCCAAGGCTCAGCTGCTGACATCATCAAATTAGCAATGTTGAAAGTTCAAGCCGCGATTGAAAAAGAGAAGTTATCATCCCGTCTTTTATTGCAGATTCATGATGAGCTAATTGTCGAAGTTGTTGAGGGTGAAGAAGAAGTTATTTCGCAATTGGTTAAGCGCGAGATGGGTGCGGCTTATCCTTTGCGTGCCCCGCTAGATGTGAGCGCCGGACTCGGTCTGACGTGGCATGAAGCGGCTCACTAATTTGTTTCATCGGCATTATCGCGCATGGCGCGTAAATCATTTTCTGCCTTTGGTTTTTCATTAGCTTCAGATAGATATTTCTTTCCGACAAATAGAATTAAAGTTCCAATACCAATACAAAGTGTTGTGATTGAAAGCGCTATTCGCGGCGAAAACTCCTGGGAAATGTAGCCACCAAAAGCCGACCCGAGTGCCATAAATGAACCTTCAATAGTCCACAACCAACCAATTGATGAAACTTCTGATCCAAGTGGTCGAACTGCCTCCAACACTTCCCAATAGAAAACCTGTTGCGCTCCGCCAATGAAACCTAAACATGCGCCAACTAGCGCCAAGCTCCAACCCGGATAAGTAAAAGCAAGTGGCAATGTGCACACTAACCAGATCACATAATTTCGCATGAACCAACCCAATGGACTGTATCGCTTTGAAACAATTCCAGCAGCAACTCCACCAAGAATACTTGCGAGCCCCATCGCGGCTAAAATCCATGCAGTTCGTGCAGGCACCTTTTCTATAGTTGCAAAAGCTGGAACTGCTACATCAAAAATACCCCAGCCTAATCCAATAAAAATTGCTTCGATCATGAGTAGCTGCATTGCACGATGGCGCCATAGAGCTTTTTGACCTTCTTTTTTCCGTTCAGGAATCCAGGATTTTGATACCCGATTGATTGCAAGGGAACCACCGCCTAATGCCATCAAGAATGCAGCAGTTAGCAGGGCAGATTGTGGATGTGTAGATAAAGATAATGCCGTTGCAATCACGGGACCAATCACACCGGCAGTATTAATGACGGAGGTATCAATTGCATAAGCACTTCGCAATAACTCTTCAGGGAGAATTGATTTCCACAGTGGTCTTACTGAAAGATTAATCGGGGGAGCAGAGACACCCAAAATAAATGCAAATACCAACATAGTCGAGCGTGTGTGCGTGAAACTTAAAACAACCAACATGCCCACATAACCTGGCACCAAAATACGCAGAGGCCATTTTTGGCCATATCGGTCCATGATTGAGGATCGAACGCCAGCTGATAATGAACCTGCCACCGAGTTCACGCCGATTACAAGCCCGGCAAAGGCAATAGATTTTGTTTCCTGTTCGGCTTTAAAAAAGATCGATAAACCAATCATTCCGTAAGCAATACGTGCAGGAAATGAGGCAAGAAAAAGGGGGATTACCTGGGGAGTTCGAAAGAAATCTATGTAACGTTTCATTTGTACCTTTATTCTATCTTTTATCGCCATTTTCCCGCATGGATTTGCCCTAACTCCCACACAAACCGTACCCTTGCCCTTCAGCCGCGCGAGCGGGAACTACTACTCATCTATCCCTACGGAGCAACTTGACTACAGCACCAGTAATTGCAGTAAATGACATTGGATCAGCTGCCGACTTTCTAGCAGCAATCGAAGGAACAATCAGAAATTTTAATGATGGAGATCTAGTAACAGGAACAATCGTTCAAGTTGGACGTGAAGAAGTTCTTGTCGACATCGGATATAAAACAGAAGGCGTTATTCCTTCTCGCGAGCTTTCAATTCGCCACGATGTAGATCCAAGTTCACTTGTTAAAGTGGGCGAAACAATTGAAGCCCTTGTTCTTCAGAAAGAAGATAAAGAAGGCCGCCTTATACTTTCCAAGAAGCGCGCGCAGTACGAACGCGCATGGGGAGACATTGAAGGCAAGAAAGAGCGCGATGAAGTTGTCATCGGAACTGTTATTGAAGTTGTTAAGGGTGGACTCATCGTTGACATCGGCCTACGTGGTTTCTTACCGGCATCACTCGTTGAAATGCGCCGTGTTCGCGACCTTACGCCATACATCGGCAAGCAGGTTGAAGCTCGAATTATCGAACTAGATAAGAACCGTAACAACGTTGTTCTATCGCGCCGTGCATTCCTAGAGCAGACACAATCAGAATCACGTACAACATTCCTTAATCAACTACAAAAGGGACAAGTACGTTCAGGCGTTGTTTCATCCATCGTCAACTTCGGTGCATTCGTTGACCTTGGCGGCGTCGATGGTCTTGTTCACGTTTCAGAGCTTTCTTGGAAGCACATTGATCATCCAGGTGAAGTTGTTGAAGTTGGCGACGAAGTGACTGTAGAAGTTCTTGAAGTTGATTTTGAGCGCGAGCGTGTTTCACTCTCACTTAAGGCGACACAGGAAGATCCATGGCAAGCATTTGCTCGCACCCACACAATCAATCAGGTTGTTCCAGGTGTGGTTACAAAGCTTGTTCCATTCGGTGCATTCATTCGTGTGCATGAAGGAATTGAAGGCCTAGTTCATATTTCTGAGTTGGCTGAGCGCCACGTAGAAATTCCAGAACAGGTTGTTCAGGTTGATGATGAACTATTCGTAAAAATTATTGATATCGATCTAGAGCGTCGTCGTATCTCGCTTTCATTGAAGCAAGCTAATGAAGGTCATGAGATTGAAATCGAAGCATTTGATCCAACTCAATACGGAATGGCTGCTCGTTATGATGCAGAAGGAAACTTCATTTATCCTGAAGGTTTCGATTCTGAGGCACAAGAGTGGAAGCCAGGATATGAAACACAGCGCGAAGAATGGGAAAAGCAGTACGCCCAAGCGCAAGAGCGTTTCATGGCTCACAAGAAGCAAAAAGCTGAAGCGAAAGCCGCTGATGCTGCTGCAACACCAGCCGAGGAAGAAACTCCTGCTGCGGAATAGCAACAATTAAAGTTAAAGGACTCGACATGATTGTCGAGTCCTTTTTCTTTTCCTATGCGGTTACTCTTTCCTCATGCGCGTAATCGGGTTAACAGGTGGCATCGGTAGTGGAAAGTCACTTGCCGCTGAGTATTTTGCCGATCTCGGCGCCCTTGTTATAGATGCTGATCAATTAGCACGTGCCGCAATTGAGCGGGGTTCTTCTGGATTTGATGAAGTAATTTCAATTTTTGGTGATTCAATTTTGAAAAATGGAGACATCGATCGACGGGCTCTCGGGGAGTTAGTTTTTCAAAACCCTGAGCTAAAAACTAAGTTAGAAAATATCATTCATCCATGGATTCGAAATGAATTTGAAGCTGCAGTTGCCTCTCTCACCCAAGAGCAAACACTTGTCTATGAGATTCCGCTTCTTTTTGAAACCAATGCTCAAGATAGATTTGATATCGTCATTACCGTCGAAGC
>Ga0194060_10004191_pt1 | contig 10007 bp, 11 predicted proteins | sample SepL225m_MetaG_FD_163427 | JGI IMG/M metagenome (GOLD analysis project Ga0194060, IMG submission 163427) | Anoxic zone freshwater microbial communities from boreal shield lake in IISD Experimental Lakes Area, Ontario, Canada - Sep2016-L222-5m | ecosystem: Environmental > Aquatic > Freshwater >... | reverse complement strand
GGGCCGCAGCGCCGATCTGTCAAGCGTTATTTAGTGACTACATTCTGCGGTCGCCAAACCTACGGAATCACAGAGGTTTGGGCCAGAAAATATGAAATCAGTTACTGTCGACAGCGCGGAACTTCAGGCTAAAGCCGGTCCCACGCAAGAGTTCGAAGATGAACTGAATATCTCTGACCGCAATGGAATCACAATCGATGAAAACCGTTCTCGTGAAGGGCGAATAGCGGTCGAGGTGGAGTTTCTGTCGAACATTCGACCCATACTCCTTCCTCAGTGGGACAACGCTGTCAAACAGTTCCAACAGACTCTTGTCGTCGAGACGGTCAGTCGCGATGGCACGCCTGATTCCCGGGGAATGAAGGCGAAGCGAACGCGCAAGCGTCTTGGCCATTTCGATGTACTTGGGCAGTCCGTATGCGAGCGTGATCGTGCCCTGGTCATGCTCAACCATGAACAATGGTCCTCTCCGCGTGACTCACGCACACGTCAACGAGAACGGGCGACGGCGCCACGAGCGCGGCGATCCACGGCGCGAGGTCACGAACAACGTCCTTGCAGCGGCGACCCCACATCGATGGTGGAGGAGAACGGGGGCATGAGCCGCGTCGCCGCTGACGCGCCAATGTGGCACGATAACATAGCACGAACTGTCAGAGATGGCGGGCGCCGCTTCCGATGACCGAGCGAAGTGCGTGCCTGCGGTCGCGACAGGACTTGGCGACAATCGCGAGGTCATCATATCCAGGCGAACGAGTTACCTGGTGCCAGCGAGTTCAGCAGAGGCCCTCGCCGACGCGATGTTGGGGATTCAATCGGACGTGGCCGCGCTGAAGCACATGGGATACGCCCTCGCGCCGACGGATGGAAGACCAGTTCAGCCTCGGCTCCATGGTCGCGCAGTGAGGGCGTTTGTACAGCGCGTGTCTCCGGCAGAGGAGAAGAGTAGACTGACATCTGACGGATACGGTGCCGGGCGGTGACGCCCCGGATGCGAGGACTCTGATACACTGGCGATGGCATACGTCCTCTGCCTACTCTACGTCGCGGTCATCTATGTCAGGCCCGGCGAAATCGTTCCAGCTTGGGCCATTCTGCGCATCACGCAAGCCACGGGTGCGGCGGCGGCTCTGCTCGCTCTTCTTTCTCTAGGTCATGGGCCTGAATTACGTAACGCTCTCTCCGAGATTCCCGCTACGCTTCATAGGGGGTGACCAGGCAACCTCGGGAGTCATTCTCCAGTAATCGCGGGGCCGATAAGGCAGGCAGGTCAAATGCCGAACGGAACTCTCTTTCAGATATGGCGAACCTCAACGTGGCAGGATCGGATACTTTTGGCGGTGGCCTTCGTCCTAGGATCGGGGAACGCATTCAGATACTGGTCCGAGCGCAACTCGCTCTGGCAGGACGAGATCAGCGCCATCACCCATGCTCTTCAGCCGTGGCCGAGCTTCCTCGTCGAGATCGTTCGTAACGAAATCCACCCGCCGGTGTACTTCGCACTCCTCAAGCTGTGGCAGCAGTTCTTGCCGAGCGACGATCGGAGCCTGCTGTTGAGTTCTGTCTTTCTTCAGCTCTGCGCCTTGACCGTACTGGGGATCGTCGCCGCCCGAGAGTTTGGACCTCGAGCTAGTGCTTACGCCTGCTTGGTCTACGCCGCAATGCCGATCTTTCCCGCGCAGGCGGGGAATCTGCGGATGTATGCCTTGGCGTCGTGTCTCATCTTGCTGACCTGGCAGGCGAACTGCCGTCTGCTGCGCGAACCATCCGGTCGCACGGCTGCCGTCACGGTGTTCCTTCAGACAATGACTGGCTATACGCACTTGACGGCTTTCATGTTCGTCGGGTTGGCGGCACTGGGAGCGTACGGTTCAGTTCGGGCGGAGGGACGGATACCCGGAGCAAGACGCTGGAGACGGACCGGAGTGGCGACCGCGGTGTTGCTGGCGCCGCTGGCGCTTCTGGCATTCGTACGGGGCGGTCCGAAGTTGAGCAAGGAACACGGTTTGGCGTTCATCTCACACATCGCCTCAATGATGTTGCCGTGGCAAGTGCCATCCACGCTGCTGGCGGCTTACGGCTTGGGCCTGGCGTTGCTCCTCGCTTTGGGGCTCGTTGACCGACGCACACGGCCCACCGTGCTGGTTATTCCAATCGGAGCGTGTGTGCTTGCCACGCTACTGGCGTTCGTCGGTCGCCCGCTGTTCCGAAACTACGTCTTCGCGGCATACTTGCTGCCGATCGTGGGGCTGTGCGCCGCGAGGGGATTGACAACGCTCGCAAGATGGCCAGTGGCCGGAATGGCCATTGCGGCGTGCTTGTGCAGTTCGTTGTATACGTGGGCGGCTATCCCGGGCCGTACGCCGGACGAAAATTATGCGCCTGCAACGAGCTTCTTGAAGGGTTCCCTGCGGCCGGGGGATACCGTCTACGTCGCCCATTACGATGTTTACTGGGGCATCCTCAGGTACTGCGTGGGACCACGATGGGGCGAACCATTAGACGTGATGCCGTTGCATAGCAACGACAAATGGCAGGCTGTGCAGCGTCGACTTGGAACCGGCTGGGCTGACCGGCTCCGGCTGGTTCCACAGACGGACCGTCTCGTCGACAAGGGGGTGGCATACGTGTTTGAGAGCCAAGTTGCAGTCAGCCGCGGGCGGATCTGGTTCGTTTCCTGGGCGGGTGATACTGAACCGTTTGCACTCCCACCCGGGGCCGCTTTACGCATCGTGCGGCGGTTCGGCCGGGAGCTGACGATCGGGGTAGTCGACTAGCCCAAATACCGTCCGCCAGACTGGGCCGTCATCGAGCTCGGGGCCTTCAATCCGCTCGATCGCCAGAATCGGTTGCGCCACTTTCAATATCTGAATCTGTTTCGAGAGGCGGGATTGGGCGTTGGATCCAGCGCCGTCGGCGCTCACACCACGTCGTGGCCACGCCCCCGATCCGATCTTCAGCGTCGAGCCACCAGAAACACATCGACGTCTTTGAAGGGCACGGCCTCAACGATCCGGTACGCCCCAGAGTCAACCGCCGTCTGAACGAGCTGGCGTTCGGCGGGTTCGCCAACTACAACCCAGAACGGCGGGGACAGTCGGCCTTCGGCTAGCGCCTGCCTTGGTGCCGTGGATAGGTACGTGATGAAGTCGTACATCTTCTCCGACCGGTGGGAATAGCCGTACCGCTGCGTGCCGTCAACGAAGATGTTCTCCAGTCCGGCGAACTGGGCGTCGAACGCGTCCCAGTCGCGCGATCCCATGCGCGGGTATTGATCGTTGTAGTAGTAGTTGAAGACGCGAAAGCCGTTTCCGAGATAGATCCTCTCAGCGGGCTGTCTCCGCGATTTCACAAACCTCGCCGCGTCGTCGAAATGGGGGTAGTCGAATTCGCGGTAGTACTTCTGCAGGTCCGTCACGGCCACGGTGGCCACTGTGGCGAAGATGATGACCAGCGAGATTCGCGATCGAATCGCGCTGAGGCCGGCGGCGGCCAGCAGACAGATGCCCGGCAACATCACGAGGTGATACTTCACCGGACCGAATGACCGCATCGGCGTGACGATCGACGCAAACAGACTCACGGCCGCCGGGGTGATCACCCAGCACGCAACAAATATGAAGGGTAGCAGCGCTTCTTGTCCAACGCCTCTCGCTTCACCCGGCGTAACCCCCGGCCTGACAGACGCCCGATAGGTGACGATTGCGACAAGGACAGTGAGCATGGCGAAACACCCGACGCCGACGCCTGATCTCACAGAAAGGCTGGCGAAGAGGAGCGGGACCGCAGCAAACGTGACATGGTCGGGTCCGTTTGCCCAGCCCACAGGCACCTGAATCTGCTGCACGTACCGTACGTACGCAAAGGACATGATGAGCGGCGCGTACAGGAGGAGGACTATGCCTTGCGCCTTCAGCGCCGGCATGAGCTGCGTCCTCATCTTCAGGAGCAATACAGCCACGATGATGAACAGCCAGTGCGCCGCGACGAGGTACCACGAATAGGCGTGACAGTACAGCAGCAGGCTCGTCGCGGCCACATGGCCTGCCGATACGCGCGACTGGACGAACGCCTTGTAGAAGTAATGGCTGCATACGACACCGAGCAGCACCTGGAGCGCGTACACACGGGCCATCTGGGAATAGAGCACGTGGGGCACTGCCCCGGCGAGCAAGAGCGCCGCCAACGACCCGATGGCGGGCCGCCCGAAGAGCATGCGCCCGAGGGCCGGCAACAGGGCAACGGTCATCACGCCAAAGACGACAGACGGCAGGCGAAGATTCAGCGCGCCAGTGTCAAGAATCCTGGCGACGCCGTTGACGATCACATAGTGCAGTGGCGGCCAGAAGTCCTGGATGCTGATCTTGATGACGTCTCCCAGCGACCCTCCATACACGATGTGCAGTGTCCAGCCCTCGTCGTCCCACAGGGGCCTCATGGAGATGGTGTAGACACGCGCCGCAAGCGCCAGAGTGAAGACGCTGATAGTGAGGAGCGTGACGGATCGTGAACGGTCGCGGCAACGAAATGGCACGATGCCTTCGCGAACATAGAGGGTCGGGCCGGCCAGCGAGACAACCGCCGCACCGACGTGGGTCCAGATTGACGCTACTCCGATACTGGCTGCCGCGTGAATGATGGCCCAGTAGCAGAGCACCGCAGCCCCAATCACGGCAGACGGTTCGACCCAGTCCGGCGCGACACGTCGGTCGGCAGCCAGAGCGTGCGTGCCTGTCACTGCAGGGAGGTCTTGATTCATGGTCCGGGCTCCCACGAGAGGATCAACAGGCCAGGCGGATGGACCGACGTGCGGCCTACGGTCGCCAGCGCCCACGCAACCGCATCAACGGTTGTTCAAGAAGGAAGTGCGAGTTCACGGACGCGACGAACACCAGAGGCACGTTCTGTGGAAAGGCCGTCGTCCACGCCGCAGACTACCTGTTCAGAAACAGTTGCGACCACAGTTACCGCGAGCAGCTCAGCATCCCGACAAACGCCACCGCCGACCAGTTGAAGCACCGACCGGCCCAATCTTCAGACAAGTAAACCGACCGGTGTACGAGAATCCCGACACAGAGGTTGACCACTGATGTGCCCATGACCGCCGTGAGGGTGTAGCCCATACAGCGGTTGAGCAGCAGCGCCGCTGAGTCCGCCGCCCTGAACAAGTGCAGATACCACTCCTGGCGTTCAAGCCAGTCCCACATCGACGCCAATAGGCATCCGGCTACCAGGCCATCGGCGACCATCGGAAACATCTCGAGGTCATAGTATGGAGTCTGACGGAAAAACAACCACGCACCCGAACGCGCGATGGGCGCAAGCGCTATGACGGCCGCCGAAACCCGCACACACTTCGGCGGTTCCGTCAGGACGAACGCGAACGGAGACAGGAGGACGAGCACGATGGACGCGGCCCGAAGGCCATCAAACAACGGGAGATGGGCCGTCGTGTTCAATACGAATTGCCCCAAGATATCAGCACCTCAGGCACTGAGTCTCGTCGACAAAAGGGCCGCTCGACCCATGACCTCATCGCCCGCAATCGCGGTGCAGGGTGCCGGCGCACACAGCGAGCGTTTCAACTGAGACATCGTCCCATGTTCGGGTCATCGGAGCCGCGATTGCCCTTTGATCCCAATCCCGGCTCAATACAGACTTCAGAGCCTCGGTCAACAGCCCGACGTCTCGCGGCGGGACGAGGATGCCGTTGCCACTGTGGACGATTTCACGTGTGCCCCCAACGTTGGTGGCTACTACTGGACGACCACACGCGAGAGCCTCAACGATCACGTTGGGATATCCCTCGCTCCAACTCGGGAGCGTCAGGACGTCGGCTGCATTGATCCACGCCGCCACACCAGTTGGAGATAGTCCCCCGGGCAGATGAACGCGGGTCTCGAGACCGGCGGCCTGCACGAGTCTCAGCATCTCGTCCTTCATGCCGCCGTCCCCGACGAACGCCAGCGTGAGCCCGGGGTCGCTGGGCGCGAGCCGCCCAAAAGCGGCAAGCAACTCCCGGAGCCCTTTGGCCTCCACGAACCGGCCTACGTACACCACCATCTTCCCGTGTGAGGGAATGCCCAATCCGCCTCGAATCGCCGCCTGATCCATCGGTGCAAACACGCTCGTGTTGAATCCGTTGACGATAGTGTGGACGTTAGCCGGCTTTGCCCCGAAGACCCGGATCGTGTCTTGGCGCATCGCCTCGCTGACGGTTACGACGGCATCAGCCTCCTGAATGGCCAGCCTCGTCATCCAGGCGTTCACTCCGGAGCGGACGTAGATGTCGGAACCCAACGCTCCGATCACGCAAGGGACGTGCAGGGCCCTTGCTGCCAGCAGTGCCGCGTAGCCGTCTGGATATACCCAGTAACCCAAAACGACGTCTGGCTGGAACCGTCGAAGCCTGGGCGTCAAAGCCCAGCTCGCAACGCGGCCGTTGATGCCACGCGTCAGCACGGGGAGCCCTGGGTATGTATATGCCTCCACGTCGCAGCCGTCGAGTTGGTAGCGTGATGGGGCCAGACCGTAAATATAGGTGCGGGCACCGAGTCCGAGAAGCGGCGGATACTTCAGCGTCTGGAAGAATACCCGGACGGTGGCTATTTTGCTGAGCGAGCGAGCTGTTTCGTGAATGAACCGGCCGCGAGTCGCGTCGAAGGGAACCGGCAGCAACGGCGTGACCAAGGCAATCCGCAGCCTCTCGGCAGTTGGAAGAAGGTCTGAATCAGTCATGTCGTTGGCCGTTCTCCTTCCGCCTTGGTCCTTTGTCAAGATATGGCTCTCTCTCGTCTTGATACTTTGCGGGCCCAACCCATCAAATTCGCTCCAGGACTTTGGGGCTTCTACTCACCAGCCGGCGGTTGGGTAGATGGTCTCGTCGATTCGCACGGGCTGTCATCTATTGACGAGCGTCCGTCCGAACCTCAACATGGCCCGCAGGGTTTCGAGCATCCGAATTGGCAAGTAGCTCTTGACGGTTCGACAGACGATACGAGACCGCGCCCTGCGATTGTTGCCGGGCGCCCCGAGGCGCCAATGCCGGCGGGCGGCCTTGAAGTCGCCATCGACGTAGAGGCTGTCTCCGTACTCGAAGTGGACTTTCGCAATCGCATGGTCGAAGATTCCCTCGCAGCCTGCTCGTGCGCGTTGTCGATGTTTATCGAGCAAATGTAATTGAGTCTCGTAGTGTCTGGCCCACTGAGTGCGAGAGGTTTGCTCGGGGTGGACCCGGTAGTTCGTCACCGTTTGCGGCGTCGCCGCAATAGGATGGTCGCGCGAAATCGTCAGCCACAGATCGTAGTCATCGCTGGGGGATAGGTCCTCGTCAAACAGCCCGGCCTCTCGGACCGCATCGGGCCGCACCAACACCGTAGATGGGCAGCTTATCAGGCAATCCAGGATCATTCTTGGGTAGATGTCGCCAGACTCGAGTTGCAAGAACGCCCTTCCGTCGGAGCGATTCCCCGCACCATCGACGTAGACGAATCTTCCAGCGGCCCATGCGGCGCCAGGAGGCCTTTCGATTGCTTCTACGAGTCCTGCTACCGCGTCTGGTTCCAGATAGTCGTCCTCGTCAAGGAAAAGGACGTAATCGCCTGTTGCACGGCGGAGGCCCGCGTTTCTTGCGGATGCCACACCGCCGTTGGGCTTTCTGAACAATACCACCCGATCGCCGTAAAGCGAGACCACCGGCAACGGATCGATAGGTGAGCCGTCGTCGACAACGATGACTTGAATGGCCGGATGGCTCTGACCGAGGACAGATTGAATCGCGTGGGCTAGGTATTTAATGCGATTGTAAACAGGGATGATGACCGTCACGAGGGCGGGTAGATGGTTCCCGTCCGCCGTCGCTCGTGTCCTCCTTCGATCCATTTCATTTGTCGAGACGTTGTTCATGACGCCTGTCCCCGGAGTATGGACTCGCGTTGGCGGGACCACGACTACTCGCTGTCCGGCTTGTCGTCGCGTGATGACCCTACTTGTGCACAATGTGAGGTCTGCGGCGACATTGCTGACATTCTTCCTACAAGAAAGAACGCTCCCGCTCGACGTTCAGCACACCGCAACGGCCCGTTTCGCAAAAGTGAACGTGATTACGCGTGGGAGAGGACTCCGATCCACGAGCCAGTGTCAACGGGAATCTCCCGCTGTAAATACCAGTGCCCGATAGCCTCATCGGGTCGATTGCCAGTTCTCAAATACCGGACGACCGTTGATGCCATGCTGCTTCAGCCCAATACCTGGCTCCCTCGGCACTGCCGGGTCACACCTCACCTACGTAATCTACTGCTCGATCTGAACACCTGGTTGAATCGCCTCTGGGTCTGCCTCGAGTTGAACGCGTCGCCTGCCGAGAAAGATCTCAAGCACGTCGCGCCACTCATCCTTCGGCAGAATTCCGCTTGATACCAGCGCGACGAAGTACGTCACGATCCCCACGCCAATGACGACAACGACATTCAGGTCTCGCGCGAGGTGACACGCAACCGCCATGACCGCCGTCGCCGCTAGCACCCTCAGCCCTTGTGAGATGTCTAGGATTCTGACTGATAGGTAGCGGTTGATGAGAACGGACAGTAAAACACCGTCAAGCCCTGCCGCACAGAGACTCGCCCACGCGGCCCCCCTTTCTCCGTACCAGGGAATCAAAACAATACAAAGAGACACGTTCACCGCGGTTGACGCAAGCTTGACGACGCCATCCTGCCGCTCGCGGTGAATGGCCAAGAGGGTCCAGCCGTTCACTGACGCCAGAAATGAAATGAAGAGACACCAAACCAACACCCTGAGAACCGCCGCCGCTTCGGAAAAGGCGGCCCCATAGACCAAGGCAAGAATACGAGGCGCCAGTAGCGTTGTGCCAACCGCCAGAGGCAGCGCCAACATCAGTGAGTACAAGAAGAACTGCCTAAAGAGTCGCCGGGCCTGGTCGGGGTCGTGGCTGTACGAGTTCGCCATCGCCGGGTACAAGGCGGAGCAAATGCCGTCCGGTATTACGCTCAATCGCTCGACTAGGCCACTAGCGGCGCCGAACAGACCCGCGGCACCATAACCAGAGACGCTTGACAAGATGACGACGGCCAGCTTGTTCCCGGCTATCGACAATTGCAGTGGAACGAAGAATGGCGCGGCGTGACAAATAGTCGCCCAAGCGTCGGAAACATCGACCTTCCACCGGGGAGGTTGAAAGTCTCTGACAAACCACATCCAACTGACCGCGAGGCCGAAGGCGCCTCCCAGCACATAGCTGGCCGTCACGCCTTTGAGTCTCATTCCGATGATCAGGGCCACGACGGACCCTGCGGTCAAGACTAGCCCCGACGCAGCCTGGATCGACGCGACGAGCGCCATTCTCTCCCGGGCTTGGAAGACGTCCTGAAATGTCGTCGTCACGGCCTGGAGCACAATCGTGAGCGACGCGAGACAGACGACCCACTTGGTTCCAGGGTCGTGGCTCGTAAAGCTGATGGCGACGACCGCGCCTGCCGCGCTCAGAAGAGCGAGAATAAGTCTCGTGGTGAATATCCGGTCGACGAACTCGCGAGGAAGACTGCTGTGCTTCGCAACCTCACGCACGGTGACAGCCCGAAGCCCCAAGTTCGTGAATGAGGAGAATATGGCGACAAAACTAAATCCGAAAATGAACCGTCCGTAGTCGGCTTGGCCCAATACGCGTGTCATGTAGCCGATAACGACAATGGACAGCGCATTCAGGAGCAAGGGCTGAGCGATCATCCAGAGGGAATTTCTAAGTACCCGCTGCGACGGTTTCTCGGAGTCCTGGGAGGCCGCCGGAAGGCATGAGTGCTTGTTGGACACGGGCTACCTGAGATTCCGCCGACCGGTATGTCGTTTCGCGAACTCGAATGTCCGTTCGCCTACCATCACCCTCATCAAGGACAGCACGAATCCGCGCTGGGTGACGAAATGCTCTGGGCTAACCGCGAGCGACTTGATGATGAATCGCCTCGCCAAGCGTCGATTACCGATAGCAAGGT
>Ga0194060_10004190_pt1 | contig 10008 bp, 11 predicted proteins | sample SepL225m_MetaG_FD_163427 | JGI IMG/M metagenome (GOLD analysis project Ga0194060, IMG submission 163427) | Anoxic zone freshwater microbial communities from boreal shield lake in IISD Experimental Lakes Area, Ontario, Canada - Sep2016-L222-5m | ecosystem: Environmental > Aquatic > Freshwater >... | reverse complement strand
CGCAGGATAAATTGCCAAGAAAACCGCTGATCGCCATGGTGCCGGTATCGCTGCATGACCAGACCGATGCCGGCGGCAACCAGGTGTCGCTCTTGCTGGCGAATCTGGCAACCCATCTGCGCGATCCACTCAAACGGCTGGCGCGCATCGTGGAGTCCACAACCGAGGCCAAGGAGCGTCTGCGCAGCATGCCGCGTCTGCAAAAACTGGCGCACGGCATTACCTCGATTTCACCCATGGGGCCGGCCATGGTGACTGGTACCGCCAAAGAGCATCCCTTGTTCAACGTCATCATTTCCAACGTCCCCGGACCGCGCGAAACGCTGTACCTGAACGGCGCCCGGCTTGACGAGGTCTATCCGGTTTCTATCCCGACGCAGTACCTGGCCCTCAACATCACCATCAGCGGTTACGGTGACAAGCTGGGTTTTGGTTACATCGCGTGCCGCCGCTCGGTGCCGGCGTTGCAGCGCATGCTGGACTACACCGATGAGTCGATCACCGAGTTGGAGCAGGCGCTGGCACCCGCGCCCGCAAAAACCAGGGCAGCGCCCACCAGGAAGCCCACGCGCAAAGCCCGACAATCGGCAACGTGAAGCAAGATCTCCCGATTCGTTACGTCAACCCGGTATTTCGCCCGCCGAGCGAGGCGCAGTCCCTGATCCTACCGGTCACGGACGGCTGTTCCTGGAACAAGTGCACCTATTGCGAGATGTACACCGCGCCGCAAAAGAAGTTTCGTGCGCGCCAGGAGCAGGAGACGCTGGACAGCATCCAGCGCTGCGGCGAGCTCTATGCATCCGATGTGCAGCGGGTCTTTCTGGGTGATGGCGACGCCATGGTTCTGTCAACCCGGCGTTTGATGGATCTGCTGGCCGCTATCAAGCAACACTTGCCGCGGGTCCGGCGCATTTCAAGCTACTGCCTGCCGCGCAATTTGAGCAACAAGACGGTGCAGGAACTGACGGAACTGCGCACCGCCGGGCTGGACCTGGCGTATATCGGCGCGGAGTCGGGCGACGACGGGGTGCTGCAAAAGGTCAGCAAAGGCGAAACGTTCGAGAGCACGTGGGCGGCGCTCGACAAGCTCGGCGCGGCGGGCATCAGCCGCTCGGTGATGCTGCTCAATGGCCTGGGCGGTCGCCTGCTCACCAAGCAGCATGCGAAGAACTCGGCCCGTTTGGCCAATGCGACGCAGCCAGAATTTCTGGCTACGCTGGTGGTGAGTTTTCCCCAGGGCGAGCAGCGCTTTCGTCAGGGCTTTCCCGAGTGGGAGCCGCTCAATCAGCAGGAATTGTTTTCCGAGATGGAGCAGTTCCTGCAGGCGCTTGATCTCAAGCGCACCGTGTTTCGCAGCGACCACGCCTCCAACTGGCTGGTTCTCAAAGGCGTGCTGGGTGCTGAAAAAGAGCGTTTGTTGCAGCAGGTCCGAACGGCCATAGTGCAGCCACAGTCGGCGCGCCTTCGCCCCGACTGGCAGCGGGGCCTTTGATGCTGATCGCAGTGATCGTTATCGCCGGATTTTGGGCCGGACTGCAAAACGCCCTGGCAGGGGGCGGCTCCTTCATCACGCTGCCGGTGCTGATTCTGTCGGGCATGACACCGCTGGCAGCCAACATCACCTCCACCCTGGCCCTGTTTCCGGGGCAGGTGAGCACGGGTCTGGCGGGTCGGCGCCTGGTCTCCGGCGCCGGCCGACTGCCCTTTCGTGCCTTGTTTCTGGTCAGTATTCTGGGCGGTGCGCTGGGCGGGCTGCTCTTGCTGATCACACCTTCGCGCGTGTTCACCCTGCTGGTGCCGTGGCTGGTGCTGTTTGCCACGTCCGTCTTTGCCTGGGGCAGCTTTCTGCGAAAACCCGGTGAGTTCTCGGTGCATTTGGGTCCCCTGGGCGCTGCTGCCTCGCAGTTTCTGATCGCGATCTATGGCGGCTATTTCGGTGGCGGCATTGGGTTCTTGATGATGGCAGCGCTGACCATGGCGGGCTTGCCAACCCGCAGCGCCGGCGCCACCAAAAACGCGCTTGCCGGCGTCATGAACGCATCTGCCGTGGCGCTCTTTGTTACCTCGCCGCAGGTGCACTGGTTTGAGGCGATCGCCCTGGGCTGCGGCGCTCTCATCGGCGGCCTTTGCGGCTCCTGGGCCCTGCACCGGGTCAACGAGCGCACGCTGCGCATGGTGATCGTGGGCATCGGCGTCTGCCTGACCATCGGTCTGTTCGTCAGGCCGATCTGACTTTTGACTTGCGGCGAATCGGGGTGGCGGTGCTGGTGTTTGCCGCTCCGATGGCGCTGACGGCGCCGCTGGACAAAAGCGCTGCAATCACCACATCGCACTTGTTGCGGATGTGCTCTTCCAGCAGCAGCCGCAGCCGTTTGCCATTTCGGGAATCGAGCGCATCCATGATCTGGTCATGCTCCTGCATGGCCCGGTCCCAGCGCGACTGCCCGATATTGGCGAAATAGCGGGCACGGCGCAGGCGCAGATTGAGTTTGTCTCGCGTCGCCAGCAGCACCGGGTTGGCGGCCAGTCGAAACAGCTGTGCGTGAATTTCCTGGTTGACTTCAAAGTACTTTTCGCGGTCACCCTTGCGGTAGTGCTCACGCATCTGCTCGTGCAACTGGCGCAAACTGGCAATGTCTGCAGCGCTGGCCTGGCCACAGGCCAGTTCCCCCGCCAGCCCTTCGAGCACACTAAGCACCTTGAAGGTGTCGGTGGTATCGGTCAGGGTCATGGGTGTCACCATGGCGCCGCAGTTTTGCAGCAGTTCGACCAGACCTTCGCTGGCCAGTGTCTTGAGCGCCTCCCGCAGCGGTGTGCGCGAAACTTTCAACTCCTCGCACAACACGCGCTCGGTCAGGCGCAAACCCGGCGCCAGTTCCCCGTAAGTGATCTTGTCGCGCAAGACCTTGGCAACTTTCAGATGCAGCAAGGTCTTGTCTGGCGCCATTTCCATCGTCGATTGGCTAGCGTTTTGCATACAATGTTCAGCAACAACCCGTGTGGTCCTCGGAGCCTGAAATTGTACACATGGTTTGCGAATTCGGCACCATGCAGCAGTGCCGTTGCATTCCAGCCGGCTTTCGACTAGTATCCGATTTTGAATACAATTTCACGGAGAAAACCGTATGCTGAAGCTCACACACGGGGCCAGTGGCCGACACTTTCTGCAAATCCCGGGTCCCACCAACGTTCCTGATCGCGTCATGCGCGCCATGGACAACGCCACCATCGATCATCGCGGCCCCGAATTCCAGGTGATCGGCAAGAAAGTGCTGTCAGACCTGAAGAAGGTGTTTCAGTCCGATGATCCGGTCGTCATCTATGGCGCAAGCGGTACCGGTGCCTGGGAAGCGGCCCTGGTGAACACCTTGTCGGCAGGCGACACGGTGCTGATGTACGAGACCGGCCACTTTGCGACCCTGTGGAAGAAGATGTCCGAACGCCTGGGCCTGCGTCCTGAATTCATTGCCGGTGACTGGCGCCAGGGTGTTGAGGTATCGCAAATTGCCGCACGCCTGGACGATGACAAGCAGCACGAGATCAAGGCCGTCTGCATCGTGCACAACGAGACCTCCACCGGTGTTACCGCCGATATTGCCGCCGTGCGTCGCGCCATCGACAGCGCAAAACATCCCGCGCTGCTGATGGTCGACACCATTTCCTCTTTGGCCTCGATTGACTACCGGCACAGCGAATGGGGGGTTGACGTGACCGTGGCCGGCTCGCAGAAAGGGCTGATGCTGCCGCCGGGCCTGTCCTTCAATGCCGCGAGCGAGAAGGCGATTGCGGCGTCAAAAACTTCGAATCTGCCCAAATCTTATTGGGCCTGGGGCGAAATTCTGGAAGCCAACAAGAACGGCTTCTGGCCCTACACGCCCTCAACCACCCTGCTTTACGGGCTCAGCGAAGCCTGCGACATCCTTCTGGAGCAGGGGTTGCCCAATGTCTTTGCCCGCCACACCCGTTTTGCGCAGGCAACGCGTCGTGCCGTTGCGGCATGGGGGCTTGAAGTGTTCTGTGCCAATCCGCAGGCCCTGAGCTCCTCGCTGACCGCCGTCATGATGCCCGAAGGGCATGACGCCGACAAGTTCCGCAAGATCGTGCTCGACCACTTCGATATGTCCCTGGGCGTCGGGCTTGCCAAACTCGCTGGTAAAGTATTCCGTATTGGCCACCTGGGCGACTTCAACGAACTCATGTTGATGGGGACATTGGCCGGCGTTGAAATGGGCCTGGCATTGTCGGGAGTTCCGCACAAGCCGGGTGGCGTCAATGCGGCCATGAATCATTTTGTTGAAACACGCAAATCTTGAAAAGGAGACTTCTGTGAAATCATCGACTTCTGTTCTTGCCAGGGCTGCTGCGGTCTCGCTGCTGGCCTGTGCTGCCACCCTTTCCGCCCACGCCCAATGGCAGCCGACAAAAACGGTCGAAATCATCGTCCCGGCCGGTGCCGGCGGTGCCGCCGACCAGATGGCGCGCACGATCCAGGGCATCGTCGTGAAGCACCAACTGATGAAGCAGCCCATCATGGTTGTCAACAAGTCCGGTGCCAGTGGCGCCGAGGGCATCATGGATGTCAAGGAATCCAAGGGTGACCCGCACAAGCTGATGGCAGCGTTCTCGGCCATCTACACACTGCCGGTTGCCGTCAGCCTGCCCTTCAACTGGAGAGACCTGAACCCGGTCGGCATGATCGCGCTCGACGAGTTCCTGCTCTGGGTCAACGCAGAAACGCCTTACAAGACGCCCAAGGAGTACTTGACCGCAGTGAAAGCCGCGGCACCCGGCACCTTCAAGATGGGTGGCACCGGCTCCAAGCGCGAAGACCACATCATCACCGTGGCCGTGGACAAGGTCGCTGGTACCAAGTTCACCTACATCCCCTACAAGAGCGGCGCCGAGGCGGCAACCCAACTGGTGGGCAAGCACATTGACTCCAACGTGAACAATCCCAGCGAGAACATTTCCGAATGGCGTGCCGATCAGGTCCGGGCTCTCTGCGTGTTCTCCGCTCAGCGCATGGTGTACAAGGAAAAGATCACCAAGACCCAGTCCTGGGCCGACATCCAGACCTGCAAGGAACTCGGTGTCGATGTGGAGTACCAGATGCTGCGCGGTTTCTTCATTCCGTCCGGCACCAGCGCAGCACAGGTCGCCTTTTATGTCGACCTGCTGAAGAAGGTGGTTGCCACGCCTGAATGGAAGGACTACCTTGCCAAGCAGGCGCTGAAGGACGTGTTCCTCGTCGGAGCGGACTTCGTCAAGTTCCTGGAGAAGGACGAGGCTTTTCATAACAAGCTGATGAATGAAGCCGGGTTTGCTAAAAAATAGCGGACGCTGAGTTGACTATGAGGCACACGCACAGACGCTCGCAGCGCGGCGCGATCTCGCGAAACGCCATGGAAGTCATAACGGCTGTCGTGATCTTTGCGCTGGGCATCGTCATGATGGTCGATAACTTCAAGCTCGGCGCCGGCTGGGCCAGTGATGGCCCTGAATCGGGCTACTTCCCTTTTCGCATCGGAGCCATCCTCTGCGTTGCGAGTTTTGTCGTCGCGCTCAGGTCACTCATGAGTGCCAAAGGTTCGACGGAAGAGTTCGTCTCCTGGGACAAATTCAAGCTGGTGCTGACCGTGCTGGTGCCCACAGCACTCTATGTGCTGGGCATCCAGTTTCTGGGCATGTACATCGCCTCAACGCTTTTCATCGGTGCTTTCATGCGCGTGATGGACAAGAGTAGCTGGCTCAAAACCATTCTCGTCAGCGTCGGCGTCAATGGGGTTCTCTACTGGATGTTCGAGATCCAGTTCATGGTACCTCTGCCGCAAGGTCCGTTGAAAGCCCTGTTCGGGGCCTGAGAGCGATACAGGAGAGACTTCAAGTGGACGAACTCAATTCCCTGTTCCAGGGCTTTGCCGTGGCCATGTCCTGGTACAACCTTGGCATGATGATGATTGGCATTGTGCTGGGCGTTGTCATTGGTGTGCTACCCGGTCTGGGCGGTCCCAACGGCGTGGCCATCCTGTTGCCACTGACCTTCACCATGGCCCCGACCTCGGCCATCATCATGCTCTCCTGCATCTACTGGGGCTCGCTGTTTGCCGGCGCCATCACCTCGGTGCTGTTCAACATTCCAGGAGAAACGCACTCGGTTGCCACTACGTTTGACGGCTATCCGCTGGCGCAGCAGGGGCGCGCCGGGGAGGCGCTCACGGCGTCCTTCACCGGGTCCTTTCTCGGCGCCTTGGTGTCGGTGCTGCTGATCACGTTTCTGGCGCCGATGGTGGCGAAATTCGCACTCAGGTTCGGCCCGCCCGAACTGTTTGCCGTCTTTCTGCTGACTTTCTGCAGCTTTGTCGGAACCGGCAAAGACCCGTTCAAGAACATCATCTCAATGATGCTCGGTTTCGGTCTGGCGGCCATTGGCATGGACTCGGTCAGTGGCGAACTGCGCATGACTTTTGGCCTGTCCGATTTGCTGCGCGGCATCGAATTCCTGATTGTCGTGATCGGTCTGTTCGGCATCGGCGAAATCCTGATCAGCATGGAAGAAGGCCTTGCCTTCGAGGGCAAACACGCCAACATCAACGCCAGGGTAGTGTGGCAGACCTGGAAGCAGTTGCCAAAGTACTGGCTCACCATTGTTCGCAGCGCCGCCATTGGCTGCTGGATGGGCATTACGCCGGGAGGCGCCACCGCGGCCTCCTTCATGGGCTATGGCATCGCCAAGAAATTTTCCAAAAACGGCGACAAGTTCGGCACCGGGCAGCTTGAAGGCGTCATCGCGCCGGAGACAGCGGCCCATGCGTCCGGCACGGCGGCGCTGCTGCCCATGCTGGCGCTCGGCATTCCGGGCTCGGCCACGGCGGCGGTGCTGCTCGGTGGGCTGATGGTCTGGGGTCTGCAGCCCGGCCCCATGCTGTTCGTCGAGCAAAAGGAGTTTGTCTGGGGCTTGATTGCCAGCATGTACCTGTCCAACATCGTCGGTCTGGTGATCGTGCTCAGTACCGTGCCCCTGTTTGCCGCGATCCTGCGCATCCCGTTTGCCATCATCGCCCCAGTGATTGTGGTGGTCTGCGCTATCGGCGCCTTCACCGTGCACGGCGTCATGCTCGATGTCTGGTTCATGGTGCTGTTCGGGATCATCGGCTACGTCCTGAAGAAGCTGGACTATCCGCTGGCGCCCATGGTGCTGTCGATTGTGCTGGGTGACCGCGCGGAGGCTTCTTTTCGCCAGACCATGATGGGATCCAGAGGCGATCTCGCCATCTTCTGGTCCAACTCCCTGGTTGGAACCATTACCACCCTGGCGCTGATCATGTTGTTCTGGCCGGCTCTGACTTTCATTCGCGACAAGCTCAGGCAAGCGACCGCAGCAGCATGAGATGAGCACAAACCGAGCAAAGAGAAATGAGTGAAATACAAGCAGCACCGGAACTTGCGAGCAAGTACTGTCTGAACCTGAAGGTCGCCAAGACCATCGCCGCCGCCGCTGAAGCGGAAGCCGTCCGGAACAACTGGAAGGTGAGCATCGCCATTGTGGACGACGGCGCCCATCTGCTTTATCTGCAGCGTCTTGACGGTGCCCACCTCGCCAGCGCCGAAATTTCCCAGGGCAAGGCCAGGACCGCCATGCGCTACAGACGTCCCTCCAGAGCCATGGAAGAAGCCATCAATGGTGGCCGCATTGCCTTGGCGGCGGTCGACAACAACACGCCCTTGCAGGGCGCGGTGCCGATCCTCTACCGGGGAGAGATCGTCGGTGCCATTGGCGTATCGGGCGTGCTGCCGGCGCAGGACGAGCAGATCGCCAGTGCCGGTGCCAGCGTTCTGGCAAGTCTGTAGTCCCGGTTCGGTTTTCCTATAAAATTCATTACAAATGAATCTTTAACGGGTCAGTGCCTCCGATACTCGGAACCGCCCGGTACCCTATCGGAAGAAGGAGTCACGCATGAAACTCACCAGCTGGACTGACTACAGCTTGCGCGTGCTCATGTATTGCGCTGCCAGCCAAGGGCGAGCGCAGCCCGTGACCATTACCGAGATTGCCCAGGCGCATCAGATTTCACGCAGCCACCTCACCAAGATCGTTGTCGAACTCTCCAAGCAGGGCTTGCTGGCCACCACACGCGGGCGCGGTGGCGGCCTGCGGCTTCTCAAACCTGCCAAAGACATTGCGCTAGGTGATGTGGTGCGCCAGACCGAGACCGATTTCACGATGGTGGAGTGCTTTGACCCCGCTCACAACGACTGCCGACTGGCTGGTCACTGCCGCCTGAAGGGCGTGCTCGATCAGGCCCTGCAAAGCTACCTGAAGGTGCTGGACCGGGTCACGCTGGCCGATCTGGTGCCGAGCGCCGAGTCGGGCTTTCCAATTTCGTAAATCAAATTCCATGACCCACATTCCGATACTCAAGATCCTCGAACCCACCGCCCCGGCGCCCCGGGGTGCCGCCTTTCTGCGCCTGGGTTTCCGTCCCTTCTACCTGGGTGCTGCCGTTCTGGCGGCGTTCGCCGTCCCGCTCTGGATGATGGTGTTCCTGGGGCAATGGGTCTGGGCGCCAGCCCTGTCGCCCTTGCTCTGGCACGCACACGAAATGCTGCTGGGCTTCGCGTCGGCGGTGATCATCGGTTTCCTGCTGACGGCGGTGAAGGCGTGGACCGGGCTGGCGACGCCGCGCGGATGGCCTCTTGCTGCCCTCGCGCTGCTCTGGTTGAGCGCCAGAATCGCGGCGCTGACGGCGCCGTATCCTGTCTTCGCAGTGCTCGACACCTTGTTGCTTCCCATCGTCGCCATGGTGCTGGTCCGGCTGCTGCTGCGCGCCGACAATACCCGCAATCTGCCGCTGGCAGGGTTGCTGCTCCTGCTGTCCGCAGCGAACACCGCCTTCCACCTGTCAGTCCTGGGTCTGCTGGATCTGGCACCTACGAGCGCGCTGCATGCGGCCCTGGCGGTGATCGTTATGGTCGAATGTGTGATGGCTGGACGGGTGATTCCCGGCTTCAGCATGAGCGCCATCCCGGGCCTGCGAATCACAACCCTGCTCTGGCTGGAGCGTTCGGCTCTGGGGCTGACCGCCTTGGGCCTGCTGCTTTGGGTGCTCACCGCGCCGGCTGCGGTCACCTCGCTGGCGCTGGGCCTGGCAGCAGCGGCGCACGTATGGCGCCAATGGCGCTGGAAACCGCTGCTCACAAAGCAGCGCCCGATCCTGTGGATCCTTCACCTGTCCTACGCCTGGATACCGATCGGACTGGGCTTGCTGGCACTGGCGCAGATCCATCTGCTTGCGGTGTCACTGGGCCTGCACGCGCTGGCCGTCGGTACCACCGGAGGCCTGATCATCGGCATGATCACGCGAACCGCCCGAGGGCATACCGGACGCACATTGCAGGTGGCGCCAGCTGAAGTTCTGGCCTATGTCCTGGTGTCCGTGGCCGCGGCACTGCGGGTATTGCTGCCCCTGCTTTGGCCCGATCTGTTGCTGGTCTGGCTGACCGGTGCGGCAGCCGCCTGGAGTGTGGCGTTTGCCATCTATGTGTTTGTCTATACGCCCTGGCTGACGCAGACCCGCCTGGATGGGAAGGACGGGTAGAACGATGGACTACCTCTTTGTGCGCCATCTTCATGTGAGCTGTGCTGCCCTGAGCATCACTCTGTTCCTTGTGCGCGGCACCTGTCAGACGGCAGGATGGCCATGGCGCCAGTGGCGCTGGTTGCGCATCGCGCCGCATTTGGTTGACACGGTGCTGCTGGGCGCCGCTATCAGCCTGGCCTGCTGGAGCCAGCAGTTCCCGTTGGCGCAAAACTGGTTAAGCGCTAAAGTGGTGGCCCTGCTCGTGTACATTGGCCTGGGCAGCCTGGCCTTGCGGCCAGGCGCCAGCCGCGCAGTGCAGTGCAGTGCGTTCCTGGGGGCGCTGCTCACGGTGGCCTATATCGTCGGCGTGGCATTGACGCGCTCGGCCAGTCTCGGGCTGATTTGAATGGAGCAAGCTTAGTCAAGACAT
>Ga0194060_10004188_pt1 | contig 10013 bp, 9 predicted proteins | sample SepL225m_MetaG_FD_163427 | JGI IMG/M metagenome (GOLD analysis project Ga0194060, IMG submission 163427) | Anoxic zone freshwater microbial communities from boreal shield lake in IISD Experimental Lakes Area, Ontario, Canada - Sep2016-L222-5m | ecosystem: Environmental > Aquatic > Freshwater >... | reverse complement strand
GGTTTGAACAGAAGCGCGGTGATGAAATACTCGGCCGACCTGTACGAGTTGGACGGCCGGCTGGCGTTTCGACGAGCTGAGGTGACCGGCGGAATCATCCGCAGCCTGGATGGCCGGCAGAAAGCGGCGCTGGCGGCGCTGAAGTTCGGCGACTCGCGCACCTGGCCGGACGTGGCGGCGCAACTGGACAGGAAGAGCATGCCCCACGAGGTGGACGTCGCCGTGATGACCTATGCCAGCGAGATGTTCTCGTGGTACGCCGGCTCCCTGGAGGCCGACACCTACTTCTGCCCCGAGCGGCACGGGATGTACTTCGGCGGATTCGGCATGAAGACCGCACCGGCCATGGGCAAGCAAGACTACTCGATCAGCACGTCGCTCACCGGCGACAGCGGCGAGGCCCTGCTGTCCAGGCTGGACGCTGCGCAGCGGCCGCAGATCACGAACCTCATCGAGCTCCAGCGGCAGGATCTGGCCGAGGTCGTCCGGACGCGCCGGGCGATCGCGACCGAACTGCGGCGCTTCCTGGTCGGGGACGCGGCCGACAAGGCCCAGGTGCTCTCCCTGTCCAGGCGGTACGGCGAGTTGGACGGCGAGATGTCGTACCTGTACGCCACCGCCTTCGCAAACGTCGGCAGGACGCTGACCGGTCAGCAGAAGACCCAATTGGCGGGAACGCGGACCTCCGACCCGTCTGACGCCAAGGGCCCATTCCTGTATTCGTCACCGATCCGCATGCCCAACATCGAGAACACCGACTTCCTGTTTGGCGCACGATGAGCCAGCCATCCACCTCGTCCGACTCGTGGGCTGCGCGCCAGGGGAGACCAATCTTCTTGACGCTCGCGTCAGGACTCCTCGCCGGCGCAATCGGGCTCGCGGGGTGTGAGGGCGGGACGAGCGCAGCGGCGTCCGGCACGCCGGCGAATGCGGCGCCGGCGGCGGCTTTTGCGCTGTCGCCGGCGGCGCCGACGGCGAACCAGGTCGTGCAGTTCAGCGATACGAGCACCGGACACCCGACGTCGTGGTCGTGGACCTTCGGCGACGGCGGGACAAGCGCAGCGCAACACCCCACCCACGTGTATTCGGCCCCGGGAACGGTGGCCGTCAGCCTGACAGCACGCAATGCAGCCGGTTCGGCAACATCGACGCGTAACGTGTTGGTCTCGCCAGAATCGACAACGCCGTCCACGCTGGGCATTGTTCTCGGACGCCCGACCGACAACTCGATCGTCGCGAGCGTGATGGCCGATCCGGGCACGGAAGTGTATTTCGAATACGGCACCTCCCCTGGGACCTACACGGGCCGGACGCTCGTCGGCACCACACCAGCCAGCGGCCCAATGGTCGTGGCGTTCTCGGGCCTCAGGGCCGACACGCCGTACTACTACCGCGCCCGTTCCCGGCCGCCGACGGAGGTGGACTACCGCATCGACACCGAGCATGCCTTTCACACCAGCCGCCTTCCGGGAAGCTCGTTCACGTTCGTCGTCCAGGCGGACCCTCACCTCGATGCCAACTCGAGCACCGCGGTCTACCGGCAGACACTGCTCAACGAACTGGCCGATCGACCGGACTTCATGGTGGATCTGGGCGACACGTCGATGGTCGAGAAATGCGCGATCGACGGTTCCACGCTGTGCGCGGCGCCTGCGTCTCCGAGCCTCGCCCCTGTGTGGGCTCGTTATGCGCTGATGCGCTCTTATTTCGATCTGACGGCCCACTCCGTTCCGCTCTTCATGGTCCTCGGCAACCACGATGGGGAGGCGGGCTGGCTGAGCGACGGCAGTAGCGCCAGCCTCGACGCTCTGGCGGTCACGACGCGCAAGACGTTCTTCCCGAACCCGGAACCTGACGGGTTCTACACCGGCAACTCCGAGCGGTCTCCGGGAATTGGCCTGCGCCAGAACTACTACGCGTTCGAGTGGGGCGACGCGCTCATCGTGGTGCTCGATCCCTACACCTACACACTCCGCAAGCCTGGCCAGGACGGGTGGGGCTGGACGCTCGGCGCGACACAGTACCACTGGTTCGCCAGGACCCTGGCGGCGAGCCGCGCCAGATTCAAGTTCGTGTTTTCGCACCACATGCTGGGCGGGAACGGCAGCGAGGTGCGGGGCGGCGCGGCATTCGCGCCGTTCTTCGAGTGGGGCGGCCGGAATCTCGACGGCACCTGGGCATTCGACAAGCAGCGGCCCGGCTGGCCCGCCCCGATTCATCAACTGCTCGTCGACAACAGGGTCACGGCCTGGCTGCATGGACACGATCACCTCTACGCGCGGGAATCAGTCGACGGCGTGATCTATCAGGAGGTGCCCCAGCCGAGCCTTGGGCGGTACGACATGCCCAATCCGGACGCGGGCTACGGGTACCAGGGCACCACCGGCGTGGACATCTTCCCCAGCTCGGGCCATCTGCGCATCTCGGTGAGCGCGACCGAGGTTCGCGTCGACTACGTGCGGTCGGTCGCGGCGGCCGACGAAACCTCGACGCGGCGCAACGGCACGGTCGTGCAGAGCTACGTGGTGAGATAGACGTGGCCGAGCACGAGACCTTCCGGAGATGCCACCACCGATGACACGACGCGTGGTCTCGAGACTGTCCGCGGTCGCGGTCGCGTCAGGGCTCCTGGCTGGCGCGGCCGCGCTCACGGCCAGCGTGACGGCATCCACCCTGAACATCGTCCTGGGACGCCCGACCGACCGTTCGATCGTCGCGAGCGTGATGGCCGACCCTGGTACCGAGGTCTACCTCGAATACGGTATCGTCTCTGGAACGTACACCAGCCAGACGGTGGTCGGCACCGCATCGGGCGGCGACCCGATCGTCTTCGACCTGACGAACCTCCGGGCCAACACCCGCCACTACTACCGCGCCCGATATCGGACCAGGACGGACGCGGACTACCGCATCGACGCCGAGCATTCGTTTTTCACCCAGAGGAGCCCTGGCAGCACCTTCAGTTTCGGGGTTCAGGGCGATTCCCACCCGGAGCGGGAGGGAAAGATGTACAGCCCTGACCTCTACGCCGTGAACATGACGAATGTCGCGGGCAGGCAGCCCGACTTGTACTTCGCGCTCGGGGATGACTTCAGCATCGAGAAGCTCCTCGGGAAGGACCTCCTGACCCAGGAGAACGTCGACCAGGTCTACCGATACCAGCGAACGTTCCTCGGCATTCTGGGGAACGCGACCTCGGTGTTCCTGGTGAATGGCAATCACGAGCAGGCCGCTGCCTACCTGCTCGGCGACCGGTACGACACGCCTTACCGCGACGCGCCGATCTTCGCGGGCAAGGCCAGGACGACCTACTACCCGCTGCCGGCGCCGGACGGCTTCTACAGCGGGGACACGATGCTGGTTCCCGGCGTGGGGCTCGCGCGGGACTACTATGCCTTCGAATGGGGAGACGCGCTGTTCGTGGTCCTCGATCCCTACTGGCACTCACCCGTGCCGGTGGACAACGGCGTGCCTGGAGTGGAAAGACCGCGGAATCCGTGGGAGGCTACGATCGGCGACGCGCAGTACGCCTGGTTCAAGAATGTCCTGGAATCGAGCCGCGCGAAGTACAAGTTCGTGTTCGAGCATCACGTGCTCGGAACCGGTCGCGGTGCGGCGGCGCTCGTCCACAGCTACGAATGGGGCGGATACAACTCACGCGGCACGGCGTACGAGTTCCCGTCGATGAGACCGACGTGGTCCAGGCCCATCCACCAGCTGATGAACGACAACCACGTCACCATCTGCTTCTTCGGCCACGACCACCTGTTCGCTCGCGAGAAGGTCGACGGCGTCGTCTATCAGGAGGTCCCGAACCCGGCAGACGACACGTACACCGCATTCAACGAGGATGCGTACGATCCGGGGAGCATCAAGCTCCCAGGCGCGACCTACGACCCCGCGTATGGCGCCACCCTGCCAAACTCGGGATACCTCCACGTGACCGTGTCTTCGGATCGCGTGACGGTGGCTTACGTCCGCGCGGTGTTGCCCGGCGACGAGGCCAGGCTTGGAGCCACGAACGGCGCTGAGGCGTATTCCTATTCCCTGCTGACTCGCTCATCGACCGCGCGCAATTGACCGACAAGTGTGTTCGCCGGCTGGAGTAGTTGGCATGCCCGGGCGAATCCCCACCGCCCGCGGGTGGCCGGGAACGCGGCCGCCCCGCACGGCGCGTTGGCGCCGCTCGGATAAGCCGTACCCGCTGCTCCGACGACTCGGGGCTCGTCGGTGACACGCCCCCGGACCGCGCCGAATCAAGTGCGGCCGAGGCTCAGTGTTCTTGCGATGCGCGTCCGGCCGCGAGGTTTTCGAACCGCGTAAACTCGCGGATGAACGCGAGCTTCACGACGCCGGTCGGGCCGTTGCGCTGCTTGCCTATTATGAGCTCCGCCACGCCCTGCACGTCGGTGGCGGGCTGATTCTTGTCGCCGTACTGATCTTCCCGGTAGATGAACAGGACGACGTCGGCGTCCTGCTCGAGGGCGCCGGATTCGCGCAGGTCGGAGAGCTGCGGGCGGTGGTCGGATCGCGCCTCGGGCGCGCGGGACAGCTGGGACAGCACGACGATCGGCACGCTCAGCTCCTTCGCCAGCCCCTTGAGCGACCGCGAGATGGACGCCACTTCGATCGTCCTGTTCTCGAAGCGGCCGCGTCCCTGCATCAACTGGATGTAGTCCACGATGACGAGATGGAGGCCGTGCTCGGACTTCAGGCGTCGGCACTTGGCGCGCATCTCGAGCACGCCAATCGACGGCGTGTCGTCGATGAACACCTTGGCGGCCGTGAGCGTCCCGATCGCCTGCGCCAGGTTGCCCCAGTCCCGCTCACCGAGAAACCCGCCGCGCAGCCGGTGCGCATCGATCCGGGCTTCGGCCGTGAGCATGCGGAGGAACAACTGCTCCTTCGACATTTCCAGGCTGAAGAGGCCCACCGTCATGTCCGTCTTCGTCCCGATGTGCTGCGCGATATTCAGGACGAGGCTGGTCTTGCCCATCGACGGCCTGGCGGCGACGATGACGAGGTCGGACGGCTGGAGACCGGACGTCATCTCGTCGAGATCGGTGAACCCGGTCGGCACGCCGGTGACGAGTTCCTTCCTGGCGTGGAGCTTCTCGATGGTGTCGAGGCTGCCCTGCGCCAGGTCCTTGAGCGACACGAACCCGCTGCGGATCTTGTCATCGGCGATGGCAAAGATCGCGTGCTCGGCCTGATCGAGGATGACGTCGGCCTCCTCCTCCGCGTCGTACGCGGTCGAGAGGATCTTGTTCGCCGACGTGATCAGGCTCCGGAGGGTCGCCTTCTCCTTGATGATCTTCGCGTAGTGCTCGACGTTGGCCGACCTCGGCACGCCGTCCACGAGGGCCGTGATGTAGGCCGGTCCGCCGACCTCCTCGAGGTCGCCCGAGCGGCCGAGTTCCTCCTTGAGGGTGACCAGGTCGATGGCGTCGCCGCGTTCGGCGAGCTTGACCATCTTGTCGAAGATGCGGCGATGGGCGACGCGGAAGAAGTCTTCCGTGTCGATCACCTCGGCAGCGAGGTTGAACGCCTCGTTGTGCAGGAGAATCGCGCCGAGCACGGAGCGTTCCGCCTCGAGATTGTGAGGAAGCGTGCGTTCGGGCGCGTCGGCCATAGCGGAACGTCTGCGGGCAGTGACGAGTCTATCCGAAAAGAAAACGGCCGGAGAAGCCATCTCCGGCCATTTCCGAACGATCGACGGCGAACGAGGCGCGGCCGAGGCCGAACGACTATCGGCCTTCGGCGACGACCTTCACCTTGATCTGTGTCGTGACGTCCCGATGCAGCTTCACCGGCACGTCGTACTCGCCGAGTCGCTTGATCGCCTCGCGCAGCTGGATCTTGCGCCGATCCAGTTCGAAGCCCTTCGCGCCGAGCGCCTCGCCGATGTCGGCACTGGTCACGGACCCGAAGAGCGCCTCGGTCTCGCCGACCTTGCGCGCGATCACGATCTCAACGCCGGCCATCCGCTGGGCCACCGCCTCGGCGGCGTTTCGCTCCTCGGATTCCTTCGCCTCGAACTTCGTGCGCTCGCGCTCGATCTGCTTCTTGTTGCCTTCGTTCACGAGGAGCGCCAGTTTCCGCGGCAGCAGGTAGTTGCGCGCGTACCCGGCGGCGACCTTCACGATCTCGCCGCGGCTGCCGAGGTGGTCGACGTGTTCTCGAAGAATCACTTCCATAATGCCTCTCAAGACAACTTCAGGATTTCAATATTGCAGAATTGCAGAATCGCAGGATGGCAGGATGGCAGGATAGCCGGATGGCCGGATGGCCGGATGGCGGCGGGACGGCCACAGGCAGGCACCCACGCCACTCCTGCCCTTTCTGCCCTGCTGCCTTTCCACCATTCTGCCCTTCTGCAATTCTGCCTTCCTGCAATTCTGCTCTTCAGTCCGTCACATACGGGATGAGCGCGATCTGCCGGGCCCGCTTGATGGCCAGCTGCAGCTTGCGCTGGTGCATCGCGCACGTACCGGAGATGCGCCGCGGCAGGATCTTGCCCCGCTCCGGGACGAACGGTCCGAGCAGCTTCACGTCCTTGTAATTGATGTCGTCGAGCTTGTCCGCGCAGAACTTGCAGACCTTGCGCCGACGGAACAGCGTGCGGCGCTGTCCCTTTTCCTTGTCGCCGGGTTTCTTGTCGCCGCGGCCGCGACCGCCGCCACCGCCCGAGCGTCCTTGTCCAAATGCCATGGCTACACCTCCCCCACATCAAAGCGATCGTCTTCGGCGTCCTCGCCATCGGCGGAACGACCTTCGCCCGGCTGGCGCACCGCCGGCAGTCCGCGCTTGACGCGCCGCCGCGCGGATTCGGTCGTGCGCTTGGTGCGCGTCCGATCGACGACCTTCTTTTCCTCGTCCACCCGGACGACCATGTGCCGAATGACCAGGTCCATCACCTTCAACCGGCGGTCCAGCTCCTTCATGAGCTCGCCCGATCCGTTGATGACGTCGAGGACGTACACGCCCTCCTTGTGGTGGCCAATCTCGTAGGCCATCCGGCGGCGTCCCCAGTTCTCGGTCTTTTCGATCTGCCCGTGCATCTTCGACACCACCGCCTCGACCTGCGTGTGCAGGTCGGTGACCGCCTGTTCCGTGGTGTCAGGGGGAAGGATGTAGACGAGCTCGTACTGTCGGTCTGACATTGCTGCTCCTCAAGGACACGGTGCCGCCCCGGCTCCCGCCGGACCCGACCACCGCGGCCACCAGCATGGTGGCAAGGTGCCCTTCGACTCGCGTGGACCGATACGGTCCGATCGCTCAGGGCTATTCGGTTGTTACCGGATCGCCGCCGTTGAACGCGTTCATCACCGCGGCGATCCCGAAGGTGATGAACATTTCCGCCGCGTCGGCCGCGCGCCCCGTCATGCGCTCGACCTCAGTTCGCTCCTCAGCCGCGAACCGCGAGAGGACGTGGTCGGCCAGGTCTCGCCGGCCCTCGCCGTCCGGCCCGCGACCCACGCCCACGCGCAACCGTGGGAACTCCTCCCCCAGATGCGCCACGAGCGATTTCAGCCCGTTGTGCCCGCCGGCCGACCCGCGCGCCCGCGCGCGCAGTTTCCCGAGGGGCAAGTCCACATCGTCGACGACCACCAGCAGATCGACGACCTCGATCTTGAAGTACCGCTGCAGTTCGCCGACCGCCTGGCCGCTGAGGTTCATGAACGTCAGCGGCTTGACCAGCAGGACGTCCGCCTGGCGCCATTTCGCGATGAGCGCGTCGGCCGGTGCCGACTCGAACGCCACCGCCGCCCGCCGCGCCACCTCGTCGGCCACCTCGAATCCGACGTTGTGCCTCGTCCCCCGGTACTTCGCTCCGGGATTGCCCAGTCCGACGATGGCCTTCACGCGTCCTGCTACTTCTTCTTCTCGTCCTTCTTCTTGTCGTCCTTCTTGGCGTCTTTCTCGTCGCCCTCTTCGTCCTTCTTGCCCTTCTTCAGGACCTCGGGCTCGGCGGCGGTCGCCGTCGCCGCAGCCGCGGCGTCAGCCGGCGCCACGACTTCCTCGGCTCTCGGCGCGATGACGTGGACCAGCATCGCCTCGCCCTCGGTGATGGCCTTCCACTTCGGGTTGGTCGCGACGTCTCGCACGCGCACGCCCTGGTGGAGCATCAACTCGCTCACGTCGACGTCGACGTGCTCCGGGATGTCCGCCGGCAGGCACTCGATGACGATCTCGCGGCGGATGAACTCGAGCAGGCCGCCCTGCTGCTTGACGCCCTTCGGCTCGCCGTGCACCGTGATGGGGATCGTCACTTGCAGCAGCTTGTCCATCGCGATGCGGTAGAAGTCCGCGTGCAGGACGGCGTGCGTAACCGGATCGAGCTGGAACGCCTTCACGAGGACTCGCGTGTCGCCGGCACCCTGGAGCTTCAGCGAGATGAGCGTGTTCTGCCCGGACTCGGAATGCAGGATCTTCAGGAGCGCGCGCGGCTCCACCGCGATCGGCACTGCCTGCCCGCCCGTGCCGCCGTAGAGGACGCCGGGCACGTGCCCTCCGCGACGGGTGCGCCGCGCCTCGTTCTTGCCGAAGGTATCCCGCGTCGTGGCTTCAAGTATCGCTTCCATGTTTCCCCTAACGTTCTGGTGACTGGTGCCTGGTGCCTAGTGACCGGGTCCGCCGAGCCACGAGCCACCGGCCACGAGGCACCTACACAAATAAACTGGAGACCGACGTCTCCTCGTGAATGCTCTTGATCGCCTGCCCCAACAACCGCGCGACCGACAGCACGACGATCTTGCTGCACGCCGCGGCCGCCGGCGTCAGCGGAATCGTGTTGGTCACGATCAGCTTGTCGATCGGCGACTTTTCGATCCGCTCGATGGCGGCCCCCGACAGCACGCCGTGCACCGCGCAGGCGATGATCTGTCCCGCGCCAACGGCCTTCAGCGCCGCCGCGCCCTTCGTAATCGTGCCCGCCGTGTCGATGATGTCGTCCTGCAGAATGCAGGTCCGACCCTCGACATCGCCAATCACGTGCATCACCTCGGCCGTGCCATCGTCCCGGCGACGCTTGTCGATGACCGCGAGCTCGGCATCGAGCCGCTTGGCGTAGGCCCGCGCCCGTTCAGCCCCACCCGCGTCGGGCGACACCATGGTCACGTTCGGGTAATCGAGCCGCACGAGGCACTCGATGATCACCGGCGCCGCGAACAGATGGTCCACCGGAATGTCAAAGAACCCCTGAATCTGCGCCTTGTGCAGATCCATCGTCAGCACGCGGTTCGTGCCGGCCGCGCTCAGCACGTTCGCCACGAGCTTGGCCGAAATCGGCACGCGCGGCTTGTCCTTGCGGTCCTGCCGCCCGTAGCCGTAATAGGGCAGCACGGCCGTGATGCGCGCCGCCGACGAGCGGCGGAACGCGTCAATCATGATGAGCAACTCGACCAGGTGCTCGTCCACCGGGTTACTGGTCGGCTGCACGATGAACACGTCGGTTCCGCGGATGTTCTCGTCAATCTGGAACGAGACTTCCGAGTCCGGAAACCGGCGCAACCGCGCCTGGCCGACCGCCACGCCGAGAACCGCCGCGATCTCGCGGGTCAACTCGGGATGGGCGCTCCCGGAAAATACTTTCAGTTCGCCGAATCCGGTTGACATGAACCGCTCACGCATCACCAACGGCCCCACGAAATGGCTGGGGCGGAAGGATTCGAACCTTCGAATACGGGTTCCAAAGACCCGCGCCTTACCGCTTGGCGACGCCCCATCGAGATCACTCCGGAGGTCTCACGCTCCCCCGGTTTCGCTTCACGGAACCACCCAATGCGTCCCGTTCCGCCCTGGCACCTGTCAACAGATTGGAGAAGCGGACCTCAGGAGTGGCCTGAACCACGCGGCGCAAACCTTAAGTGTATACGATGCCCAGACATGGCGGCAAGAGCCCGGTAGTCCTGCCGACTCACGGTTCTGGTCATGACGATGCGGCGGGACCCGGAGCGGAGGGCGGCGGCCGCCAGAGCCGCGTCCGACCGGCGGGAGAAGAGGCCGAAGAC
>Ga0194060_10004185_pt1 | contig 10018 bp, 5 predicted proteins | sample SepL225m_MetaG_FD_163427 | JGI IMG/M metagenome (GOLD analysis project Ga0194060, IMG submission 163427) | Anoxic zone freshwater microbial communities from boreal shield lake in IISD Experimental Lakes Area, Ontario, Canada - Sep2016-L222-5m | ecosystem: Environmental > Aquatic > Freshwater >... | reverse complement strand
ATCCCGGACGGTATAATTTCGATTATCCTTGTCGCAATTGTATGTATGAACTGATGATCATGCGAACTAAACAGCACAGTACCCGGAAAATCGATAAGACTGTTATTTAGCGAAGAGATGGATTCCAGATCAAGATGATTAGTCGGCTCATCCAGGAGAAGAACATTTGCGCCGGACAACATCATTTTTGCCAGCAGACAACGCACGCGTTCGCCCCCGGAAAGTACGCTTGCTTTCTTTAAGCTTTCCTCACCGCTAAACAGCATTCTGCCAAGAAATCCTCTGATATACGTTTCCTCTTTCTCTGCCGAATACTGACGCAACCAGTCAATAAGATTTATATCAACATTAAAAAACTCCGCATTATCCTTTGGAAAATATGCAACCTTAGTTGTAGTCCCCCATACAAAGCTGCCCTTATCTGCTTTCTCGTTATCCATCAGAATATTAAACAAAGTAGTTTTCAATAAATCATTAGGACCCACAAGCGCAATCTTATCGCCCTTCTCAATTTTGAATGTAATATCATTCAGGAGAGTTTCTTCGCCGTAATATTTTGTAAGGTTTGTAATTTCAAGCAAATTATTGCCGGCTTCCCGTTCCGGCTTAAAAGCAATATAAGGCATTTTACGCGAGGAGGGTTTAATATCCTCAAGAGTAAGGTTCTCAAGCTGCTTTTTTCTCGAAGTTGCCTGCTTGGATTTCGATGCGTTAGCGCTGAAACGGGAAATGAATTCCTGCAACTCCGCTCTTTTTGCTTCTATCTTTTTATTAGCGTCCTTTGCCTGTTTTGCCGCAAGCTGACTGCTCTCCAGCCAGAAATCATAATTGCCGGTGTACATCTGTACCCTGCCAAAGTCAATATCGGCGATGTGCGTGCACACCTGATTGAGAAAATGCCTGTCGTGCGAAATAACAATTACCGTATTCTTAAATTTCTCAAGAAAATTTTCCAGCCAGCCAATTGAAATAATATCAAGATGATTTGTCGGCTCATCCAGCAGTAATATATCAGGATTGCCAAACAGAGCCTGCGCCAAAAGGACTTTTACCTTCTCATTTCCCGATAGGTCCTTCATCAGTTTTGACTGACGATCATCGCTGATTCCTAAACCGTTCAGCAGCTCGGCGGCTTCTGATTCAGCCTCCCAGCCATACAACTCGGCAAATTCTCCTTCAAGTTCGGCAACTCTGATTCCGTCCTCATCGCTGAATTCAGTTTTCGCATACAAAGTATCCTTCTCTTCCATTATTGAAAAAAGCCTTTGATGCCCCATTATTACAGTTTTTAATACCTGACATTCGTCATATTCAAATTGATTCTGCTTCAAAGTCGCGAGTCTTTCGCCCGGAGTAATAATAACATCGCCGGAGCTTTGTTCAATTTCGCCCGAAAGGATTTTAATAAAAGTTGATTTGCCTGAACCATTAGCCCCGATAATTCCATAACAGTTACCCGGAGTAAATTTCAGAGTAACTTCTTCGAATAATATCCGTTTTCCAAATCTAAGAGACAGATTACTTGTACTTATCATTAATTATATATTCCATTATCCATTTTAAGTTAAAAATAGTGTGTTAGCGCTAATTTAGCCGCGAAACATTTTTGAGCTGGTTATCTACAGTAGTTTTTTGCATAAAATAAATATGCTCAAAGAAGAATAATATCGGTTAAGCCAGGTCAGTTTCGGGAAATAAAAAGGAAAAAGCATAGTTTCATTCATTAAACAGCACTTTTCTCCAAAACGCTGTTGCAAAATACTAATAAATCCGGTCGCTTACAATTTGGATCGCCTTCTTTTAGTCTGTGGAACGCGGCAAGCCCTTCCTTTCATTTTTTTTCAGGCGGACTCTTGACTAATGCCCGTTTAATATTTATATTTGCAACTCAAATTTGATTCCGCGATAGCTCAATGGTGGAGCATTCGGCTGTTAACCGAAGGGTTGCAGGTTCGAGCCCTGCTCGCGGAGCTTTAAGGGATTTATGACGAGACAATCGCTGTAAGTCCCTTTTCTATTTTAAAGCCTGTTTCTCTTCCCGTCTGTGGGTCAGGAACTATTAACATAAATTTTACATAGTTGCTTTCCCCCTTATACCTTTAGAATTGGGTTCAGGATATCCTCAACAAACTGTATCCCCTTCTTGGAAAAATAAAAAGCATCACTCGTCCTCGGATTATATAATTCTACCCATTGATTCTGCCTTAAAGTTTCCATTAATCTGTAACAGGTCGATCTTGAATAACCCAGATCGTTATCCAAAAAATCGCGGGTAAGTCTTTTATTCCTGTAAAAGCGCATCAGAACTTCAGTAACTTTCATAGGAAAAAGAACAACATTATGCTTCTGGCTTAATAGTGACCTGACTTCCATGAATAAAGAGAATGAGACAATCCGGTTTGTCTGTTCGTCAAGGTTCCCCAGCCTGTAACATGAATCCAGCCATTTAAGAATACTTCTGGTAGTGCGTGCTTCATACTTTAACGGACGGATTTTAGACCTGCCATTTTTAATATAACTTGAATGTTTTATATTTCTATGAAAAATCGCCAGATAAACCATGTCAAAATCAACAGGGAGTCTCTCCTGAATAGGTATTTTACTCTGAGGAATTCTATTGACAGACTTCGTTGTGTCAGGGGAAGCCGGCGTTGTGTCATGATTAGCCGGCGTTGTGTCTCGAATAGCCGGTGTTGTGTCATGATTAGCCGGCGTTGTGTCTCGAATAGCCGGTGTCGTGTCTCGAATAGCCGGTGTCGTGTCTCGAATAGCCGGTGTCGTGTCTCGAGTAGCCGGTGTTGTGTCATGATTAGCCGGCATCGTGTCATAATTAGCCGGTGTTGTGTCATGATTAGCCGGCATCGTGTCATAATTAGCCGGCGTTGTGTCATGATTAGCTGGCATCGTGTCATGATTAGCCGGCGTTGTGTCATGATTAGCTGGCATCGTGTCATGATTAGCCGGTGAATTTGCATTATTATTCCTGGAATTAATAATTTCTGAGCCTGAAATGGTATTTTCAGCGCGGATTTCATCTTTTCCGTCCGGCAATAGTTCATAAAGCAACGGGTCTGTTCCACTTTGTGTCAAAAGATGAGAAAGAATTTTAGAGAATTTCTCAAAATTTCTTTTAAGCAGGTTATTTTCCTTCTTAAGGGATGAAATTTCGATCTCTTTTGCCTGACATTCAAGCCTAAGTATCTGATTAACCATATTAAACAGTACGGACTGATGACTGTCATTGTTTTGTGGATTTGATGAAAGATTTTTATTCTTACCATCGTTAAGGTTCCCTGCTTCCTTCATTGCTTCACCTTATTAGTTGTTTTGATAAATATCAGCACCCCGCTTTTCTATAACGAATGCCAGCCTAATATTATAATTTTTTTTCATTAAAATCAACTGGCTTAAAGCGTATAAATCGTGCCTCATTTATGGGTGTACAACAAATTCCCCTCTTAATCATACTCATTTTTCCTGAAGCGAATATGATTAACTCATGTTACGCAAAATTCATCCGGACTATGATCCCTGTTACAGCGCAGATAAATCTGAAATAAATCCCCGCTTAAAAAAGAAGAATAAATATAAGAAACCCCTTTGCCCTGATCCGTGCAATCCTTTTAACCCGCGATAAGGAAAAATATGAATAGAATAACCGAATCAAGCATTGAAGAATTTGCCATAGAGCAATTAGAATGTCCGGGCTACCGTACATTGCTCCCGATGGCAAAAATCCTGAAAGGGAAACTTTCGAAGATGTTCTGCCTGTTGCCCTGGTGCTGTCATAATCCATTGCACGGTATCCATTTCTAAAGGGGAAAGGCAGAGCACCGGTATCTATGTGTGCCTTACTTTATCTTTGCCTCTGCCTTTACCTATCCCCAATGCTGTTAAGAATTTTAATAGAAAAAATATCAGTAATTATTGAATAACATTGCTTTTTTTTACTCTAACTTTTTTTATTTTTACAAAAGTATTTCGTAATGTTTTATATTAGAATCTACTGTAATTAATAATAATATTCTGTATCAGATTATTATTCAAACATACATTAAGGAGCAACCATTACATCTCTTGAAAAGAATATTCGCATGAATGTCGCGCTCATATTTAATGTTAAACCTGAAGGTAATATTCTCACCGTTTTTAACGATAAATATGCTGAATGGGATTCGATTGATACCATTTTCGCAGTAAGAGACGCGCTGGCAAAGTACCATAACGTAACTTTAATTGAAGCAAATGATAAGGCATTTGAAAAAATAAAGGCTGTTAATCCCGATATTGTCTTTAATATTGCCGAAGGAATGTACGGCATAAGCCGCGAGGCGCAAATACCCGCAATGCTTGATATGCTTAACGTTCCATATACAGGCTCCGATCCGCTTACATTAGCTACATGCCTCGATAAATCGAGAACGAAAGAAATTTTATCATACTATAACATCAATAACGCGAAGTTTATAACCGTTACATCATTAAGCGATACTGATAACTTTAATCTGAAGTTCCCGGTGATTATAAAACCAGTCGGAGAAGGTTCAAGCAAGGGTATCTTCGACTCATCTTTTATTGAATCGATGGATAAGCTTAAAGAGGCAGTATTTAAGAATGCCGGGACATATAATCAGCCATCACTAATTGAAGAATTTCTTCCGGGCAGAGAATTTACCGTTGCTATCATAGGAAATGGCACAGATGCCGTTGTTCTTCCGATTATTGAGATAAATTTTAGCGAACTGCCGGAGAATATGTCTCCGATTTATTCGTATGAAGCTAAATGGATAGCTGACAGTCCCGAACATCCTCTTGAAATATTTACCTGTCCGGCAGATATTGACAAATCTCTTGAAGATAAAATTAAGGATATCGCGCTGAAAACCTATAACATTCTCAGATGCAAAGACTGGAGCCGTATTGACATAAGGCTTGACAGCAGCGGCGCACCCGCTATAATCGAAGTTAATCCTCTGCCGGGCATACTGCCCAATCCCGAAGATAACTCATGCTTCCCTAAGGCGGCAAGGGCTTACGGGCTTGATTATACTCAGATGTTGAACGAAGTACTTTATGCTTCAGCTAAAAGATACAAACTGATATGAGCAATAAAACTAAAATTTTGGTTTGCTACAACGAACCCGTTAAGGCTTATGCAAACTACACAGGGAAGAAGCTAAATTCTGTGGAAGAGAATATCGACCTTTCGGAAAGCGAAATCTCAGATAGTATCAGCGACATCATCTCGCATCTCCGGTTATACTATGAGAATATAGAATCGATTGTCTTCAGTTCTGATGTTGAAAACACAATTGCAGAAATAGCTAAATGCTCCCCTGATGCAATACTCAATTTCGTTGAATCAGTAAACGGTAAAGCACACTACGAAGCTTATGCCGCGGGCATATATGAACTGATGGGCATAAATTATACTGGCAGCACTCCTGTAAGCCTGACTATATGTCTCGATAAATCAAAAACAAAACAGATATTAAGCACATTCGGCATTAAGACTCCGGGTTTTCACATTGCCCGCTATTGTGAGAAATTAAAGGAAGAAGATTTTATACTGAAATCCCCGGTTATACTAAAACTACTTAACGAAGACGCATCAATCGGCATCTCCGAGTTCTCGGTAGCTGATTCATTTTCAGAAGTAACCGAACGCCTCACGTTCTTATTTAAGACTTACAAACAAGATGTATTAATTGAGGAATATATCAGCGGCCGAGAACTGAATGTATCTGTACTTGGAGGCAGGATACTGCCGGTTTCAGAGATAAGTTTTGCCGGACTGCCCAAAGGTCTTCCGAAGATTGTTACTTATGAAGGCAAATGGTCGCCCGAAAGCACTTATTTTAAATATACTAATCCTGTATGCCCTGCCGATATTGACGAAGATACAAAAGAAAAAGTAGAAGCCATAGCTCTGAAGTGCTTTGACCTTCTGTGTTGCAGGGATTACGCCAGGATTGATATGCGCCTGAGCAAGAGCGGCGTTCCATACGTTATTGAAGTAAATCCTAATCCCGACCTGTCTGCCGATGCCGGTTTTGCAAGAGCAGCCGCGGCGGCGGGAATGTCTTATGCCGGGTTGCTGCATACAATCACAGGCTTTGCGCTTGAAAGAAGGGATAATGATTAGAAAATTAAAACCTGCGGACAGAAACTATCTGGAAAAGATGCTTATGAAGGTCATTCAGTTTGATGCCTCTGAAGTAAGCGTTGCCATGGAGTTAATTGATATGGCACTTTACAGACCCGAACAGGAAGATTATATTATATACGTCTATGAAGAAAATGGTACGGTATCCGGCTATTACTGCACCGGACGCAGAGCTTTAACTGACGGCGTATTCGACCTCTACTGGATTGTTGTAAGTCCCGATGCTCAGGGCAAAGGACTCGGCAGCCTGCTGATTAAACATGCCGAAGATATTGTCATCGAAAATAAAGGACGCTGGCTACTGGCTGAAACTTCTTCAAAGGAAAGTTATACAGCCACACGGAATTTTTATATAAAAAGTGCTTATACAATAGTTGCGAAGATAGATAACTTCTATAAAGTTAATGATGGTTTAATAATCTTTGGAAAGTACTTTCAACAAAAATAAAGGATTACTTAAAATGGAACAATGGCAGCAAATGCTCAGGGATAGTATTCATTCGGTTGATCAGCTTGTTGAAAAATTTAAGATAGACCGGGGTATAGCCCAGCAGCTTGACAGATTCTTTCAGGCGCGTATTAATCCTTACTACCTGAGCCTGATAAGATATCCCGGCGATCCTATATGGCGGCAGTGCGTCCCGGACCAAAGGGAACTCGAAGACTTTGACGCTTTCGAGGACCCGCTCAATGAAGACGCTATGAGTCCTGTTCCAAACATCACGCACCGCTATCCCGACCGTGTGCTTTTTCTTGTTACAAGCCAGTGCGGAATGTACTGCCGTTTCTGTACACGTAAAAGGAAGGTCGGTAACCAGGATAAGATTTCGATGAAAGGACTCGAATCCGCTTTTAAGTATATTGAATCTCACCCTGAAATAAGAGACGTAATCATGTCCGGCGGGGACCCTTTGATGCTGACGGATTATATGCTCGAAAAAATCTTGCGAAGACTAAGAGCAATACCGCATGTTGAAATCATTCGACTCGGCACCAAGATGCCCTGCGTGCTGCCGCAGAGAATTACTCCGAAGCTTTGCAGCATGTTAAAGAAATATCATCCGATATATATAAATACGCACTTCAATCATCCGTGGGAAATAACCCCTGAAAGTTCGCGTGCGTGTCAGTTGCTTGCCGACTCAGGCTGTCCGGTAGGCAATCAGACTGTGCTGATGAAAGGTATTAACGATGATACCGAAACCATAAAAGACCTGATGCAAAAACTCCTTAGAATGAGAGTAAAACCTTATTACCTTTATATGGCTGATGAAACAAAGGGAGCAAATCATTTCAGGACATCGATAAAAACCGGCATAGAGATAATGGATACATTAAGAGGACACACAAGCGGACTTGCTATACCCTATTTTGTTATAGACGCTCCCGGCGGTGGCGGCAAGATCCCAATCCTGCCGGAATATGTTCTGCATCATGACGATGAAAAGATAATACTTCGCAATTATAAGAATGAAATATATGTTTACAAGGATATTAAAGATAAAGATGAATCAAAAAATAAAGATAATATAAATCGGAATAATGGAAACGGACAGCATGAGAAAATTGCAGAAATAAATCCGCATCACGTGCTAAAACCCGCAACAATCATTCATCTGAACTGTGATTCTCATGATTTATATGACAGCTCAGTCAGCAGGAAATGAATCTTAGTCCCGCGATATGCACGAAGAACCGGACAATAATTTAATTGTTAAATCTGCGGTATTTATTTTTTTGGGGAAGTTGTCCTGAAAATTACTATCTTTCATTATCTCAATTTAGACTTACGGTTTAAGGGTATATTATAATTTTCAAACCAGGAGGATAGTATGCCATTCGGCGATTCCGACAATATGCACTCAGATTCTTTCTTTGATTCTATAAGAACATCTTTTAGAAACATGTCTGTCCGGAAGCCGGGAAGGAAGCGGATATGGCCGGCTTTGGCTTTACTGACAGGCGGGCTGATTCTGACGCTTGCGGTAAGTCTCTTATTAAAAAAAGATATCGAAACAAAAGCGAAAACCGAGTTTGATTTCGCCTGTGCTGACCTGAACAATAAAATATCTGCAAGACTTCATGCGCATGCCCAGCTGCTTCGGAGCGGAGTTGCTTTCCTTATGAATTCAGATGAAATAACCCGCGATGAATGGCGAAATTTTTATGTGAATCAGATGATAGAGAAGAATCTTCCGGAAGTTCAGGGAATCGGTTATTCAATTATTATCCCCCAGGATCAGTTAGCCCGGCATGAAAAGGAAATTCAAAGCGAAGGATTCCCGCAATATTCCGTCAGACCCGCGGGCAAAAGAGAAATATACACATCAATTATATATCTGGAGCCGTTCTCAGGCAGAAATCTGCGTGCTTTTGGTCATGATATGTTTTCTGAACCGGTCTGCAGAAAAGCTATGGAAACAGCAAGGGATTATAATATCGTGGCTCTTTCCGGGAAGGTTACCCTTGTTCAGGAGACAAATGAGGATACCCAGGCGGGCACTCTTATGGTCGTTCCTGTTTATAAGAAAGGTATGCCAACTGAAACTGTTGAGGAACGCCGGCACGCCATTAAGGGATGGGCTTACATGCCTTACCGGATGAATGACATGATGGCGGGGATTACCGGCAGTTGCGAAACCAATCGAAAACATATCCATCTGAAAATATTTGATAATCCTTCACATAGCCGGAACTCCCTTCTCTATGACAGCCGGAAAGAAACTAATAAGCATATAATATCTCATCCTGTATTTTCTCTGCAAACGTCTGTTCCCTTCAATGGATGTCAATGGTATTTGTCGTTTACGCAATATGGCTCCGGCGAAACGGGTCCGGATTACAGTAAGGCATGGATAACCGCGGCAGGCGGAACAGGCTTCAGCATTTTATTATTTGTCGTTTTGCTGCTGCTCATTAATACTAATATCAAAGCTAATCAGCTTGCAGGGGAATTAACGCGGGATTTAAGAGAAAGTGAAACTAAATATAGTTCAATGATTGCCAATATTTCAGATGTAGTCTGCATAATTGGTAAAGATGGCATGTTCAAATATATAAGCCCCAATATTGAGAAATGGTTCGGATGGCAACCTCAGGATCTTACAGACACAAATGGCTGGTTAACGATTCATCCGGATGATTTAGAGCATATTCAAAAAGAATTCTTTACTCTCCCTGAAAAGGATAACCCGGCAAAAACTGTGGAATGCAGATATAAATGTAAAGACGGGAGTTATAAACCAATATCTCTTACAGGTACAAGTCTTATAAATGATTCCATAATTAATGGCGTGCTGATAAATTATCATGACATCACCAGCCGTAAAAAGATAGAAGCCGGTCTTGAAAAAACACGTAAGGAACTTGCGGCAATAAAAATAATTGCAGACGAAGCGGGCGAATTTGCCGAGAATACCATCGATACTGTGCGGGAACCTTTAATCGTTCTCGACCAGGAATTACGGGTAGTTAAAGCAAGCAGGTCATTCTATGATTTCTTTAAGGTAAGTCCTGAAGAGACTATCGGAAAACTGATATATGATCTGGGAAACCGGCAGTGGAATATCCCTGAACTCAGAGAACTTCTGGAGACAATCCTTCCCGAAGAAACAACTTTTGACAACTACGAAGTGGAGCAGGACTTTTATGCAGTCGGTAAACGTATTATGCTTCTAAATGCCAGGCAGATTCAGCAGAAACCCGGAGGGAAAGAGAAAATAATACTTCTTGCCATAGAAGACATAACAGAACGTAAAAAGATAGAAGCCGGTCTTGAAAAAACACGTAAGGAACTTGCGGCAATAAAAATAATTGCAGACGAAGCGGGCGAATTTGCCGAGAATACCATCG
>Ga0194060_10004183_pt1 | contig 10024 bp, 12 predicted proteins | sample SepL225m_MetaG_FD_163427 | JGI IMG/M metagenome (GOLD analysis project Ga0194060, IMG submission 163427) | Anoxic zone freshwater microbial communities from boreal shield lake in IISD Experimental Lakes Area, Ontario, Canada - Sep2016-L222-5m | ecosystem: Environmental > Aquatic > Freshwater >... | reverse complement strand
ATATGAAACCGCCTCAGAGATAGCCTTCGTAGCATATAAGCCTGCATCCAAAATGTGTCTTGTTGCTGTATTTGAATTTAACGCAGCCAACTGCTGTACTCCAACTAGTGAATTAGGGTCTGGGCTGGAGCCATCTCTAGCTTCATTAAGACCTGTGACTCCCCTTATCATGTCTAGATAGTGGTTATAGTTGGCTATTAGCATCTGAGTCTTACTAGCTCCAGAGTTTGATATCAATTCCTTTATCGGAATCCTAGCGTTATTAAACTCACCATCACCAGTATAGCTTCTACCTATTACGCTACCTGTTTGGAAGTAAAGCCTAAGTGCATCCTCTGGATTGTATGCAGCTCCTGTTCCTAAGTCCACTTCATTTACCCCGTCTGAATCTAAGAAGATTCCATCTGGAACAATTCTAGCCGTTACCTGCTGTAGTTTTAGATGGACTATTTGTATTAAGTCAGCAAACGGTCTCATCCTTCTAGTCAAAGAATCTATGTTTCCCTTGTACATTCTAGGCGCACAAGCGATATAGTTCGGTATGACTTTTTCTAGTGCATTTTTAGGTCTTGGTGAATTTTCGCACTCATTCCATTTCAAGATTATATCCGTACCAAGAACCATTACTCCTTCATACCATACCGCTATTTTTCTAGACAACTTTTCAAAGTTGCCCTCGTCAGTCATTTCGTCTGGTGGGTTGAAGCTATCGTCCTTTTCTATCATCTTAATATTTCCATTAGATGATACCTTCTTTTTGTATACTATGTTTTTTGTTGTCTTATAATTGAAGTAGAGAAGTGTGCATGTCTCATTATCGAATAGGCTACTATCGTATAGTTGAGATAGGTTGTATGTTTCATTCCAATTACTTCCGGTTGCTGCAATTGTTTCTAGTTCTGTATCTGTAATGGTTGGCTTTATTTTAACTAGCTCAGTTATAGACACAGTCTTAACCTCACCCCAATAAAAACAGTCCTTATAGAACGGGTCTTCTGTATAGCTATGAACGATACTTGCCGGGTCAACGTATGACAGGACTATTCCTTCCCCTAACAAGAACTCATGCTTCATCATCCCTACGCCTAAAACAACAGAGTCGTAGTCAAATCTTTTTTTCAGCTCATGATAACTATTCATGTCAAGCACTGTATTGATAGACACCTCTGACGCTATTTCTATAGATGGCTTATACTCTATACTCATGTGAAGATTCAGTTCGTCATCAGTTGCTGGTAACTTCTCTGGGTCAATTGTAAACGGATTGAATCCCGTCTTGTTTTTTATAACATTGAGTATATCCTTGCTAATCATTTGAGACTCTATTGAGTCTTGGTAAGCTCTTCTAGCCTCCTGAGATGTATCGTCCTGCGCATATGTTTTAACCTTGAATAACCTATCGGACATTCCATTTACAACTATGTCTACAAACTTTGGGATGATAGGAACAGGTGTCCAGTCTAGGTTTAGATGAGACAGGTCACCATCAATAGCCATTTGGCTCTTGTATTTATCGGCAGGCTGCTCACCCCTTGCGTATCTCCTTAGTATATGATAGTCCTTCCATTGGCTGTAGAATCTACATGCCCCTCTATCTCTCTTGAACCATTCTCCCTGAATAGCTCTTCCTATTTTTAGACCAAACTCATTAGTTGTCTTTTCTGAATCCGAACTATACTGACTAGGGAAGTTGAAGCTTGATACTATGATAGGTTCATTTTTCATTTGATAATCTTGCTGTACATTCCATCATTGGAATACCTTGCAAAGTTAACTGAAATCTTTGATTTTTTTACTTCAGGCTTATACAAGTGGCGCTGAGTACCCATTATGGCTAACCCGCTACTAATAGATGCATCAAACTTGTTTCTATTTTCTATGTCAAATCTAGCCCAATCCAATAAGGTTTTATTGAATGGCATATCCCCAATCTCTTCAGGGTCTCTGTATTTACCTTCCGAGTCAAACCCTATATACTTCTCAATGTAAGTCTCTATGGCTGAAGCATGCGACTGCTTCACATCCTCAGACGAGTTCGGTATTCCACCTAATTCTCTCTCAGTTGCGGTGAGTTTTGAGTAAGCTTTATCCGGTCTATTCATGGAGAATCCTCTATACCCCCTATTCTTGATATGATATAACAGTCTAGGTCTATTATTCTCAGCTAGTATCGGCATACCGTAAAAAACAATAGCCATCAATACATCTTCAAAGAATATCTCTGCTGATGGGGGTCTTTCAATGTACTCCAGGAAAAATTTATTTACAGGAGCATTGTCCATGTGAAATCCAGTCTTCCCATGCAATGCGCCTTTTGACCCCCCTCCACCAACAACCGCAGAGATATCATATGGGTCAGAGCCAAAGACTCCTAGGTGGTCATTCAGTGGGTACTTTACTCCGTTCCTTTCAAAAAACCTATTCGTCATACCAGCTTCGGGGAACCATGAGACAGCAAATCTTCCATCCTTATTTGGACTCCACAATACACATGTGTCTTTTATTCCATCTCTCCAATAGAAATTACCTCTCGTTACATAGTGCGCTTCTATAGTGCTGTCATTGTAATCTATCTGCTGATACAGCTTAGTTAGATTAAATAAAGACTGCTTACTTTCGTCCCTAAATGCATGCGCCTCTGTCCTTGGAAACTGTCTATAGTGTTCATTGAGCGCATCTGCATCGGACTTTAATCCCTCTACCTCTGCCTCCCAATAGTCAATCGCCCCTACTTTTATCAACTCTCCATCTGCACCAACGATAGGCTTTTCCGGAGTTCTAAATACAGGCATTCCATACTCATCAATAAATCCTTCCATATTCCATTCCATTGGAATAAATAAAGAGTATAACCCTGACTTTGTTTGACCATTCTTATTTCTCTTTCTTACATCAGAGTCGTAGTATATGTCTTTGTAATTCTGCCCACCTTTACTTAGAGCGTTAGAGGTAGACCCCATCATACATTTCCCTACGATTTTATTGCCTAACCTCAAACACGTCTTCACTACTCTCCAGTTCTCCTTGATATTGTTTGGGGGAATCCACTTTGCACTCTCATCATGAACGGCTAGTATCAGCTTCTCACTATCATAAGAGTTGTCTGCAGTATTCTTCCAATCTATCGTTGTGTCTAATCCTTCTATCTCTTCATCTTTTTTGTCGAACATATTCTTCTTCGTTATCTTGCTTGCCGGCATTTTATATGATAACTCCGTTTTCGGCTTGTCCATACCATCCATGATAGGTTTGTAGAAGAATGGTAAGCTATCGTTTATTGGGACAACCTTATCTACAAATAACTTTTTTGCATCTGGTCCAGTCTTTGATAATATCCCAATCCTTTTTTTCTTAACAAGGGTGGCTATATTAATGCACTCAGCTGCAGTCATGAACGAGAATCCAGACCTTCTTATCTTCAGGTACGCTATTCCATAACACCTGAAGTCTGCTTTACAAGACTCCCAAAATATGTATAAAACTCGATTTGCTTCTCTGAAATCTGGATACCCTATATCTATATTTGACCACTGCAGATACATATGATGACTTCCAGTTATGTAGGTTGGAACTCCATTATTCATGAACCAATACCCATTCTCTCTATAGTCAAATTGTTGCTCAATATACCCAACCCATTTATTCTTGAAAACATTTGGAAGCTCGTTCCAATGGTGGATAGATTGTATTCTGCTTAACTCTTTTGGTATCGGGGTTCGCTCCCACTTTTGTTCTCTCGATATTGGGCTTCTACTAAAACACTCTGACATATCTATCAGAGGAAGAGCTATTATAAGTCCAGCTATTGATACTAATTCTCCAATCTGTCCGGTCTTTGATATGACAACCATATCATACTGCTCATTGTACCCATACTCCCACCCTCTACTAGCGTTCTTTCTGCTAACTACAGCTTTAGGTATATGACCATCAACAACTTCATACAGCCTAACTATTTTTTGCTCTTCTTTCCGCAAAACCTGACTTTGAATTTATTGATGAAATCTTTTCCTGTGCATCTCCGAACTCTTGCTCTTCTTCTTCTATCCTCTTTATTATATCGAAGGCATCAAAGATTGCTACTTTTTTTGCAGAAGCGGCATTCTTCATCTTATCCGCAGATAGGTCTTTTTGCATCAAGTTCCCTATCTCTTCTATAGCAGACTTTGCATTAGCTCCAGAGGGGTTCTCTATCAACCTGTTGACTATCTCTTCAATAGAGGATTCAGAGTCAACAATAATGTCTTCCTCTGCTACTTTTATGAGCTGCTCTACAGCAACTCTTCCAGCTATAATAATTCTCTTTTTCAACTCTAGATTATCCATCATAGCTTCACTGTTATTTGGTGGTCAAAAACTCTATATAGTAACTCGTCGTCCACTCTAAACTCATACTCACTACCAGGGGTATAACAGACAGAATCTCCTTTATTTATTCCAACCGATAAAAGGTATTCATTTGGCAAAAACATAGTGCCAATCAATGGCTCGTACTTTGCTGTATTCTCTATGTATGATTTCCTTACAGGAGATGGCTTAACGAAACAGTACCTGTCGTAAGAATAATATTCGTCACCTCTCTTGTACATGAAGAACTGGTCTGGTTCTATCAAGAATATCCCATCCCTGAAATAACTCTTCCCACTCCTCTGCCTCCCCTTCATATCATTATAGAACTTGAAGACGTTATGGTGCACAACTAATATGTCTCCGGGAGAGATTAAACCAGAATACCCAAGAGGAGTTTCTATCACCTCGGCAAACCTATTTGAAAACCTATGGTCTTCGTCTGAAGAGGATACAATTAAATCTACCCCTCCTATTTTCTTTGTGTTATCGTACCTTTTATTTGTAACTGGTTTTGTGATAAAGTAGAATGGAGATTTCATTAAAAGTTTACATTATGTTCGATTGACACAGGGACAGTCGGATTAAACTCTTTCCAAACCGTAACCTCACCCTTACCGTTTATGATATAAACTTTTATCTCTCCAGTTGGGTCTTCTCGCTTTATAGCGTGAATGGTCTGAGTATCACCTAGAACTTTTTGTCCGACAATGTAGTGCATTGCGCCATTCTTATAGTCGGGTCCTATTGATATCTTCCGTATGTCTCTCATGATTAAATTTGAATTATACTTGCTATTACACATGGGGTCTCTGCGTGAAGCGTATTTACGCTGTCAGCCTGAAATAGTGTTCCTGTTGCATCACTAGCCCAAACCAACTGTATGTAGTCTCCGGCAGTTAGAGAAACTATAGTCTCATACATCATATAGTTGTTTGATGTAGCAGCCAATACGTTCATCTTTCTATTTGTGTTTGATATATTGGACGGGACAGTTACCCCGTTCTTTCTAAGCCACATATCAACGACGGCATTCGTTCCTGTTCTAAGAATAGCAGAGCAAGACACTAAGTACGTTCCCGTATTTGTTACGGTTATCCTTGTCAGGTTCACTCCGTCGGTTACAACTGATATTCCACTTGTTGATGAAGAGTCAGTACCTCTTAATATAACAGCGTATGCAGTATTTGCAAGGGTAGCTAGCTGATTCACGGAGTCATAAAACTGACCTTTTGACTTAGCCATTAAAGCCGCTAACTGAGATATCGTAAAACTGTACGTCTTACTATCAGCGGAAGATGTTCCTACTAAGAAGTCGGTAAGAGCCGGAGATGGTGCCTGTGAAATCAGTGCTATCTTTCCCATTTATTACTTTGTTTTATACGTTAACATTCCTGTTTGGAGGTTTACAATTGCGCCCCCTCCATACTTTTCCACAAGACCTTTCTCACTAGACTCGATGTACCCTCTCAATTGATAAGCTCTATCCATAATATTCATCTTCTCTAGCTCTATACTGCCTAGGTCAATCTTAATATTGGATAACTCACGGTTGAGATTCCTTAAGTTTTCTAGTTCTTCTTGTGTTACTTGAGATGCTTTGTTAGCCATTTGATTTGATTTTATGGCACAAAGATAGGCTTTATTTTTTTATTGCCCTATTAGATATCCACCCATAGAAGAATTTTTTATTGGATGGTTTTTTTTCGCAGATTTTAATATAAAACTTTACTGCATTTACTTGACTATTAGCCATGTAGAGTTGGTGCCTTGTTGTATCTAGCTTTCTTTTGTAATAGGCGCAAGAGTCAAATGCTCTTCCAGTATATGATGCCGCTAGAAATAATAGCGATAATAATATTTTATACATATGGATTCGATTCATTTAGTTTACTGACAGTAAGCTTATCCATCACACCACTTTCTTTTATCGACAAACTTCTTTGGCAGAGAATTATAGCCTGTTTCACCCCTGTATTTACAGCCTTATCAAAAAGGTCATTAGCCACATCTTGATTTATAACCTCATCTCCTTTGGCAACTAGCCAGAAATTTACTCTATAAAACTCATTACGCATTCCAACTAGCATATTATTTGACTTCAGACACGCAGGGAAGTTAGCCCTGTTTTTATTGGAATCGACTATCGCCCACCCACCCCAATGAGGGTTCATTTTTCGGGCAATCCCCCATATGGTCTCTCCACCACTATCGTCTTTATCGTTGCCGTAAAAACCCTCTTCTTTTAGAGTCAACTCAAGAGCTTTTAAAAAATCTGCCATTACTTTTTAATGAATAATTTCCAAGCTAAGAAAATAGAAATTGCTATACCCTCAATTAAGGATAGTTTCAACCACCAATTTCGAGAGTCTTTTAATTTATTAGCGTCATTCTTTAGAATGGCTATTTGTGCTAGTTCTGCCTGAGACTTAACAACTATTGTTCGATTATTAGTGAAAGTGTCTACCCGAAGCTTTTGTATAAACTTAGGCACACTAACGTAGCGAGTGTTATATTTGATAGCAGAGTCACAATCTACCCGAACAAAGGATGTGTCAAAAATAGTTTCACCTTGTTTAAACACAGTTATGGTCGTTACGCTATCGTGTGTTGGAAATCTGTTTGCACAGTATTCAGCAACATAGAATGGGTGCTTACGCTCAAGCCTTGCCATCTTTACAGGAACCCCACATGAAGATAGGATTATAAATGCACAAGATATTGCAACTAAATGCCAGTACCAAGATTCGATTCTATTGATTGTTTTCATGAGAAGAATACGTCTGCTGTATTTACAATGTATGAAGATATAAGCTTATAAGATAGTATCTCTAAGCTTTCATTATGGAATCCGAATGCTAACAATAACCCAATAGCGGTATTCTCTGTCAGTACAAAGACTTTTTTAAACTTATCGTATCTAGCTTTTGTCATTCTAAACTTAGGCATTACTTGTTTTTTTTAGTCTGCTTATATATTGTTATTAAATATGATGCTGCCCCAAGAAAAAATAAGATAACCTTCATGGTTGCCTCCATTTCTACAAAAGACACATACGCTGTTAATATAGTTCCTACTATGTTACCCATTATAGCTATGAATATGTTGTTATGATTATGCATTAAGATGTTATTAGTTGACAATCAGCGTCAGATAGAGGTGTATTCCAAAGCGCCATACAGGATATGTAGTACGGTACATCCGCTGGATTCACAGTTATTGTATCGTTACCAGAGAAGTTAGTTCCGCCGAATGGAATAGATACTACAGCAGCGCCATTTAAACTTACATATATGTTAGTTCCATCCCATTTTATAGCTAACTTAATTGATTTAGTTAATGTATTTGTTACTATTGTAAGAGATGGATTATTGTTTATGTACAAACTAAGCCTAGATAATGCGCTTCCACCGTTGAATATCCTTATTGCATATGCTCCAGACGAGCCTATACCGATACCAAAAAAAGACCCGTCTCTTGTTATTGGTATATTATTCCTTATGTCAAGGAACCAAGTTCCAGAGGTAGCGCCTATCAAACCGCTTGCCGACAACCCAGTTAGTGTTAGCGATTCTACTCCTCTAGTAACCGCATTGGTTATTGTAGGTATAAATGATGTTGGGTACGCAGCAGACCCAGATAACCCGCTCTCAACCATCGGTCTAGATAAAGTAACGGAACCTGTAATAGCATTACTAACCCCTATCCCTGCTCTGAACTGAACTACCCCTCCAATTGTATTAGAGTATACCATGTAGTATCTTCCTGTGGATGCAATGTTCGATGAACCATCTGTTAAGCTAGTTCCATAATCTGTATAATATGTTTTTACAGTACCAGCAAGTCCACTTGTTTCCCCAAACACTTGACTCAGCGGGACACTTCCGCTATATGCTTCTACATATATAGAGAATACATAAACAGTATTAGCAACACTAGTAAACCCCTGAGCAAAACATTGCCTAGTTGCTGCCACTGAAAATTGAACAGCCTTTGAATTGTCGTAACTTCCGTATATTGAATTTACAACAGCCTGACTTCCAGTACTAAATGAAAAAGACCAGTTAGTAGGAGCCGCTGCTCCTGTAACTCCTAGCCATATGCTATTATATAAGTTATTAGTCCTATTTGGTTCTAGCAATAAACAAGCTGAACCAGTAGAGTAATCAACTCTCGGAAAGCAAAAGTTACCAGAAGGCACAAATGAGTTATTCGTTGTAGACCAAAGCCTAGGTTTAGATAACGTAACCGTACCTGTAGCCGCACCATTTGTTCCCACACCAAACCTAACTCCTATAGACCCTGACCCACTAGGCGTATAAACCATGTAGTAAACCCCGGGAGTGGACACATTGTTAGTTCCGGAACCAAGGTTAGTCCCATCCTGATAATAATATGTTTTAGTATTATTTATATTTGAGCCCTCTCCAAAAAACTGACAGGGAGCCAAGTTATTAGTTGTTGTATCAAGGTTGACAGAAAATACATACGTTATACCTGACTGAACCTGAATGCTTTGTTGAATAAAAAACCTATCTGCAACAGCAGCAAATGATAATCTCTGGAATCCATCACTAGACATAGAGCCTAACACTAGCGTCCCGTTATTAAACAAAAAAGAAAAGGAAGAAGGAGCGACAGCCAGTGCACCTACCCCAGCTACTGCATCCAACCACTGTGGTGACAATAGTGTGTTTGGGTCGGATAATTGTATCGTTCCGTCTTTGGCTATCTTAGTTGCTGTATTTGTCGCTCTACTAAACGTAAAGTCTCCGTTACCATTTCTAGGTAACTGAGAGTAAGCTTTTCCTTCGCTGTATGAATTTGGAGTAAAAACAAATTTAGCCGACTTTAAAAGCCCGGCTATATCTATATTTACTAGCGCATTGTTCATGTCCTGTGTCTGTTCTGGATTCGCTCCAGAGCTTGTTGCTCTAGATAAAAACCCACCCATCACTATGTCTCTCATCGAGGCATATGACTGACCGACAATATGTGATATAGAGTTTTGCATCCTACCATATTGCGTTTATAAGCGTTGCTGTTGTACTAGTAGCTAGAACCTGTCTAACATTTACTGGAACAAATTGCCCAGATGATATATTGCTGAATAAGATTGTGTCACCACCAGATGTGATAACATTTATATTCCCGGCTCCACCAACATACAGAACACATCCGTCTTCGTTATTGAACCCGTACTGCGCAGAAGTCTGATAAACTGTAAAATTCTTAGCTACAGTAGCGCTAAATATAGCAGCACTAACAGTAAGCGTACTATTGGTTACGGCTGTTACAGAAGCTATAGAAGCATCCGTAGTGTTATATATAGTATCTCCAATCTTAATTCCTAAAGTAATGAAATCTATTGTATTAGGATTAATTGCAGTAGCCGTAACAGACGCAGTAGCTGTAACTGATAGCGGAGCTGTAACAGTTGTTGATGCTGTTGTTTGACTCACATCAACTGTCCAAGTTGACCCCGTTCCAGAACCAGATAGGTTAGCGATAATTTTTGTTCCAGGTAAAATTCCTGTGCCAGAAATTACCATGCCTACAGAAATTGTTCCAGAAGTAAGTGTTCCAATTGTCAGCGTGGTTCCCGATATTGTGCATGTTGTAGCCGAAAATCCATAAGACGCAGTATCTAGAACCCAAGAACTACCTCCTCCAGAAA
>Ga0194060_10004182_pt1 | contig 10028 bp, 8 predicted proteins | sample SepL225m_MetaG_FD_163427 | JGI IMG/M metagenome (GOLD analysis project Ga0194060, IMG submission 163427) | Anoxic zone freshwater microbial communities from boreal shield lake in IISD Experimental Lakes Area, Ontario, Canada - Sep2016-L222-5m | ecosystem: Environmental > Aquatic > Freshwater >... | reverse complement strand
GATATCTTCAACTCACTCTTACAGGTATTAGAAGATGGTCGCCTAACAGATGCACAAGGTCGCACTGTTGACTTCAAAAATACTGTCATCATCATGACAACAAACCTTGGTACTCGCGATATTTCAAAGAGCCTCGGTCTTGGCTTTGCAAATAGCGATGATGATCTAACAAATTACGAGCGCATGAAGGGCAAAGTAAGTGATGAACTCAAGACTCACTTCCGCCCAGAATTCCTCAACCGTATCGATGACATCATCGTCTTCCATCAGTTGACGAAGGATCAAATTATTCAAATTGTTGATCTCATGGTTGCAAACCTTGATGAGCGTTTGCGCGCAAAAGATATGGGAATCGAACTCACCACTGCTGCAAAGGAATTACTTGCAGCTCGTGGGTATGACCCACTTATGGGCGCTCGTCCATTGCGTCGCACAATTCAACGTGAAATCGAAGATGCGCTCTCAGAGCGAATCCTCTTTGGCGAACTTAAAGCCGGCGAAATTATTGTTGTAGATGTTGAAGGTGAAGGAGCGGAAGCGAAATTCACATTCGTGGGAGCGCCGAAGACAACTATGCCTGATTCACCTGAAAATCTTGCGCAAGCACCAACAGCGTAATTATTGAGGAAGCCTAAATCGAGAGCGAGAATGCTCTTCAATTAGGTGATCAGCTAGAAGTGTCTCCAGTGCTTTTTCAACTTGAGACTCTTCTGGCCACAATTTCTTGATTGCGCTGAGCGTAAGCGATTCATTTTCTCGAAGTGCTTGTACAACCGTTCCGCGACATTTGCGATCTGTTCCATGCCAATCTTGTGATTTTCTAACTAATTCTGTTTGCGGATATCCATTCTTTCGCCACTTACATTGAGAAATTACCGGACAATCATTACATGATGGGTTCTTCGATGTGCAGATAAGTGCGCCAAGTTCCATCGTTGCGGCAGCCCAATTATCAGCGTTTACGCGGGGGAGAATAGATAAACGTGATTCTCGTTCACGCACCGTTGGGTTAGATGTTGGATGTTCTTTGCCATCCAATACGCGCACTAACACGCGCCTAATATTTACATCCATAACTAATGTATTAGTACCAAAAGCAAATGCACTTATTGCAGCTGCTGTGTAGTCACCAATCCCCGGAAGTGATCGCAAAACTTCTTCATTTTCTGGTACTTCATTGTTGAAATCACGAGAAATAATTTTCGCGCTCTCATGTAGTCGCAGTGCGCGACGTGGATAACCGAGCCTACCCCATGCAGTAATTACTTGCGCAGGAGTTGCTTTTGCTAACTCTGCTGGCGATGGCCAACGGTCCATCCATTCGATCCATTTAGGTAGTACTCGCGCAACAGGTGTCTGTTGCAACATAAATTCACTCACCATTACACCCCATGGTGTAGTAGCCCGCCAAGGAAGTTCACGTTTATTTTTTGCAAACCATTGTGTAATTGGTTTTTCTAACGAATTCATTCCCCTGAAATTTTTACCCTTTGAAGCGCTTGATCAAGGCGCGATACTTCAACAATTTCCATTCCGGCAATTTTTACATCAGAGCCTGCGGGAACAAGTGCACGCTTGAAACCAAGTCGGAATGCCTCTTGTAAGCGACGGTCTACACCACTAATTTTGCGAATCTCACCAGCAAGACCAACTTCACCAATTGCAACAAGGTCTGCAGGTAGTGCTAATCCTTTTGCAGCGGAAGCAACTGCGAGAGCGAGTGCAAGGTCGGCAGCAGGTTCAGCCATTTTCATTCCACCAACAGTTGCCGCATAAACATCGCGACCGCCAATTTTTATTGCTGCACGAAGTTCGAGAACGGCAAGTGTCATAGAAGTGCGAGCAGAATCTAAGCCACTGACAACTCGTCGGGCATTACCGAAATCATTATCGCGACCTTGGCTAACAAGTGCTTGAATCTCAGCGAGCAAAGGACGGCGACCTTCCAAAGTTACTGTTACGCAAGTTCCAGGCACTGGTTCTGCATGGCGTGATGTAAATAAACCTGTTGGATCTAAAACACTTGTGATTCCTGTGTCACTAAGTTCAAAGCAACCTACTTCATCACTTGCACCAAAACGATTCTTAATTGCGCGAATCAAGCGAAGACGAGAGTGACGCTCGCCCTCAAATTGCAGAACAACATCAACGATATGTTCGAGCAGACGAGGGCCTGCGATAGATCCATCTTTTGTAACGTGTCCGACTAATAAAAGAGTTATGTCGCGCTCTTTGCAGATACGAATCAGCGCACCGGCAACTTCGCGAACTTGAGTAACTCCACCAGGAGCGCCATCTGCTGCAGCGCTTCCAATTGTTTGCACACTATCGATAATGAGCAATTGTGGTTTTACCGAATCAATATGTGAAATAACTGCGCCGAGATCATTTTCAGATGCAAGAAATAACTGTGGATCTACTGCTTTGATTCTCTCTGCACGTAGTCGAACTTGTGAAGCAGATTCTTCACCGCTGACGTATAAAACTGGAATAGAACGTGATGCAGTTTCCGCAGCAACTGCTAGAAGTAGCGTTGATTTACCAACACCCGGTTCACCTGCAACAAGAATTGCAGCGCCAGGAACTAAACCGCCACCAAGCACGCGATCAAGTTCAGAAACACCAGTTGGTTTTGCACTTGCAGCAGAAAGATCAACATCGCCAATAGGAGTTGCTTTATGAGTTACTGCGCCAGGAACAAGTGATAAACGCTTTGGCGCTGCAATTTCTTCAACGCTTCCCCATGCTTGGCATTCACCGCAGCGACCGACCCATTTTTGTGAGTTCCAACCACATTCCGTACAGCGGAAGGGATCTTTTTCAACTTTGGCCATGGGTAGAGCCTAGAGCGAATTGCTTACTTCTGTGCAGCCAGAGTTGCGGGATGTTGGATAACAAAGAGGGGGAGTGAACGTTTTTGCGCATCGAGAATTCCAGCTATGCGTGCATCGCAGTGCTTAGCCAAGATTGCATAAGCGCCATCGCCCATCAAGGCCATGAGTTCAGCTTTATTAGAAATATAAACAGGTTCACTTCCAACATGTGCCTCAGTATTACTTGTGCAATACCAATCAAAATCATCTCCGCCATCGCCCCATGCAAGACGCTCATATTCACCAATAACAGTTACTGAATATTCACGCTCTCCAACTTCGCGAGTTTCAAAACTGCGACGAAGTGGTAATTGCCAACATACATCTGGCTTTGTATCTACAAAGTGAATGTTTTTCTTCTGCGCAAGGTGATGAAGCACGCAACCAAATGATCCAGTGAAGCCGTCGGCCTCATATCCTTTTCGATTTAGAAAAATACATGATCCTTCAACGCGACGAGTTTTGCGTTCATCATCTTCATCTTTTTCACTAATACGTAAATCTCCGCCAGCTTTCTTTGGGCGTGCCTCGTCATAGAACTGCCACATCTCTGGAGTCAGGAATGCTGCAGCTTTTTGAACGCGATTCTCATCGTCTTTATCTGAATACATTGCACCTTCAGTGCAACAACCAGCATTAGGTTGATCTTTGAATACTCCTTGGCAGCCATCACCATAAATACAGGTCCAGAAAGATGTAAGCCATGTGAGGTCGCATTTGAAAATACCTTCTGCATCATTGGGATCAGCGAATTCAACCCAATCACGTGCAAAGCCTGGCTTTATCTCGGACATAGTGGCAGAGCCTACGGGTTTACTCCGAAATACGCACATCCGTAGAAATGCATTCGATACTCTTACCTCATGAAAGTTGGAGTAATCGGCGCAGGGGTAATGGGTGAGGCGCTAATTACTGCACTAATTTCTTATGGAGTTAATGCCAAAGAGATCACAATCTCTGAAAAGCGAACTGATCGCGCAGATGAACTTGTATCTCGCTACGGAATAAGTGTTGAAGAGCTCTCCAATAATGTTTCAGCTAGTGACATCCTCCTCCTTGTCGTGAAACCACAGGATATGGCTGATGTTTTGGCACAAATCAGCCCATACGTGAAGGTATCTACAACAGTTGTTTCATTTGCAGCAGGCAAGAAAATCGATTTCATATCATCAGGACTAGGTGGTGCCACACCTGTGATTCGGGTAATGCCAAATACACCAACACTCGTTGGTGCAGGAATGGCTGCAATTTCTGTTGGCACAGGAGTCTCATCGACTCATAAGGATTTTGTTGCTGGCTTTCTTGCAGCAACCGGAAAAGTTGTTGAAGTAAAGGAAGAGTTACAAGATGCCGTAACGGCAACAAGTGGGTCAGGACCCGCCTATTTCTTTGCATTTGTTGAAGCGATGATTGAGGGTGCAATAGCACTTGGTCTATCCAAGGATGTTGCCACCGAACTTACTGTTCAAACATTTGTGGGATCAGCACAATTAATTCAAGAATCAGGCAAGAGTGCGACAACCTTGCGCGAAAATGTGACGAGCCCAAACGGTACAACTGCTGCTGCGCTTGCTTCGTTTTCCGCCAATGATTTATCAAATATTGTTGGTCAAGCGATGGAATCGGCACGAAATCGCTCTATAGAACTTGCTTAGTCGCTCTGTGAAAAAACTATTCGCAATTCTTCTCATATTGCCTGTACTTTTTACACCTCCTTCTTTAGCTGCTCCAAAGAAAATTAATGTCACTCCACTGAAATTTATTGCTGAAGTAGGAAATAACAATGATTTTGCAGGTTTAGTTCTTTCTCAATCGAATATTGTAATTTTTGGTTCAACCTCTGAACTATCAGGTAGTGCGGCATTTGTGCGAGCGATTGATAAAACGGGTATTCAACAATGGAATCTTTCATTGGATGCTGGTGCAGAAGAGATCGCTACCGCAGCAACTACTGATGCTGTAGGAAATATTTGGATTGCTGGCTCATTTTCAACTACCCCTGTGCAGACTGTCGAAACTTCAACTGTGGCACCGGTACTGAATCCAGATGAAGTAATCAGTGAACCAGTTCAGCCAATTCGTGAGGATATGGATTATGTAGGAATCTGGAAAGTTTCTCCTCAAGGAGAATTGCTCAGTAGTTTTAATTTGAAAATGGATTACCCAGCACTGATAACTTCAATTGCAGTTGATAAGGCTGGATTGAGTCTCACCGGTCTTACTAATATTGGAAAAGGAAGCGTTGGGCTACTCCTAAATTGTTCTATTGCAGGAATTTGCAATACTCCAATATATATAGGAACGAAAGATACGACACTAGATGGAGTGATTCGTGCAAGTGATGGCAGTCAAATAGTTATCGGTAGCAGTACTGAAACAATTCTTGATAAGAAAGTTCAAGGTTTGCACGACGGTATTATTGTGAGCGTCGCTAAAACTGGAAAGATTTCTAAAGTGATTAGAAGCTCTGCTGCAAAAGCAAGCCGTAATTGGTCAGGCGCAACAAATACCTTCTTCTTTGGTGGCGAAGTTATTACAGGTAAAAAGATCGAGAGTTCAGTAACAAAGTTTTCAAAAACATTTGCCCCTACTTGGACCTATCGTTTTGCATCTACGGGAGCAGTCTTCAATGCCGTTGGGCCATCACAATCGCACTATGCCTTCTTTGCATCTACCGCTGCGATGACAAATATTTCAGGGTGGAATCCAAAGCGTGCGAGTGGGTTAGTTATAGCTTTTGATAGTAAAGGTGCACTTATGGGGGCATACAGCGCTTCTGCACTGACACAGCCACGTGCGATGGCATATTCGAAGGATCTGGGCCTCGTTGTTGCAGGTGTAAGCGGAGAAACCGTTTCGATTTTTAAGCTCAATTCAAGGTAACCTAACCACCTTGCACCGGACTGGTGTAGACGAGATTAAGAGAAAGCGTGACATATGGGTTCCGTAATCAAGAAGCGACGCAAGCGCATGGCGAAGAAGAAGCATAAGAAACTTCTGAAGAAGACTCGCATTCAGCGCCGCAACGCGAAGTAATAGTTACGGCTTTAGCAAAGATAACTTGCCGTTCACGCTGGCAAGTAAATATTTAACTTTTGACACAGTAACCCAGGCCATTCTCAATGGTTCTGGGTTTTGTGCTGTTGTAACTAGTTGAACTCCAGAAGGATCGGCCTTTGAATAATCCAAAACACAGATGCGTTCTTCACAACCAAATGCAAGATTCTTCCCATCCGAAACAAATGCTGCACCAGGATTCCCAAAGGAACTACTCGAAGTTTGAGATATGTAGGTCGGGGCTCCAAGTAATACCCAACGAATATTTTCTGCCTTTGGAACAGAGAGAGTAGATGCCGTCAACCACGTGGCTTGAATACCATTTGAAACTTTAGCTAGCGAAACATCGTAACCTGCAACAGCAACTGCTCCGTCAGTAAAATCTAATGATTTATAGTTCCATGTGTTCTCATCTAAACCAGTCCGAGTTGCAACGCGTACTGCGCCAGAAGTCGCCTCTTTCTTCTGATTTACAACCAATACTGAATCATAAATAACATAAGTTTTCCCTGCATCCCCAAGTGCTCGCAAGTGGAAAGCAACATCTCCTGTTGTACGGCCATCAGTTTTGCGATCACCATCGACAAGTTCGTAGTTCCAATCTTCGCCATTTTTCTTTACAGCGCCAAGAAGAATGCCTTGGCTTTCATCGCGATAAAAGACTTGAATGCCCGCTGCACTTGCTACGCAGGCATTCGAAACGCTCACATCACTATTTCCTCTTACCCGAATTGGATCTTCAAAGTTATTTAGAGTTGGAGCATTTCCATCAACAACTTCGAATACGAATTTTTTGCCATCATAAGTTGCGTAGCGCAAGTCTTTTTCGACTGAATCACTGTAGAAAATATGAAGGAGTTGCTTAGTTCCGGTTCCGTTGACGCACATAGATATTTGGCCAGAGATCGGATTCTTAGTACGCCCTGCTGTTCCACCCGTACCATCGACCGTAATTTTTTTCCAGACTTTCCCATTGAGAATTGCCAATTTGAGTGCACCACTCTTTGAATCCGTATAAGCAAGTGTTGGTTCATTGTTGAAAGTTGTACTTATCGCACTCTTTCCATCGGCGGCGCTATCGAGAACAGTTGCCTTCCACGCTGATTGTGGAGTTATGGGATCGGTCTGTGCAGAAATTGATGACCCAATTGAGTTGATCGCGTAGACAGAAAATGAGTAAGACGTTCCATTTTTCAAACCAGTCATAAGTACAGGACTAGTAATAGATTTTTTCTCTATTCCAGTCTTCAGATTTTTCACAACATATGAGCTAATTTGTGCAGTTCGCACATTTATAGGTGCGTCAAAAGTAATAATCACACTTGAATCCGAGACGATTGCACGGACATTTCGTGGGGTTTGCGGAATGACAGTTGCAATACCCACAGGTGGTTTGTTGCGAATATCTTCCATCATTGCAAGCAGTAGTGGTCCTGGATCATGAAAGACTTCCCCAGCATCAAGATTAGGTGTCATAACAGAATCAAAACCTGAATTTAGAAAAGTTTTTTCATCTAAGTGGCTAACGGAAGAGCCAGCTTCATATGGATTTGGCGTAAAGAGTTTTGGCTTAATGCCTCCATTTGCCTTTATAGCAATTGGCCCACCCCACACTAAATCGTTTTGAAGTGCCGTACCGAGTTCAAGTGATGGAGAAGCTAAATCTGCTAATCGCGTCCCATCCAGTGTTTGTGTGTATGCATCAAAAGGAGTTGGTTGATCAATGCTTCCATAACCAAAGTATGTGTCGTATGAATTGTTTGATAAGAATCCAAGCCCATGTGCAAGTTCATGGAGCATTACAGACTCAAGATCATATTCGCGAGTAGTTGGTTTACTGTCACCACGCTGGTTCCAGGATGCTGTGGAATTTACTTGAATAATTATTTCGGATGAAACTTTATCTAAATCCTTTTTGGCAAGTGCATTTGCTAATGCAGATGGGTACCAGAGCGATGCATCTGGAGCGCCTTCAAACCCAGAGTAATAATTACCTGGACGTGCGCTACCTAAAACGCCCCAAGAAGAGGAACGACCCCACGTTGCTTCAACTGTGATTGGAACCGATGATTGAAAGTTTGCACCCCACACATCGATGGCTGCTTGAACTTCAACTTTGGCCCACTCTGGAAAGTTTTTATAATTGACTACAAATTTTGATTTCGCTTCGATATTTGCAGATTGTGGCTTTGGGGTAGAAGTTGAAAATGCACTCTGTGGGGCCGATGTTCCGGCATATGTGTAACCCCACACAGTTGAAGGTGCAACTCGGACAAGGGCTTGGGCGGGCGCGCCTAGAAAAATTCCAGCAATGAGCGCCGCAACGAGTGTCGCACTGCCAATTCTTTTGCCGATTAGATTTCGCATATTGGCAAACGGTATCAGGATGAGATGATTTACCTATGGCCTCTAACCCGCAAGAAGAGTTCTCTAAGGCAATTGACAGGATTCATAACGAAGCAAAGCCTGTTATTGACTTTTCAGGCACTTCATCGCGCCGAGAAGCAACGTTAGATGAGGCTAGGCAAGAGTTAGCGCAATCAATTAGCAGAATCACTCATTCAATATTTTCAAAAAAGTATGGACCATTAGTTGGAACGGTTACTGAGAGCACAGTTGTTGCAGTTCTCAAAGATGTTGAAAATAATGTTTATCGTGCAAAAGGTGATGTCACATTAGTTGTGCAGGAGCTCTTAGATCGCGCGACGGGTAGCCGAAAAAATAAATGACAGTCGTAACTGTTTATTCACGAACTGGATGTCATCTTTGTCATGATGCAATTGAATTACTTGAAAACTTGAAAGATGAACTTGAATTCTCGATAGATGTCATTCTAATTGATGGCAATCCAGAGTTAGAGAAGCTATTTGGAGAAAAGATTCCTGTCACACAGATTGATGGCCAGCATCATGATTTTTGGAGAATAGATCCTGAAAGATTTAGATCTTCTCTTGTGAAATATCGTCAGCATCAATAATTGTGTAGGAATAGCCCTGCTCAGCAAGGAAGCGTTGTCTGTTTTGTGCAAAATCTTGATCGATTGTGTCTCGCGAAACAAGTGAATAAAAAGTCGCGCTTCGACCATCTGATTTAGGACGCAAGATACGACCAAGGCGTTGCGCTTCTTCTTGACGTGAACCAAATGCACCGGATACTTGAATTGCAATTGTCGCATCAGGTAAATCGATGGAGAAGTTAGCAACCTTTGAAACAACAAGTGTTGTAAGTTCCCCAGTTCTAAACATATTGAATAGCTTTTCGCGTTCTTTTACGGGTGTATCGCCCTTGATAACAGGTACACCCAAAACCTCTGATAATTCATCGAGTTGAGTTATGTACTGCCCAATAACCAAAATCTGTTCACCTGCATGCTTTTTTACTAAAGTTTCTACAACATTGCGCTTTGTGCGAGTTGTTGCGCAGTAGCGATAACGCTCTTCTGGTTCTGCAGTTGCATAAAGCAATCTCTCTTCTTCTGTGAGATTGACGCGAACTTCAATACATTCTGCGGGTGCGATATATCCCTGTGATTCAATCTCTTTCCAAGGTACGTCATATCGCTTTGGGCCAATGAGTGAGAAGACCTCACCTTCCATCCCATCTTCGCGCACAAGAGTTGCAGTTAGACCTAAACGGCGCCGAGACTGAATATCTGCAGTAAAGCGAAAAATCGGAGCAGGAAGCAAGTGCACTTCGTCGTAAATAATTAATCCCCAGTCATGAGTATCGAAGAGATCTAAATGAGCATAAACACCATTCTTCTTTTTAGTCATTACTTGATACGTTGCAATAGTTACGGGACGGATCTCTTTTTTAGCACCTGAGTACTCACCAATCTCATCCTCTGTCAGCGTCGTGCGCTTGAGAAGTTCTTCACGCCATTGGCGAGCAGCAACAGTATTAGTTACAAGAATGAGTGTTGTTGCCTTAGCGTGAGCCATAGCTGCAGCACCAACGATTGTTTTACCAGCACCGCAAGGTAGAACAACAACTCCGCTGCCGCCATGCCAAAAACCTTCAGCTGCTAATTCTTGATACGGACGAATCTTCCAATCATTTTGCACAAGTGAAATCTCATGTGCTTCGCCATCTACATAC
>Ga0194060_10004181_pt1 | contig 10030 bp, 9 predicted proteins | sample SepL225m_MetaG_FD_163427 | JGI IMG/M metagenome (GOLD analysis project Ga0194060, IMG submission 163427) | Anoxic zone freshwater microbial communities from boreal shield lake in IISD Experimental Lakes Area, Ontario, Canada - Sep2016-L222-5m | ecosystem: Environmental > Aquatic > Freshwater >... | reverse complement strand
GCTAATTGCTGTCGGCCGTGTTCGTCAAGCGACACAAAGATGTCGCGCCATGGTGTGGCGGTCATGCCACTGAGGCCACGCACACCTCGGCAAAGGCATCGCTGAGGCGTTGGAGACCTTCACGTAATTCTTCATCTGTGGTGGTGAGTGGTGGCAAGAGCTTGACAACTTGGTCGCCAGCGCCACAGGTTTCAACGATGAGTTGACGAGCAAAAGCTGCACGCGCCACACGGTCAGCAAGTTCGGTGTTCTTAACGTTGAGACCGCAGAGCAGGCCATTGCCGTTGACTGTGAAATTAAGCGATTCGTACGTGTCGGCAATTGCCTGCAATGCGTCGCGTACAAAGATGCCTTTGTACTTCGTGTCTTGTTCAAAGAGGCTGTCGCTCCAGTAGGTCTGCAACATTTTTGTTGACGTTGCGAATGCAAGGTTGTTGCCGCGGAACGTGCCGGTGAATTCGCCGGCGTTCCATGTGTCGAGATCGCGCCTGATGAGGTTGATGGCCATTGGGAGGCCAAGGCCACTGATTGCTTTCGACATGCACACGATGTCTGGGTTAAGACCTGATCCTTCGAATGAAAAGAATGTCCCTGTACGACCGACACCAGCTTGCACTTCGTCGGCGATCACCATGATTCCGAGTTCTGTCGCCTTTGCTCGTAGTGCTGCAAGGTACGCAGGGTCGAATGCGCGTGCACCCCCTTCGCCTTGCGTTGCTTCGATGAGGATGGCTCCGAATTTTTGGCCGTCAACGCCAGCACGCAAGGTGCGGTCGAGCAGGTCAAGATCATCGTTTGTCATCTGCTTCACGAATGGAAGTGCAACAAAGTCGCCGATATGGGCAACGGTCTCGCGTCCAGCCATTGAATCTGACACTGAGGCTGCTCGGTATGACATGCCGTGGTAACCGCCAGCAAATCCGAGGACCGCACGTTTGCCTGTGAGGCGTTGTGCCAACTGCAGAGCGGCCTCTACGGCAGTAGCGCCAGTAGGTCCGACTGTCTGAACAACCATGTCCATGTTGCGAGGCTTCAGAATGAGCTCTTCAAAGGTGTTGAGAAATTCACGCTTCTCTACTGTGAAGGTGTCGAGGCTGTGGAGGAGTTTGCCAGAACGTAAGTGCGAGAGCGCTACTTCAACGAGTACTGGGTTGTTGTGACCGTACGACAACACACCTGCACCTGCGAAAAAATCTAGATATGCCTTGGAGTCTTCATCAAAGATTGTGGAACCGTGTGATGTCGCAAAGACCACGGGCCAGCGGCGACAGTAATAACGGACATTTGATTCGAATTGTTCGAAGGCATTCATGGGAAATCCTCTCGGTTGTGTTGTGAAGTATCACTCTTTCGGAGTCGTTGTAGACGGAGCAATAACTCTAGAACACGCGAGAGGTGTTTCCTACTTCATCTGGTCTAAAGCTTGGCCCATTTGTCTGTGGACTGCATTGATGGCTTGTAAGGGGCGCATCATGACGCGAAACTCAACAATTTTTCCTTGGTCGTTGCAAGTAATGATGTCGACGCCATTGCAATATTTGCCTTCAATAGTGGTCTCAAACTCCAATACTGCCGTGTATCCATCGAGCACTTCCTTCGTGTAACGAAATTTCTTTGAGTCATCTTTCGTTTCACCAGAGTTCGCTTTCTCGCCAGGAAGCGTTTGTCCTGCGGCCATGAGATACATCTTGGTGATCTCTTTGCCCACTTGCGGAGTAAAGACAATGGGGGAGAAGAACACACAGTTGTCGTCGAGCAGGACATCAAGGCCATTCTTGAGTTCTCCGCGCATGTGAGCGTGCCATTGTTCAATAACTGCATGAATCATGATTGTCCCTTTGTGTAGTTGGGATAAGCGTAGTGAATGGGGGTGAAGCACCTGTCGTTTACAGTGATTCGGGTGAAGAAGGCCTGGTCGTTTACCGCAGAGAGCACGCTGTTGTCTCAGGTCACTTTTTGTGTTGTCGACCTTGAGACCACAGGCACCTCGAGTGCCGCGGGGGGAATCGCCGAAATTGGTGCTGTGAAATACAGAGGGGGCGAAGAGGTCTCCCGTTTTAATACCCTCATTAACCCCGGTCAGCCAATTCCGGCTCACATTGTGATGTTGACTGGCATCTCGTCATCCATGGTTGCTGATGCTCCCCGTATCGAAGACGTGCTTGAAATATTTCTTGATTTTGTGCAGGGCACAGTGTTGGTGGCACACAATGCGCGATTTGATGTTGGCTTCCTGAATGCGGCACTCGAGCGCCATGGCTATGACCCGCTGCACAATGTTGTTGTCGACACCGTGACATTGGCACGGCGATTAGTGCGTAGCGAAGTACCCAATTGCAAACTGTCAACACTGGCTGCTCATTTCAATTTCCCCCATCAACCTATTCACCGCGCGATGGATGATGTGCTGGCAACCGGAGACTTGTTGCACTACCTCATTGAACGAGCTGCAACGTTTGGTGTCTTTGACATTGATGATCTCGTTGCATTGCCGTCCCTCAGTGCTCACCCAGAGTCGCAAAAACTCAAGATGACAGACCATCTTCCTCGTGGGGCAGGGGTGTATCTCTTTCTTGATCATGCAGGAGACGTGTTGTATGTAGGCAAAGCAACAAACGTGCGATCACGAGTGCGTAGCTATTTCAGCACAAGCGAAACTCGCAAGAAGGTGGGATCATTGCTGAAGTTGGTGCACAGTATTGAATGCATCGAGACACCCGATGCTGTCACTGCCGAAGTATTTGAATTACGAATTATCCGTCGTATGCGGCCGCGCTATAACCACGTAGGTACACGTAGTGAGAAGTATTGCTATGTACGTCTCACTACCGATGAAGAGTGGCCGCGCTTAGTCATCACCAAAACGCCATCATCCAAGGGACTCACTCTTGGCCCGATGACCACAAAAGGCATGGCCCGTGATGTGGTTGACGCAATTGAGTCCGTAGTTCCGTTACGTCGTTGCACGGTGCGCATGGGTAGAAATTATGTTGCGCCGACAGATGCGCCGGTGTGTTCAGCAGCACGATTGGGTTTCGCAGAATGTCCGTGCTCGGGCTCTGCTGATGCAGCTTCCTATGGCGCAATCGTCGACACCGTGGTGCGCACCTTGCAAGGAGACGCACAAGAGGTGATTTCTCTCCTCACGGCACGAATGACGGACCATTCTCAAAATCAACGATTCGAGGAGGCCGCATTTGTGCGCGACCGTATAGATGCCCTGTGCACCGCATTGCAGCGGCAGTCACAGGCGGATGCTCTACGAAATCAAGGTCTCCAAGATGTCACCCATGAAGGTGTTACGTATCGGATCAATCAGGGTGTCTTGCTGGAAGCGGTGAGCAGTGGCGAAATCTGCAGTGCGTTAACAATGACTCTGCCAAAGAGGCTTGAACATTTGCGAGCCGTGTTGCACGTACCAGTAGATGAGTCGCCCACTGATGTGCTGGATGAAGTGATGTGCATAGCGCGGCTCGTGTCCTCACTAGGCTGATTGCATGAAGTGGAGATTCGCCGTAGTAGCGGTGGCGGCTCTTGGGCTATCAGCTTGTGGTGCAGATCCGTCTTCTAATACTGCGGTGGTGGCAACAATTGCTACCCCTGTGCAAGATGCTGGTTCTCAGCCTGTCTCATCTACAAATAATTTTGTTGCCAAAACAGTAAGCGGCGAATCGTTCGTGTTGTCGAACGCTCTTGCTCAAAAGCCAGTCGTGTTGTGGTTCTGGGCGCCTGGTTGAGGCACTTGTAATGCTGAAGCCCCCTCGGTCGAGGAGACACGAAAGAAATTTGAAGATTTAGTCACGGTTGTGGGTGTGGCATGGGCTGGTAATCAGTCGTCGTACGGGTCGTTTGTAGAACGACATGGTTTAACCTTCGTGAATCTTGACGACACGGCAGGCGACATCTACGCCAAATACAAGGTGCCGTATCAGCCTGCGTGGGTGTTCGTTGCGAAAGATGGCTCTGCCACATCGCGCATTGGAGCAGTCGGTGATTCTGAGTTGTCGCAGCTAATTCAAGAAATGAAGTAGCTGAATTTTTAGAGCTGAAGGCTCTTGATCTCGAGGAACTCTTCGAAGCCGTATTCGCCCAATTCGCGGCCAACGCCTGATTGCTTGTATCCACCGAATGGAGCATTTGGGTTGAAGGCTCCGCCGTTAACTGTGACTTGTCCAGTGCGGATGCGACGTGCGATTGCAATGCCGGTTTCTTTATCGGCTGCGAATACTGCACCTGCGAGGCCATATGGAGAATCGTTTGCAATTTCCACTGCGTTGTCGATGCCGTCGTATGGAATAAGAACAAGGACAGGTCCGAAGATTTCTTCTTGGGCAATTGTCATCTTGTTGTTGACTTCAGAGAATACTGTCGGCTTGACGTAGTAACCCTTTTCGCATCCTTCAGGTGATCCGAGGCCGCCAGCAATGAGCTTTGCGCCTTCTTCGATTCCCTTATTGATGTATCCAAGAACGCGGTCGCGCTGTGCTGCAGATGCGAGTGGGCCAACATTGGTGCCTTCAGCAAATGGGTCTCCGACTTTGATGCCAGTAGCAACTGCTGCTGCAAGACCTTCTGCTTCTGCAAGGCGTGCGCGTGGGACAAGCATGCGGCTAAGAAGTGAACATGTTTGACCACTGTTCAAGAACGCCTGACCTGTGCCGCCCATGATTGCTTTTGCAAATGTGGCATCATCAAGGCCTTCGCCAATGATGTTGGCGCTCTTTCCGCCCAGTTCAAGTGCGACCTTCTTAACAGTCTCTGAACCGGTTTGCATAACAAGTTTTCCGGCGCGTGTTGAACCAGTGAACGAAATCATGTCGATGTCTGGGCTGGCAGAAATTGCTTCACCAACAACTGGGCCGGTTCCGGTGACGAGGTTGAAAACGCCCGCAGGAAGTTTTGCTTCGTGAATGATTTCAGCAAGCATGAAAGCATCAATTGGTGCAACTTCACTTGGCTTCAAGACAACGGTGCAACCGGCGGCCATTGCGAATGCAACTTTTGCAGCGATTTGATGCAGCGGATAGTTCCACGGAGTGATGCAGCCGACAATACCGATTGGCTCGCGCACGATCAGTGAGCTTCCGACTTCTTTATCGAATTCGAATGACTCTGCAAGTGCGGCAGCTTGTTTGAACGAGTTGATGGGAAGTCCCACCTGAATCATGTTTGACAATGCCTTTGCCATGCCGGTCTCGCGTGAGATGGCAGATGAAATTTCATCCATGCGAGCCACGAGCGCATCGCCAATTGCGTTCAGATACTTGGCGCGGTCTGCTTTTGGCAATGTGCTCCAAGAAAGGAAAGCAGCCTTGGCTGCGGCGGCGGCTTTAGCGACATCGCCGGCGGTTCCTTCAGGAATTGTTGCCATGACTTCTTCGTTCGTTGAGTCAAAGACCGAGATGGTCTTTTTGCCCTCTGAAGCCACCCATTGGCCATTGATATAAATCGTGTCGTAGTTCTTCATGGTGCATACCCCTCAGTGATGCCACTTGGTGTGGTCGATACGTAGACGCTAGGGGTAATAGGAGCGTTTGGGAAACAGTGGAGCATAAAGGGGTTAGTGTGTCGATAGTCACAGTTGACCGCAAGGACATATGAAATTCACCTCGTTCACAATCACGGCCGCATTGGCCTTTTCAACGCTCGGACTCGTTAGTTGTGGAACGGACCCCACGGACGGGGCAACTGGTGGTGGACCAGATGCGGCTCCGGTCGTCTCAAACAAGATCACGGGCAATGTCGAAGAATGGAAAGTGAACGTCAGTGCGCAAACCGCAGAAGCGGGAAATGTTGAATTTGCTATCGCAAACTTTGGAACCATTCAACATGAATTCCTGGTCACGAAGACGTCGTATGAGCCAGGCAAGATTCCTGTTGGTTCAGAGGGAAAATTTGACGAAGAAGATAAAGGCGTCTCAGTTGAAGACGAAATTTCAGAATGGCCGGTTAACGAAGCAAAAGTCTTGTCGGTGAAGCTTGAAGTGGGTACGTATGAATTGTTGTGCAATATCCCCGGCCATTACTCAGCGGGAATGCATACGTCATTGTCGGTTATCCCATCAACGGTGAAGGTCACTGAAACCACCATGCCAGTTGCGAATGTTGTCAGCAACGATATTTCGGGATCAGTCAAGGAGTGGGCAGTAGCCATTGATGCCGCTGAAGCAAAAGCGGGTGACGTGACGTTCACAATGAAAAACGATGGCAAAGTTCCGCATGAGTTCATAATTGTGAAGACAGAGTTTGCTCCAGGCAAGATTCCGTTGGGTCCCGATAATCGTTTTGATGAAGAAGGTAAAGGAGTGTTCGTTCCAGGAGAGATTTCTGAATGGAAACCAGGTACTACTGGAACGGTGACCTTGAAATTGGACCCTGGTAAATACCAGCTTTTATGCAACATCGCCGGTCACTACGCCAATGGGATGTACACACAACTCACCGTGTCATAATCGTCACATGAAATCGCACCCGTGGAATACTTCATTCACGTGGGAGTCACATTCGGCGCAGAGCGGGGCAGTGACACAGGCTCAGATTGATCAGTTCGATGAGTTGGGCTTTTTTGTCTTGAACGACATTTACTCAGCTGATGAGTTGGCTGAACTGACGCGTATTACTGACGAATCAGAAGATGAAGCAATCGCTGAACTAAAGAAGCAGGCTGATGAACGGTTTCTTATTTCAGAAAACGGTGCCATCACTTTTGCTGCAGAGATCGTGCGACAAAAACCCGAGATTCGGCCGTTCGTACGAAATGCAAAAATTCTCGGTGTCTGCGCTGACTTGATTGGGCCAAACGTGCGGATGTATCACGATCAAGCTGTCTACAAGATGACAGAGAAGCCTCGTCGGTTTCCGTGGCACCAAGATAATGGCTACCTATATGTAGAGCCGCAGCACTATCTCACGTGTTGGATCGCACTGACGGATGCAACTATTGAGAATGGATGCCCGCAAGTTGTTCCTGGTCTCCATAAGGACGGAACCCTTGCTCACTATTACGTCGACACTCTTGGTTTTGAATGTTTCGAAGAACCTCCAACAACGCCTCTCATTGCTGAAGTCAAAGCAGGGGGAGCAGTGTTCTTTTCATCCTTGACTCCTCACCTCACAGGTCCGAACTTCACGAACAGCACACGCAAGGCATACATCGTGCAATATGCATCGTCAGATGCTCGGGTGTTAGAAGGTAACGCTGATGCTGGTGCCGCTACCGGTTCTCATGGCATCGACAGTGAACCGCGAGGAATCGCTGTGCTGGAAAATGGTGTGCCGGTCGCCTAGACCAGAACGAATCCCTCGTAGCCGTTAGCAGCGACTTCGGTGCACTTATCTGCATAGGTGGGGAAACCGAGTAACGGCATAAACACGCGGGGCTTTCCCGGAACGTTTGCGCCGAGGTACCAACTGTTGCACGACGGATACAGCGTCATGTCGGCAACAGCATTGACGAACGCCACCCATTCGGTTTGTTCCTTATCGGTGGTCTCAATAGTGGTCTTGCCAGAAGAGACAATGTGCGAGATGCAGTCAGAGATCCATTCCACATGCTGCTCAATAGACATCATCATGTTGGTCAACACTGATGGGCTGCCAGGGCCGGACACCATAAACATGTTCGGGAAACCAGCTGTGCTGAGACCGAGGTAGGTGACAGGGCCCGCGTCCCACGCTTCAGCAAGTGGTTGATTATTGCGACCGCGGATATCAATTTTCAGAAGCGAACCAGTCATTGCGTCAAAACCGGTTGCGTATACCAGTACATCAAATGTGTGTTGATCTCCTCCAGCGACAAGCCCGTGTTCTGTGATGCGTTCTATTGGGTCAGAACCAACATCAACGAGGGACACGTTGGAGCGGTTAAAGGTCTCGTAATAACCAGAATCAAGACACAGGCGCTTGCATCCGATGACTTGAGTAGGAAGGAGTTTCTTTGCAGTGTCGGGATCTTTGATGATTGAGTAAATCTTTTCGCGAACAAACTCTGCAACAGTTTCGTTTGCATCATGATTGAGCAAGAAGTCGTTATATGAGGAAAGAAACGCAAAGCCGCCTTCTTCCCAGCGTCGTTCAAATTCTTGACGTCGTTCTGCATCTGAAACTTCCAATGCAGATTGTTCACCTCGACGAATATTTGCACCGAAGGCAGCAGTTTGTTGCCGGTTGAGATTACGGAACTCGGTGTAATTCTCTTTGACGTTCTTGACATATTCCGTGTCGATGGAGTCATTGCGCGCAGGCACTGAATAGGTTGCTGTGCGCTGAAACACAGTGAGGTGTTTTGCTTGAGCAGCAATGATGGGAATGCTCTGGATGGCAGAAGATCCGGTTCCGATTAGTCCAACTGATTTACCGGTGAAGTCAACGCCTTCATGAGGCCATTCGCCAGTGTGGTACGTGTCGCCAGTGAACGAATCTGCACCTACGAAATGGGGGACATTGGTTGATGACAAGCAGCCAGTAGCAAACACGACGAATCGAGCAGTAAGCACATCGCCTTGGTCTGTGGTGACGCGCCAGTTGTTTGACTTTTCATTGAAGATTGCTGATGTCACACGCGTAGAGAATTGAATGTCACTGCGTAGATCAAAGCGATCAGCGACATGTTGTGCATAGTTAAGAATTTCGGGCTGACCGGCGTACCGCTCATTCCATTCCCACTCTTGTTGCAGGTCGTTATCAAAGCTGTACGAGTATTCGACACTTTCAACATCGCATCGAGCGCCTGGGTATCTATTCCAGTACCACGTGCCACCAACGTCTGTGCCTGCTTCAAAGACTTGAACGGAAAGGTTGGCAGCGCGTGCTCGATGCACCATGTACATGCCAGCAAAACCTGCGCCGACTACGGCGATATCAACTGAACGTTCCATAGGCCCCCCTTGGTGTTCGATAAACGAAACCTTAGTGGGGGCAGAAGGTGAGTGGTCTAGTGGATGAGACCAGACCACTCAGATCTGTATTAGTAGCTGCGCGCTGGGCGTGAGCTGCTTGAGCGCTCACCGCGAGGTCCGCCTGGGCGTCCTCCGCGTGAATCCGGACGAGGTCCGCGAGGTGAATCGCCACGAGGGCCACGGTCACGGAAATCACGGTCGCCGCGAGGTGCATCACTACGTGGGGCACGGTCACGGAAATCACGGTCGCCGCGAGGTGCGTCGCTACGAGGAGCACGGTCGTCACGAGGACGGTCGTCACGAGGACGATCATCACGAGGGCCACGGTCTTCGCGAGGACGGTCGTCGCGTGGACGATCATCACGTGGGCCACGGTCATCACGACGATCGCGTCCGCCGCCGTAGCCGCCTCCGCCACCGTATGACTTGCCGCCGCCTGAACGACCACGGTCTCCGCCGCCGCCGTAGGAACGGCCGCCACCTGAACGTGAGCGATCGCGGTCACGACCGCCTCCGCCATTGCGACCTCCGCCGCCACCGCGACGCTCTTCGATTGATGGCATCTCTTTGAATTCGCGCTCGCCAGGAGCAACTTCTTCAAGGATGGCATCGCCCTTAGCAACATTGACTGAGATTGGGTCAATGCCTGCATCGTGTGCAAGACGCTTGACATGACGACGCATGTTCTCAGTCACCATGGTGATAACAGTGCCTTCTGCACCGGCGCGAGCCGTACGGCCCGAACGGTGAAGGAAAGCTTTGTGCTCTTCTGGTGGGTCAGCATGGATAACAAGTGCAATGTCGTCAACGTGAATACCGCGTGCTGCGATGTCTGTAGCGACAAGTGTGTCTGCTTTTCCGCCAGAGAAGGCAGCCAAGTTACGTGCACGAACATTCTGTGACAAGTCACCGTGCAATTCAACTGCAGGAACTCCAGATTTGATCAGTGCTTCAGTGAGCTTGCGCGCGCCGTGCTTGGTGCGTGTGAAGACAAGTGAACGGCCAGGAGCTGCACACAAATCTTGTAACACATCAAAGCGATTCGCTTGTGACACGTTGAAGAAGTAATGAGTCATTGTTGCTTCATCTTCAAGATTTGATTCAACTTCGTGAGTAACTGGGTTGTTCAAGAA
>Ga0194060_10004180_pt1 | contig 10031 bp, 8 predicted proteins | sample SepL225m_MetaG_FD_163427 | JGI IMG/M metagenome (GOLD analysis project Ga0194060, IMG submission 163427) | Anoxic zone freshwater microbial communities from boreal shield lake in IISD Experimental Lakes Area, Ontario, Canada - Sep2016-L222-5m | ecosystem: Environmental > Aquatic > Freshwater >... | reverse complement strand
CCCTTCGGTGCGGTCCTTGCTGAAATAGAGCATGAACGAAACGTCGCCCTCGGCCGCCATGCCCTCGGCCAACGCCATGTCGAGGCCGCGGTCGATCGCCGCCTTGGTCATCATCACCGACAACGGCGCATTGGCGCAGATCGCGCGCGCCAGTTCGCGCGCCTTGTCCAGCGCCTTGCCTGCCTCGGTCACGTGGTTGACCAGGCGGTATTCGCGCGCCTCGGCGGCGCTGATGCGGCGCCCGGTCCAGATGAGTTCCTTCGCCAGCGCCTTGCCGATGAGCCGCGGCAGCGTCTGCGTGCCGCCGCCGCCGGGCATGAGGCCAAGCTTGGTCTCGGGCAGCCCCAGCTTCGCGTCCGCGCCGGCGACGATCATGTCCCCGACCATCGCCAGTTCCAACCCTCCCCCGAGCGCGAACCCTTCGACCGCGGTAATCACCGGCTTGGAAAAGGAAGGCAGGTCGCGGAACAATTGGTTCACTTTCCGCTGGCGCTTGCGCTTGCGGTAAAAGTCGAAATATTCATTCTCGCCGATCTGGAATTCACTGGTGTCGATGCCGGTGCAGAAGGCCTTGGTGCTTCCCTTGAGGATGACCGCGCCTATCCCCCGGTCGTTTTCCGCCTCGGCGAGCACGCCGAGTATCTCCTCGGCCGTGCGCTCGCGCAGCGAGTTCAGCTTCTCCGGCCGGTTGATGGTGATCTCGATCCATCCTTCCACGCGTTCGACGATAATGTCTTCGTAAGCCATTGCTGCCTGTCTCCCCTTGATGATGATTAGATTCGCAAACCTTCCGTGCGCGCTATCCGCCGTCTTCTCCACCCATCGCGCGCGCGATGCGCGCATGCACCTGTGCCAGAAACGCCCCATCGCCCCGCTGGGCCTCCGATATGCTTTCCTCGATCGCCAGCCGCGCCGGCGCGGCGAGCACCAGGATGCGATCGGCCATCTCCAGCGCGTCGTCGATGCGATGAGTGACGAATACGCAGGTCTTGCCCACCTGGCGCACGATCTGGCTGAAGTCGCGGCGCAAGGTCTGGGATGTGACATGGTCGAGCTGGCTGAACGACTCGTCGAGCAGAACGATCTCGGGATCTACGGCAAGCGCACGCGCGAGCGAAACCCGCTGGCGCATTCCGCCGGAAAGTTCATGCACATACTTGTCCTCCGCGCCCTCGAGCTTGACCCGCGCGAGCCACTCGCGCGCTACCTGCCTTGCAGCGGCACGCGGCCGGCCGAGAATCTGCAGGCCGAGCGCCGCATTGTCGAGCGCGGTGCGCCAGGGCAGCAGGCGATCGGTCTGGAAGCTGACCGCCAATTTTCCCTTGAGCGCGCGAAACTCGCGGTAGGGATCCACGCCGGCGACGCGCACGCCGCCCTCGTCGCAGCCGATGGTCCCCATCAGCATGTTCATCACCGTGCTCTTGCCCGCACCGGTCTTGCCAAGCAGCGCGACAATCTCGCCGCGGCGCACCTCGAAGCTGAGCTGGTCGACAGCAAGCTGGCCGCCGAAACGCTTGCTCACGTTCTCAAGTGCAATCAGCGGCAAAGTCTGTTCCGCGTTCACCGGACGTTCGCCTCGGGACGCCATTTCAGCAGCCTGGTTTCGAGCATGGCGACGGCGCCCTGCACCACCAGGTTGAGCACCACCAGGAAAATGGTCCAGGCGAGCACCTGGTCAATGTGAAACGTCGATTGCGCCAGGCTCATGCGCGAGCCGATGCCCACGGCGGACGCCACCAATTCGGCGAAAATGGCCATGCGGATCGCGTAGCCGATGACCGAGCGCGTGGTCAGAAACACGTAGGGCACGATATGCGGCCCCACCAGGTAACGCAGAATCTGCAGGCGCGACGGCCTGAAGCTCTCGATCATGTCGACCAGGTCGCGGGACAGGGCGCGCATGCCGTCGTAGACGTTCAATGCATAAAAAGGCACCAGGATCAGGGTCAGGATGAAGAAAATGCGCGCTTCCGGATTCTTGAACCAGAACACCGCGATCAGCATCCACGACAATGCCGGGATGCCGGTGTCGATGATGATGAGCGATCTGAGATAGGGCCGGATGCCGGCGTAAGTGCCCATCATCAGGCCGAGCAGAATCCCGATCACCATCGAAAATGCAACCGCCGCCGCCAGGCGCGCCATCGTGATCCAGATGTGCGACTGCTCGGTGCGCATCGACTCGACGAGGCTGGTCAGGATGGCCAGAGGAGAAGGCATGATGTAGTCGGGCACAAAGCGGCTGGCGATTTCCATCGCCGCAAACAGCATCGCCACCACGACGATCATCGCTACGGTCTCCCGCCGCCCGTTGCCTGCTGCCGCCGGCTCGACTGCGTGGGGACGCAGCCGCGTATAGAGCGGATTGGCCTGCTTGCCGCCGGGTTCCTGCTGACCCATGGTTCCGCCGGTGCGGGCTCAGACTGCCGCGAAGAACGCGTCGTCAAGCTTGCGCGGCAGCAGTCCGTTCTTCTGCAGCAGATCCGCCGCCGCGAGAACTGACTTGCGCGCCACCGGATCCGCCATCGAACCGTGTTTGAACTGCAGCCGGCCCGAGGAGATCGCCAGCTTGAGCACGTCCGCGGGTATGCCGGTCCCGCTGCCGCCGATGGCCACGGCCGCATCGACATTGCCCATGATGCCGCCGAGACAGTCGCCGAACGCCTTGCTGATGCTGCGCGCGATGCCCGGATGTTTCGCGGACAGTTCCTTGCGTATGGCGACCGCGAAAAATGGCAGATCCAGTCCGGTCTTCGCGCGGTACTCGGCGCCCGCGTTATAGATCACCTTGAGCGTCGGAACGCGCTTGATGGCAGAACTGATGTTCGGCTCCCACGACAGGCCGGCATCGGCGCGGTCCGCCATGACCAGCGTTACCGCGGCTGCCGGATTGTCCACGTTCTGCACCGTCGCCACCGCCTCGAGGTCGATGCCGTTGTATTCCTTGATCAGCGCCTTGGTCAGACGGTAAGTACCGCTCGATTGCAGCGCGGCTACCGTTTTGCCCGCAAGCTGCGTCACGTTGCCCGGGCCGTTGGCCGGCGCGACGATGTTGATCATGTCCCCGGTGCTGATGGTGCAGACCAGTTCGATCGGAACCCCGGCGAGGTAGCGCGCTGCAAAAGTATCCCAGGTGCCGATGCACACGTCGAACCGGCCGGCGACAAAATCCTGGTAGAAGGTGCTGACCGCGGTGTAGTTGGTGGGGGTGCCGAACAAAACGCCGTTCTTGTCGTCGAGCTTCTTCGCCAGCATGTACTCGGTGACCAGGATGGTGAATCCGGGCGAGAGGTTGGCCCAGCTTGCGGGCGTGCTTGCCGCAAACGCCGACCGCATGCCGAAACCGATATCAGCCGTTGCCGCGACGCCTCCTGCCGCGGCAGTCCGCAGAAACTGCCTTCTCGAGATGCCACCCATGCTTTGCTCCTCCGTTCGTGGTTCCGTCCATTGCGGGACGCGTTTTTTCGGCGCATTCCGATTCGTCTGACGCTGAATCGTCCGCGCGCGCTTATGCTGGCCATGCTAGCCTAAGCTTGTATTGCTTGTCGAGTTGCCGTCCATTTTGTTGCGCGCAATGCAACCGGCTACCAAGTTTCAAACAGACAACGACAGGAAAGCGAGGAACGACTTTGACCCGATTACGATTGGCTGCCTGCCTGATTGCGTGGAGCGTACTTGGGCATGCGCTTGCACAGCAGCTGCCCGAAAAAATATACCCGGCCAAGCCCATCAGGCTCGTCGTCACCTTTCCGCCCGGAGGCAGCGCCGACATCACGGCGCGCGCGCTTGCGGCGAAAATGAGCGAGCGCCTCGAGCAATCCGTACTCGTCGACAACCGTCCCGGTGCCGGCGGCAATATCGGACTGGACATCGTTGCGAAAGCCGCTCCCGATGGATACACCATCGGAGTCGGCGCCGCGGGTGCGCTTGCAGTCAACGTCAGCCTCTACCCGAAAATGCCGTTTGACCCGCAGAAGGACTTCGCCCCGGTGGGCATGGTCGCGATGATTCCGTTCGTCCTGGTGGCAAATCCGTCGGCAGCCGCGGCCAGCCTCAGCGGGATGATGGCGGCGGCCAAAGCCAGACCGGGCTCATTGTCGATCGGACATGGCGGCAATGGCACAGCCATGCATCTGTCGGCGGAACTGCTGAAGCAGATGACGGGAATGGACGCGACCCTGATTCCGTACAAGGGATCGGGTCCGGCGACCACCGACGCCGCTGCAGGCCAGGTCGAATACGCGATTTCCGATATCCCGGCATCCATTGCGTTCATCAAATCAGGCAGGCTCAAAGCCCTGGGTGTCACATCCGCCAGACGTAGTGTCGCGCTGCCGGAAGTACCGACTTTCGCCGAGTCCGGAGTCCCGGGCTACGAGTCCATAGGCTGGTTCGGCATCGTCGCACCCGCGGGTACGCCCGCTACGGTACTCGATCGGCTTAATGCCGAGTTGCAGGCCGCGCTGAACGATCCGGAAACGCGCCGCCGCATCATCGCAAGCGGCGCCGAGCCCATGCCCGGCTCGTCCTCCGAATTTCGCGCCACGATCGAGTCCGAAATAGGCAAATGGGCAAAAGTGATCAAGATTTCTGGCGCGCGCATTGAATAGCTAACTGCCGCCCTATTCAACCTCAACCGCACGCGGCGGTCGCTGCAGATGCGGCGAACCGGTTTCCTTCCCGTGTCCCGCTTGCACGGGCATTCATCGTTCGGAAGGGGCCAGGACTGCGGTGCTCGAAAGCGCGCCGCCGATGGTGCGTGCCAGTTCCTTCAGCAGCGGAGCCACCTCGAGTTCCAACTGCTTCGCCGTGCGATCACTGGTCTGCGAACTACAGTTGATCGCGAGCACCTGGGAACTGGTGGTGGAAACAATGGGCACCGCGATCGCGATGATCCCGTGGTGGGCAAGCCCCTTTCGAATTAGAAACCCCTTGCGCTCGAGGTCGCGCTGGGCCAATTCGAGCTGGGCTTCAACGCCGGACCAGAGCGCGGGATTGGACCGCCGGATTTCGCGCAGGACCGCACTGCGCGGGCTGTCCGCAAGCGCAGCAAGATAGGCCCATCCCATTGCGGTTTTCACCAGGGGAATGCGCGATCCGCGCTGCAGGTTCATTCCGAGCATCGCCTCGGAGACGCAGCGCTGCAGATACACCATGTCCGAGCCGTCACGCCCCGCGACCGAGATTGAGGCATTGAAGCGATCGGCTAATTCCTGCATGCGCGGCCGCACCACCTCCAGGATGTCGAACGCAGCCGACGCCGCCAGGCCTAGCGCCAGTGCGGAAGCGCCGAGCTGCAGGCGCTGACTGCCGAGCGACGCGCTCAAAAAACCCGCGCGCAGCAGCGTCTGGCACAGGCGCCACGCCGTCGCCTGCGGCAATCCGGTGATCCGCGCGATCTCGGCGCTGCCCAGTTGCCTGCGCGTCGTGGTGAAGCACTGCAGGATCTGCAGTCCGCGCGCCAGCGCCGTGACCTGTTGGCGTTCGATCGGCGGCGCGGCCTCATCCTTCGTCGGTGAAGATAGCGCGGACTTTTCTCTCAAGGTCTTGTCCATGGCGTTTCGCAATACTCCGGCGCTCCGGCCTAAGGAGTTGACAGAATTATACCCGTTCAGTATTCTAATTCATACAGCAAACTATCATTTCATCTAGTGAATTTAGAGCACCTCAACGTCCGAGGGGCAAGAGGAGAACGCTGCAATGGATTACGCCCTCCCCGAGGAATTGACCCAGTTCCGCGACAGCCTGCGCCGTTTCGTCGCCGAGGAAATCGAGCCGCGCGCGAGCGTCATCGAAAAAACCAACGATGTTCCGCAAGAATTGCTGGCGAAAGCGCGTGAACTCGGTTTGTTCGGACTTTCGATTCCCGAGCAATACGGCGGCAGCGGCGACAGCGAGACCGCATCGTGCGTGGCGCTCGAGGCGCTCAGCCACGGGCCGGGCGGCGTCACCTTCTTCCTTGCGCCCAGCGCCCCGGCCGCCGCGATCCGCTTCGCCGGCACCGAACCTCAGCGGCAGCAGTTCCTTCCAAAGCTCGCCAGCGGCGAACAGTTCTCGGCGTTCTGCCTCACCGAGGCCGGCGCCGGGTCAGATGCCGCGGGCATCAAGACGCGGGCCGAGCGGCGCGGCGACCGGTGGATCATCAACGGCACGAAAATGTGGATCAGCCGCGCCAGCCGCGCCGGCATCTTCCTCGTTTCCGCCGTCACGGATCCGTCCAAGCGCGGCAAGGACGGCATCACGATCTTCGTCATGGAAAAGCGGCAAGGCATCAACGTCGGCAAACCCGACCGCCTCATGGGTGTCGCCGGCTCCGGCAGTGCGGAAGTGTCGTTCGAAGATTGCGAAGCAACCGACGCCGACGTGCTCGGCACGGTCGGGGGCGGATTCGAAGTTTTGAAATTCATACTCGGCCGCGCCCGGCTGTGGGCCGCCGCCCGCGCCGTCGGCGTGTGCTCGCGCGCGCTCGAGATTTCGCTGGCGCACGCGGACACCCGCCAGCAATTCGGCAAGAAACTCGGCGAATTCCAGGCAATCAAGCTAAAACTGGCGGACATGACCAGCGACACCTATGTGGGGAGGCTGCTGCTGTACCGCGCCGCCGCGCTCTACGATCAAGGGCTCGATCCGGTGCAGGAGGTCTCGATCGCCAAGCTGTTCTGCACCGAAGCTTCCGGGCGCGCCGCGGACAACGCGATCCAGATTCACGGCGCGATGGGCCTGTCGCAGGAATTTTACGTGGAGCGCCTGTATCGCGACTGCCGCGCCTACCGCATCCTCGACGGTACTTCGGACATCCAGCGGCTGATGATTGCGAGCAACGTGCAGCGACGCGGCGCGGGGGATGCCATGGCGCCGGGTGGCTTGTGCTGACTCGGGGCGCGATCGAGACGATCGATGCGGATGTCGTCGTCGTCGGCGGAGGCGGTGCGGGACTGCGCGCGGCCTACGATGCCGCCGCGGCCGGCGCGCGCACGGTGCTGGTGCTCAAGGGGCGGCTGACCGCAAGCGGCGCAACCGCTTTCGGCGTCGCCGAACTCGCCGGATTTTCGGTCCCTGACGGTGCAGGCGACCCGCTCGATTCGCCGGACGAACTGTTCGCCGACATCATGCGCGTCGGCCAGGGCTGCAGCGATCCAAAACTGGTACGCGTGCTTGCCGACGAGGCGGTGTCAGCCGCCGCCGATCTGGAGCGCTGGCAGGTCCAGTTCGTGCCCGATCCCAAGACGGGCAGGCCGCTGGTCGCCATGGGCGATTTTGCCTCCCGCCCGCGGAACCGCAAAATCTACCATCACGGCAAACCGATCACGGTGGCGCTTAAGACCGAAGTTCAGAAACTCGGCGTCACCGTGATCGAGCGAACGGCCGTGCTCGGGCTTCTGCACAATGACCAGGGCGTCGCAGGCGTGCTCGGCCTGACGGCGGAAGGCAAACTGCTGCGGATCGACGCCGGCGCGACGGTGCTCGCGACCGGCGGCGCCGGCCAGTTGTTCGAGCGCAGCCTGTCGCCGCCGGACATCACCGGCGACGGCTACGCCTTCGGCTACCGCGCCGGCGCGGAACTGGTCAACATGGAATTCATGCAGGCGGGCTTCGGCACGATCAAGCCGGCGCTGAACATGATCATGACCTGGTTCTGGGCGTTCGATCCGAAGTTCATCGATCGCGACGGCAGGCCGGTATTGGAGGGCATGCTGCCGGCGGGCGTCACTTCGCAGCAGGTGATGAAAGCCAAGGTCAAGCACTATCCGTTCAGTTCGTCGGACGATTCGAAGTGGCTGGAAATCAGCGCCAAGAAAGCGATCGACGCCGGGCGCGTCACCGGTCTCGGCGGGTTTCGCCTGGACCTGCGCGACGTCGACGAAAGCGTGCTTGCGCCGGGCAGCGACCTAGCCGTGATGTGGCCGATCACCAAACAGTGGCTGCTGAAGAAACGCGTCGACGTCACCCGTGAGCCACTCGAAATCGGACTGTTCGGACATGCAATCAACGGCGGACTGGTGATTTCGGAGCATTGCGAGACCACGGTGCCGGGTCTGTTCGCCGTCGGCGAGACTGCCGGCGGGCCTTACGGCGCCGACCGGCTCGGCGGCAACATGCTGCTCAACACCCAGGTGTTCGGCAAGCGCGCCGGACGCCGTGCCGCCGAGGTCGGCCGCAAGCGCAAAACGGGACGAGCGAAAGTTGCGGCGATGCCGGAGATCGACGCCTTGTTCGGCGCCAGCGGCAGCCTCCCGGCGAAGGAGGCGCTGCGGCGCGTGAAACAAACCATGAACCGAGGCGTCCTCGTCGTTCGCAACGAGCGCGGCATGGCGCAGGCGCAGGACGAACTCGACGCGCTACGCGCCGACATCGCCGCGGGCCGCTTCCAGGCCGACGACGTGATGCAGGTCACCGACCTCGCCGAGGCGATGAATCTTCTCGACGTCGGCACGCTGATGATCGCTGCCGCACGCCTGCGCAAGGAGACGCGCGGCAGCCACTACCGGGAGGATTTCCCGCAAACCGATGCGCAGTGGGCCCACCCGGTGATGATCCGTCAGACCGCGCGCGGCGCGGAAGCGGCGGCGGGGCAATTTGCCGGAGCGCTCCTGTGAACGCAACTTTGACGCTCGAGCGGCTGGGCCGTGTGGCGCATCTGCGGCTGGAACGCCCGCAGGTTTTGAACGCGATCGACGCCGCGATGTGCGCAGCGCTGACCCAGGCGATGGCCTCGCTCGAGGCGGATCCAGAAGTCGGCGCAGTCGTGGTGTCGGGTGCGGGGGAAAAGGCGTTTTCCGCCGGCGCCGACCTTACCCACATGCGCACTCTCGAGGGGGCCGGGTTGCGCCGCTTCATCGAGCAGACCTGGTTCGCGTTCGAACGAATCGCGTCCTCGCCCCTGCCCAGTGTGGCGGCCCTGCACGGCCACGTGCTCGGCGGCGGACTGGAACTGGCGCTGGCCTGCGATCTGCGCATCGCGGACGAGACGGTGAAGATCGGCCTTCCGGAAATGGGCCTGGGCAGTGTTCCCGGGTCCGGCGCGCTGCAGCGCCTGCCGGCGCTGATCGGCCCAGCCCGGACCACGGAATTGATGCTGCTCGGCCGACGCATAGAAGCGGCGGAAGCGGCGGCTATCGGACTGGTCAACCGCGCTGTGGCCAGGGGCGAAGCGCTGAGCGCCGCGATGGCATGGGCGCAGACCATCTCCAAACTGCCGCCTGAAGCCGCGCGCTATGCCAAGCTTGCGCTGCGCGTGGGCCGCGTGCCGGAGATCGCGGCAAGCCTGCACGGCCTCATTTCGGATGCCTGCCACGCGGACAAGCGCTACCAGAACAATACGGATCAATTCAAGCGTTAGAACGAACCTGGAGTCCCGACAGATGATTTCCGGCAAACTCTGCAGCGCCGCCGAAGCAGTGGCGCGCATCAAGGACGGCGCGGCGGTAGCCGTCGGCGGCACCGGGCCCGTGCTTGAACCCGACCTCGTGCTCGACGCGCTAGAGCAGAGGTTTCTCGCCGACGCGCATCCGCGCGACCTGACCCTGGTGTCGCCGATGGCGCCCGGGGATCGCGGCGGCAAGGGCGGCCTCAACGCGTTCGCACACCCTGGCATGATCGCGCGCCTCATCGGCGCTTCGTTCAGCAACTACCGGCATCCGCGGCTGATCGAACTCGTCCGCTCCGGCGCGTGCGAAGGCTATACCGTCGGCATGGGAACGATGGTGCAGCTTCTGACCGCGATCTCCGCGCGCAAGCCAGGAATATTCACGACGGTCGGCATCGGCAGCTTCCTCGATCCCCGCATCGAGGGCGGCTGCATGAACGAAAGGTCCAAGCATCCGCCGGTGCGGCTGGAGCAGATCGACGGAAAGGAGTATCTCTTCTACCGCACTTTTCCGATCGACGTCGCCATCATCCGCGCCACCACCGCCGACGAAAACGGCTACCTCAGTTTCGAGGAAGAGCCGAACACTCTCGGCATGCTGGAGATCGCTTCGGCGGCCAAGGCGTGCGGCGGCATGGTCATTGCGCAGGTGAAGCGCGTGGCC
>Ga0194060_10004179_pt1 | contig 10031 bp, 6 predicted proteins | sample SepL225m_MetaG_FD_163427 | JGI IMG/M metagenome (GOLD analysis project Ga0194060, IMG submission 163427) | Anoxic zone freshwater microbial communities from boreal shield lake in IISD Experimental Lakes Area, Ontario, Canada - Sep2016-L222-5m | ecosystem: Environmental > Aquatic > Freshwater >... | reverse complement strand
AACCTATCCAGACTGCGACAATATTAGCTTTAGCGACCAACAACGCGCCGATATTTTCATACAAGAATGGAAGCAATACGAACAGAACAACAATATGCCTAACCTAATGGTAGTATCGCTTCCAAACGATCATACCTCGGGCACTTCACCAGATTTTCCAACACCAAATGCAATGGTTGCAGACAACGATTTAGCGGTTGGTAGAATTATTGAAATGATTAGCAAAAGCAAGTATTACGATTCAACAGTTATATTTATTACACAAGACGATTCGCAATCTGGTTGGGATCATATTTCAGCATACAGAACAGTAGGATTAACCATCAGCCCATATAGCAGTGGCAAACTTGTTTCTACTAATTACAACCAAGTATCGATGCTTAGAACTATAGAACAAATTCTAGGCATACCGCCAATGAATATTATGGATGCTACTGCTAGAACCATGACAGATTGTTTTCAACTCCAAAAAAATAGCAAGCCATATACAGCTATTTCAAACAATATTCCTTTAAACCAAATGAACAAAGGCTTTAGCGCACTAAATGGTAAAGCAAAAAAATACGCCAAACAATCTCAACAATCTGTTTTTAAAGAAGTGGATGGTGGCGATGACGATACCATGAATCGGATTTTATGGTTCTATGCAAAAGGAACTGAAAAGTATCCGCAGGTACATTAAGCAAATCTTGCAATAATCATATTTTAGATAATAAATTAGCAGTAAATTGCCAGTACTTCTAATTTAGTTATATGGCTCAAAAAATCTTATTTATTTGTGCGCTAGTTTTTTTGTCTTGTAAATCAAAACAAGAAACAATTAAACCTAGTATTTCGTCGATTTCTGAATCTATTTATGCTTCTGGATTAGTAAAAACAAATGACCAGTACCAAGTATTTGCTACCATTAACGGAATTATAGACCAAGTATATGTACAAGAAGGCTCTGTGGTAAAAAAAGGTGACCCATTATTTGCTATTTCAAACGAAACGCAGCAGCTGAATAAAGAGAATGCAGAACTAGCAGCAAACTTTGCCGATCTCAATGCCAATCAAAGCAAATTAACCGACGCTAAAATAGCCATCAACCAAGCCAAGAACAAACTAAAAAATGACTCTTTGTTATGGGTGCGTCAAAAAGCATTGTGGCAAGAACAAATTGGCACAAAAAATGAATTAGAACAAAGAGAACTAGTTTACCTAAATACCAAAGACAGCTATTCATCAGCCATACTTAAGTACGATGAATTAAAAAGACAATTAGATTTTACAGATGCACAGTCTAAAAAAAATCTACGCATATCCAATCAACAACAAAGTGATTTTACCATTAAAAGTAAAATCAATGGTGTAGTATATAGTTTGAATAAAGTAAAAGGCGAATTAGCTAGTCCGCAAACGCCACTTGCTGTTATTGGAGATGCAAGTAGTTTTATTTTAGAAATGCAAGTTGATGAATTTGATATTTTAAAAATCAAATTAGGACAGTTGGTAATGGTTAGTTTAGAAAGTTATCACGATAAAACTTTTGAAGCAACAGTTACAAAAGTAAACCCACTAATGAACGAACGCAGTAAGACTTTTTTGGTAGAAGCTGTATTTAAAACCCTTCCGGAAAAATTATATCCCAACATTAGTTTCGAAGCAAATATTTTACTTCAAACAAAAGAAAAAGTTTTGCTAATACCAAGAACTTATATGGTAGATGACTCAACTGTTTTATTGGGTAGCGGCGAAAAGAAAATGGTAAAAACAGGTTTGAAAGATTTTAATAAAATAGAAATTGTATCGGGCATTACTGCTACAGATGAATTGCTAAAACCTAAGCAATGAAAATAAAGCTGATTGCAAGTGTATCTATTTCTTTATTATTAGCCCGCTGGAAACAAACACTAGTGGCTGCTATTGGTGTTACTTTCAGTATCACAATGTTTATTACCTTACTCAGTTTCATGTCTGGACTAAATGATATGTTAGACGGGCTGATATTAAACAGAACACCACATGTTCGTTTATACAATGAAATTAAGCCGAACAAAAATCAGCCAATTGATCAAACAGAAAAATACAAGCAATACTATAATTTTATTAGTTCTATAAAACCAAAAAATGATCGTGCTGAAATTTACAATAATAGCGCCATCATGCAGTCTTTAAAAAAAGACAATCGCGTACTTGGTTTTGCGCCAAAAATTGTTGCCCAGGTTTTTTATAATGTTGGACCAATCGATTTAACTGGCGCCATCAATGGAATAGATGTTGACGAAGAAAATCGCCTGTTTTATTTAAGTACCTATGTTACCTCCGGAAATTTTATTGATTTAAAAAACATTCCTAATAGTATTATTTTAGGCAAGGGTGCAGCAGAAAAAATGATGGCAAATATTGGTGACGTCATTCAAGTAACTACTACCAAAGGAGAAAGAGTTCCATTAAAAGTGGTGGGCTATTTTCAATCGGGCATTGCAGAGATAGATAAGGTTCAGAGTTATGCTACCATTAAAACAACACAAAAATTACTGGGCGAATCCACCAGTTATATTACAGATATTCAAGTGAAATTAAAAGACGTTTTGCAAGCGCCAGCGGTAGCCAAAGAATACCAAGAATTATACCAAGTAGAAGCGGTAGATGTGCAAACAGCCAATTCACAATTTGAAACAGGTAGTTCTATTAGAACCTTAATTTCTTATTCGGTGGGTGTAACATTATTAATTGTAGCTGGGTTTGGTATTTACAATATTTTGAACATGATGATTTACGAAAAAATGGATTCTATTGCTATTTTAAAAGCAACCGGATTTTCGGGCAAAGATGTAAATGCGGTATTCATTTCCATTGCATTGAGCATTGGTATTTTCGGTGGCATTCTAGGATTGATATTTGGCTTTGGCTTATCGTCTATTATTGACCAGATTCCATTTAATACTGCTTCGCTTCCTACAGTAAAAACCTATCCTATTAATTACAATCCTAAGTTCTATATCATTGGCGGAATTTTTTCAATTGTTACCACTTATATGGCAGGCTATTTTCCTTCCAGAAAAGCAAGTAAAATAGATCCCGTAATTATTATTAGAGGAAAATAATATGAGTAATAAAATATTAGAAGCTAAAAATATTTGCAAATACTTTCACGATCCTACAACAGTGCAAGTATTAAATAATGTTAGTTTCTCAATAGATAAAGCGGAGTTTGTTTCTGTGATAGGAAAATCTGGTTGTGGCAAATCTACTTTATTGTATATCCTTTCAACAATGGATACCGATTACCAAGGAGATTTAATTATTGATGGCCAGTTAATGCGTAACAAAAAAGAAGCAGACTTAGCAAAAATTAGAAACGAAAAAATTGGTTTTGTTTTTCAATTTCATTATTTGTTAAATGAGTTTTCGGTGTTGCGCAATGTAATGTTACCCGGTTTAAAATTCGGCAAATATTCAGAACAAGAAGTAGAACACCGCGCAATAGAAAAATTAAAAATACTTGGGATAGAAAACGAAGGCTTAAAAATGCCCAATCAATTATCTGGCGGACAAAAACAACGTGTAGCTATTGCCCGCGCACTTATTAATGACCCGTTGATCATTATGGGAGATGAGCCAACCGGAAACCTCGACAAAAAAAATAGCGAAATAGTATTTCAAATATTTAAAGAATTAGCTACTGTTTATCATCAGTCTTTATTAATTGTTACACACGATAATGAATTTGCGACCAGAACCAATCGCATCATTGAAATGGAAGACGGGCGCATTATAAAAATGTAATTGTTATGAAAAAAATTTCAAAATCTATGTCGGCTATTGTAGCACTGACTTGTATGGTTTTTGTTGGGTTTTCTAGTATTGCATTTAAAGAAAAACCTTCGGTTAAAGAAACAGAACCCAATATTATTATTGTGAATTTTGATGATTTGGGTTATGGCGATTTAGACATCACTGGTGCTATTGGATACCAAACACCTAATATGGATAAGATGGCCAAGGAAGGGATGTTTTTTAGTCAGCTATATTCTGCGCAAGCGGTTTGCTCTGCCTCTCGTACCGGACTTTTAACCGGTTGCTATCCCAACAGAATTGGTATTTCTGGCGCACTGATGCCTACTAGTAAAATTGGAATTAGTAACAACGAATTAACCATTGCAGAAATGCTTCGTGCCAAAGGTTATGCTACTGCTGCTTTTGGTAAATGGCATTTAGGACATCTGCCTGAGTTTTTACCATTACAACATGGGTTCGATGTGTTTTTTGGTATTCCTTATTCGCACGATATGTTTCCACACTATCCTACCAATAAAACAGAATATCCGCCACTTCCTTTAATTGAGGGCAATACAACGGTTCAAACCAATCCAGATTTATCAATGTTTACTACTTGGTTTACAGAGCGCAGTATTTCCTTCATCGAACAAAATAAAAACAAACCATTTTTTTTATACTTAGCACATCCATTGCCGCATGTACCACTAGCGGTTTCAAATAAATTTAAAGGCAAGTCGGCACAAGGAATGTATGGCGATGTGGTAATGGAATTAGACTGGAGCATTGGTCAAATAAGAGAAACACTTGCCAAATTACACCTCGAAAAAAATACCTTACTCATTGTTACTTCCGACAATGGACCCTGGTTAAATTATGGCAACCATGCGGGAAGTACAGGTGGCCTCAGAGAAGGGAAAGGCACATCGTTTGAGGGTGGCCAACGCGTACCTTGTATTATGAGCTGGCCGGGGGTTATACCTGCGGGAACAGTAAACAATCAAATGGCCTCCGAAATAGATTTCTTGCCCACTATTGCAGCCATTACTGGCGCAGCTGTTTCATCAAACAAAATAGATGGCGTAAATATTTTTCCATTACTAAAAGGTCAAATGGATAGTAGCCCTCGAAAAAGTTTTCTCTATTATTATCGCGCCAATAGTTTAGAAGCTATTCGATACGAAAATTACAAACTGGTATTTCCGCATCCGGGTAGAACCTACGAAGGTTACCTTCCTGGTAAAGATGGAATGCCTGGCCCTGGCACAGAAAATTTTCAGTTCCCTGCAGGCTTGTACGATTTACGCAGAGACCCGGGAGAGCGCTATAACCTAATAGATCAATTACCCGAAGTGGTAGCACAGTTAACCAAATTAGCCAATGAAGCAAGGGCCGATTTAGGCGATGACCTCACTAATAATTTGGGAACAAACAGAAGGGCTCCTGGAAAATCTACTAAATAATTTTAGCTAGGTGCCGCATGGTTTTTAATTGAATTTTTATCTTAACTTAACTGCTTAGTTTGAAAAACAATTATTGTAAACCCAAGAAAACCTTGCCATGTCGTCTAGAAAAAAATTTCTGCTACAATCCTCTGCCTTGTTGGGTGGTGGCTTATTAGCATCCGCCGTTGACAATCAAGTATTTGCCATTTTTAACAACCGTATTATGCCTTCCGACCAATTAAATGTTGGCGTAATTGGCGTTAATGGAATGGGTTGGGCCGACGCTACTTCAGCTATAAAAATTCCGGGTGTAAACTTGGTGGCCATTTGTGATATTGATAAATCGGTCATTCAAAATCGCCTAAATGAATTGACTAAAAAGAATATCGATATTTCTAGAATAAAAATCTACAACGACTATCGCAAATTGTTAGAACAAAAAGATATTGATATAGTAATTATTGGCACACCAGATCATTGGCATGCATTGATGATGATTGAAGCGGTACAAGCAGGTAAAGACGTATATGTAGAAAAACCAGTTGGTAATTCTATTATAGAATGTAGAACCATGGTGGCTGCCCAACAACGCTATAATAAAGTGGTACAAGGTGGTCAGTGGCAACGCAGTCAACAGCATTTTAAAGATGCGGTAAGTTTTGTACACAGCGGACAATTAGGAAATATTAGAACCGTAAAAGTTTGGTGTTACCAAGGTTGGATGCGTCCTCAACCAGTAGTGCCAGATAGCGCACCACCCGAAGGTGTAGACTACAAACAATGGCTAGGACCCGCTACTACCAGGCCTTTCAACTCTAGCAGATTCCATTTTCATTTTCGTTGGTTCTGGGATTATGCAGGTGGCTTAATGACCGATTGGGGTGTTCACTTATTAGACTATGCATTAATTGGTATGAAAGCCGATACACCAAAATCAATAGACGGTTTGGGCGGAAAATTTGCTTATCCTGAACTTGCCGAAGAAACACCAGATACGCTTACTACTATGTATGAGTTTGATAATTTCAATTTAATTTGGGACTCTGCAATGGGTATTGACAATGGTTCTTATGGCAGAGACCACGGCATTGCTTTTATTGGGAATAATGGTACCCTTGTTTTAAATAGAGGCGGATGGGAAGTGATTGAAGAAAAACAAAGCAAAAGCAAAGTGAGTAGCCCATTAAAAAAATCAGTAGACAACGGATTAAATAAACACTGGGAGAATTTTGTAAGCGTTGTAAAATCGCGCAAAATGGAAGAACTAAATTGTTCTATTCAAGCAGGAGCGCACGTTGCAACGGTTGCTCAAATGGGCAATATTTCTTTTAGGTCTCAACAAAAATTACACTGGGATAAAGCCAAAGCAAAATTCACAGACCAAGCCATTAACGATAAATATTTATTAAAGCCATACCATAACGGCTATCACTTACCAAAAATTTAATTGTATGAAGTACAAAATAGTTAGTCTATTTTTTTTAGCAAGCATTGCAACGGTATCTGTAAATGCACAAGTAAAACACGATCCAAAAGAAACGGAATATTATACCCCGGTTCCAAAAGTAGTTACGCCTGTAGTGAATCACAAAGCACCTTCGGATGCCATTGTTTTATTAGACGGAAGCAATTTAGACGAATGGGTGCCAGAGAAAGATCCTAGTTCGCCCATTAAATGGACACTAGAAAATGGTGGCATGACGGTTAATAAAAAAGCAGGCGATTTGCAAACCAAGCGATTGTTTACAGACTATCAATTGCATTTAGAATATTTAATTCCAGCCAATGTTACAGGTAACGGACAAGGCCGAGGTAATAGCGGAATTTTCTTTGCAGGATTGCCTTTTGGCGCAGGTGGATATGAATTACAAGTACTAGATAACTATATTAACACGACCTACGTAAACGGACAAGCAGGTAGCATCTACAAACAAAATCCACCACTAGTTAATGCTTGTTTACCTCCAGGCGAATGGCAAACTTATGATGCTGTTTGGACCGCACCAAGGTTTAACGAAGACGGTACTTTAAAATCAGCAGCACGTGTAACTGTTTTTCACAATGGTGTTTTAGTGCAACTGAATTTTGAATTAAAAGGAGATACACCTTATGTTGGTGCACCTTCTTATGTAAAGCACGGACCAGCACCACTAAAACTACAAGCACACGGAGATAAAAGTGAACCGATTAGTTATAGAAATATTTGGGTTAGGGAATTATAAAAAAACTTTCTTCCGTAAAATGAAAGAGGCTGTATCATTTATTGATACAGCCTCTTTCATTTCAGTAGCTTTTCAGCCATATTAAAATAAATCTATTGCAGCTGTTTTAAAGATCTGCAATACAAAATTATTTTTTCCATTTATCAGCCAGCGCTTTTATAAAATATCCACCTACTACACTTCTTGCTTGAAAGCCCACTTGGTTACCATTGGTGGTTTCGTGCCAGTCACTTAATGGAACGCGTATAGCTGTTTCTTGTGCAAATTTTTGTAGCGGTAAAATAATGGCTTCAAAATCTTTTTGATTATTGGCAAGGGTTGCGCTCCACATTATCCAGTCGGACTTGGTATAGGTTTTTCTACTATCAAGTGGTAATCCAAATGCATTTTGTTTGGTGAGGTACCAAGCAATTTCTTTTTGATACACACTAGCAGGAAATAAATTCAGCCCCAATAATTTATCCCAAACCAAATTGTATTTCTGACTCCAAGAATTTTTATTGTCGAAAGTAAGCGCGTAGTGATCGCCAGCATCTGCTAACTGCATCCATTGAATAGCCATTTGTTTGGCCATAGTTTGGTATTTTTCTGCTATTTCTTTTTTACCCAACATTTTTGCAATCATGGCATATCCACCAATTCCAACAATTGCTTTTACTGAAAGATTTGCATTTCTGGCCAAGTGACCAGCAAAATCATCGGTACACAATTGGTTGGTAGGATCTAGTCCTTCTTTGCTTAAATACTCTGCCCAAGTGCTTAATGTTTTCCAGTGTTTTTCGCTGTACTTAGCATTGCCTTCTGCCTTGGCAATACCTGCTGCTAAAATTAGCATATTACCACATTCTTCTACTGGCATATCGGTTCCATAAGTTTGTCCATTAGCAATTGGATAAGTGCCCAAATCGTGAGGTGCAATGGGTTTGGTCCATTTGCCAGATTCGCAGAAATAGAAAATACCATTCATCATCCCTTTTAATAAATCGGGATTGTACATTAAAAATAAAGGTGCAGAAGGATAAGTTACATCCACCGTATTAATGGATCCATTGCTAAAATTTTCTTTCGATAAAAACAAAATTTCTCCCGACGGACTCTTTAATAATTTATGCGCAGCAATTGCTTGACGATAAGCCAATACCGCTAATTTGGCATAGGCTTCTCCACCAGCTTTTAATGCATCGTTATACACACGTTTATTAGCAGAATCACATTGCTGCATAATTTTTTTATAGTCGCGCGCTGCTGCCATAAATTCTGTCCAAAGGCTAGAAGTATTATTGTTATTCCACCAAGCTTTTAAATTTTGGTTAAAATATTGCACCGAATAAATATCATCATATCCTATCATTAACATTCTATCTACTGGTGTAGCTGAAACTTTTCCTAAATCAAAAACAGTATTCAACAACATTTTTGTTCCTTGTTGTTTTGCTACAATTGGTTGCTTATTATTGAAAGCATTCAAATAATCATTGTAGCCAGTAATACTTGTAGTGGCATTTTTACCATTAGTTGCTACATTTAAATAACCCCAATCAATTCTAAGGTCGTCGCCTTTTTTTTCTAAAACAGGTTGCGCTACTGTTCCAGCTCTTAAAATAGTTAGCCCTTCTGTAATTTCTTTTTCAGCAATAATTTCTTGCGACTCATTGTCTGCAGCAAGTGTGGTAGAAACGCCTGTGTACAATTGCACAGCGTGTGTTTTGCCATCTGTTGCATTTGCAGAAAAACTCATATAAGAAATTGGTCTCGACAATACATGCAGGTTATTCATTAACAATGGAGAAGTAAAGGATAGTTTTAAATTCACTGCCCCACAAGTAAACTGATACAAGGTTTGAGTGGCTTTAACTTCTACACTTTTTTGTACCGCCGTTAAAATTGTAGGAATTGAATTAGGAATTTTTTCATTTAATAAACCACCTTCTAAAAAGCCTGCACCACCTGTATTTGTGCAATGAATGGCTAAAACATTCTCGCCTAATTTTAGTTTGTTTTTAATGGCATCAGCCACCGGATACAAGTTTGCATTATTGTTTTTACAATCGCACTTAAATACTAATTCTCCATTTAAAAACACTTCTACATTATCGTCGTGGTGGAGGTTTATAAATAATTTATTTAGGTTGAGTTCTTTCAATACAAAAGAACGACGCACCCAAATATCTTTTGATCTCCAAATGGTTTTCCCTTTTTTTAAATTGGTTACAAAAGGCGCTTCTGCTTTTTTCCAATCGGTGGCTGCAAAATCTATGTTTTTCCAATTAGCAGTTGGCGCTGTTTCGGTATAACTATATTGGTAAAATTGTGTGTCAGAAATGGGTAAAATGGTATCGTATACTTTTTGATCGCTACCCATAAACTGGTAGAGCTGTCCATCTACTTTTAAAATGCCTTTTAATGGCTGATCTGCACCAGTCCAGTGTTTGGTATTGCTAGCATTTAACTCGTTGGTAAAAGACCAAACACTAAAATAGGGGTCATGGGTAATTAATGGATAAGCAGGCGCTTTACTCACTTGGGCAAATACCGATTGCACACAAAACAATAACAAAAAAACAGGCAAGCGTTTCATACAATTTTTTTTAGTGTTTAAAAC
>Ga0194060_10004178_pt1 | contig 10032 bp, 8 predicted proteins | sample SepL225m_MetaG_FD_163427 | JGI IMG/M metagenome (GOLD analysis project Ga0194060, IMG submission 163427) | Anoxic zone freshwater microbial communities from boreal shield lake in IISD Experimental Lakes Area, Ontario, Canada - Sep2016-L222-5m | ecosystem: Environmental > Aquatic > Freshwater >... | reverse complement strand
GAACCATAAACCTCTACTTGAGCCTTATAATTCAACGTTTTCTATAAGGCGAACGTAAAGTGCGCAAGGCTCTTAATCAAACACCGACATGATTTATTTATTGTGTCGTGTAAAAACTTTATTTAACGATTGGTGCATGTGGTGCAGAGAGATCCATCCTCTTTAACTTTGCATTTTCTGGTTGTTCCAATAAAGCCTTATAAACCTTTGCTTTTAACTCATTATCAGTTGCAAATCCCCAGCGAACTTCCACCTTCCGGCCCTGAACATCAATGTCCATGACGTAAGCCCCGGTGCTTCGAACCTTGAGAACTTTCAGGTTCGACCTAATCTCATCTGGCAATGAGGTCATAAACCCCACAGCCGTGACAGCAATATCAACTGTGCCAGCCTGAATCTGTGGCAAATCTGCTGGCAGCTGACCCTTCACCACAAAAGCTTTTCCTGAATCATCAATCGCTTGATTATTAAAGATGGCAACCGGAGTTCGTGAAGTAATTGAAATCGTCACTTTGCCCGAAATCCAATTTCTACTCACTTGTGCATCTTTTACAAAAGCAAATTTTTCATAAGTAGCTGCAACTGCTCGAGGTTCGACACGTGCAAGCTTCTCTCCCACTTTCACACTTTGAGGCAGGAATTGATCAGTGCCTTTTACTTCAACAGAGCTGACAGTAAATAGAGTGGACCAACCAAGAGCATATGAAGCAAGAGCTAAAATAGTTGCAGCAGCCAATGCTATGAGGCGTTTGTTTTTCATTTATCCGAAACGACGGCTCAGACCGTCAACGATGATTGGCGCCAATGAGCTGACATCTCCCGCACCGAGCGTGATGATCACATCTTGTGGTTCTGCTGAATCAATAACTGAATCTGTCACCTCAATAAAATTGGGAATGTATTCCCCATGGCTCATGGCATCTGTGATCAATCGGGATGTGACACCAGCAATTGGCTTTTCACTCGCGGCATAGACCTCTAGAACAATTGCGCGATCTGCCATATCTAGGACTTTGGCGAATTGGGAAGAAAAAGCTTTAGTTCGTGAGTAGCGATGTGGTTGGAAGATAACAATTAAGCGTCCATCACCAGCAAAGCGACGTGCAGCCTTTAATGTAACATCAATCTCTGTGGGGTGATGGCCATAATCATCAATAACTCTGATTCCATGAACAGTACCTTTGAGTTCAAAGCGTCGTCCTGTGCCCCTAAAAACAGCTAATCCCGTGAGTATTTCAGGGGCGGCAAAGCCAAGATTTAATCCTGTTGCAAGTACTGCAGCGGCATTAAGTAAGTTGTGATGGCCTGGTACTTGAAGTTCAATGAAACCAACGACTTTGCCCCGCCAAATTGCGCGAGCACGTGAGCCCATTGCCTCTAACTCAATGGAATCTAACCGTAAATCGCACTCTTCACCGATTCCATAGGAAATCAGAGCACACGTTGTAATGGTTGCGGCTAAAGCTTTAGCGCCTTCATCATCTGCGCAATATGTTAGAAATCCTTCTGGCTTAATTGTTGCCGCGAAATCTTTAAAAGCAGATGCCACATCTTGTGGGGTTGCAAAGAAGTCAACGTGATCGTGTTCAACATTTGTCACTATCGCTGCATATGGGTGGTATTCAATAAATGAACCATCAGATTCATCGGCTTCTGCGACAAAGATTTCACCTGTTCCACGATGTGCATTAGAGCCAGATGCAGTTATGGTTCCACCGATTGCAAAGGATGGGTCGGCTCCACAAGCTTGTAGCGCAACTGCCATCATGGACGAAGTTGTCGTCTTTCCATGCGTGCCAGCTACGGCAATACTCTTTGAATCAGACATCAATATTGAAAGTGCTGTCGCGCGCGTGAGGGTCGCAAGTTTTAACTCTTGAGCTCGCACGAGTTCTGGATTAGAAGGTGAAATCGCAGTTGAGTAGACGACTAAATCTGCCCCATCCACATTACCGGCCACATGCTGCGTTGAAATAGTTGCACCTAGAGCCTGCAAGGCTTTAACGACGGAGGAATCTTTAGCATCTGAACCACTAACAGTTATTCCATGAGAGAGTGAAATGCGAGCCAAGCCACTCATGCCAGCGCCACCGATACCAATAAAGTGAACGCGCTTGCCGATCAGAGAGTGCAACGTTGGTCTAGTCATCGAGATTCCAGCGCATGTTGTCCCAAAGCTGCAATCTTTTGCGCGGCATCTTCATCAAGGGTTGAACCTTCAAGAGGTGCAGAGCCGCTGGAAGCAAGAAGACCATCAATATGCGAGTGCACATAAGCCGGTGTAAATTCTTTTTGATCAATTACTTGTGCTCGCCCATCTGCAACTAACCCACGTGCATTATGGAACTGTTCTCCGTTTCCAATTGGCAGTGGCACAAAAAGAGCGTAACGGCCAAGGGCTCTAAATTCAGCACAAGTCACCGCCCCACTGCGCGCAATAATCAAATCTGCAGCTAAATAGGCATCTGCCATTTGGTCCACATATGCCACTGGGCGATAAAGATCAGTTGCAGGAGGTAACACATTTGTGCGACCCACTGAATGCATCACGGCAATACCTTTAGTTGAAAACATAGTCACGCTTTGTTCAATCACCTTGTTAATTGCAACCGATCCTTGTGAGCCACCCATAACAAATACCAGTGGCGCAGAAGGGCTAAAGCCCAAACGAAGCTTTGCTTGAGCTCTGGCTGTGTGCCAATCAGAGCCGGCGCCTTTGAGTGCATTTGCAACATCACTTCGAAGAGGTAAGCCAGTAATTAATGCGTCACTAAACATGCCTGTGTTAACGCCATGTGCAACTGCAAGATAGGGAGTGAAAAGGGCACCTAATCGATTTGCCCAGCCAGGCTTTGCATTAGCTTCGTGAATAATTGTGGGCACACCAAGAATACGAGCGGCGATATAGGCAGGTGCGCTGACATAACCACCAAAGCCAATAAGTAAATCAGCATCCTTCAAGAGAGAATGACAGGCTTTAACAGATGCAACTAAATCAAAGGGAATGCGTAACCAAGAAGGTGAAGGCTTTCTAGAAATTCTCACCTTTGGAATATTGTTAACATTAAATCCTGCAGCTGGAATTAAAGTATTTTCTAAACCTTGCGCAGTCCCTAAAAAGGTAATTGCATCACTTGGATTGCTACTTTTCCACACACGTGCCACAGCCAACGCTGGTTCAATGTGGCCAGCTGTGCCACCCCCAGCAAGGACTATTGAAGCCATTTTGGCAATCCTGTTTTTTGTAGCTCTTGGTAAATCGCTGGATCCCTACGGGCAGCACCTATAACAAATGCGATTCCCATATAAGTTGCAATCAACGCCGAACCTCCGTAGGAAAGTAATGGCAAAGTTACACCCACCACCGGAAGAACGCTTATTGCAGAGCCAATATTGAGAACTGTTTGAATTCCAATCCAGCAACCAATGCCTGAACACACATAGCGGACCATGGGATCTTGTGTGCGAAGAGCAATTTTGAATATTGAAAACAAAAGAGTTGAGAGAAGTAGCAAGGTTGCAATAGTTCCAAAAAGTCCTAGTTCTTCACCAATGACAGAGAAGATAAAGTCAGTGTGTGCCTCAGGTAGATTTCCCCACTTTTGGCGGCTAGCACCAAGTCCCACACCAAATAATCCACCACTGGCAAGGCCCAAGAGGCTGTGTGCCGGTTGCCAGCCCACTGATTTGTATTGCTCTTCGGCAAATGGATTTAAGAAAACAGAAAAGCGAGCAACTCGATATGGCGCAGAAATGATGAGCGCAGCAATTCCTAAAAAGCCGACCGCTGAAATGGTGGCAAAAAGTTTTAGGTGCACTCCTGATACCCATAACAATCCAGCCAATACAAATGCAAATACTGAAGCAGTTCCCAAGTCACTTCCCAAGAGCACTAGCAAAATACAAAGTAAGAAGGCCGGGGCAATCAGTTTGAGCACATTTGTTTGAATATCACCTGCGCGCTCACGTTTAGCCAGAATTGAACCGGCCCATAAAATCATTAAGAATTTGGCGATTTCACTGGGCTGAACATCTACAAAACCAAGTGAGATCCAGTTGTGATTACCGTTCACACTTTTTCCCACGCCAGGTACTTGCACGATAGCGAGCAAGCCAACTGATGCTAGAACACCAAATCGTGCAAAGTATTTCCATCTAGCCAGTGAGAAACGTGACAGAGCCCAAGCCATAGGGATGGCGATGACAAGAAAAATTAGCTGGCGAAAGAGAATTGCCCATGTTGCACCCTTGTTTTCAAGGGAGTAAATAGATGATGCAGAAAAAACCATAATCAAACCAAAAATGCTTAGAGCAAGCGTGCTGCCAACCAACATGTAATAGAGATTAATCGGGCGTGAAAAAAGTGTGCTCTGCTTCTGTGTTTTCATTTACTCACAACTTTCTTCACTGCAGCAGTGAAACGATCGCCGCGATCGGCATAAGAAACAAATTGATCCATTGAGGCGCAAGCCGGTGCCAAAAGAACGGTATCCCCCGATTGAGCAAAGCCCTTGGCGGCGCTGACAACTTTTTCCATGAGCTCTTGTGATGAATTTCCATCAATGAGAACACGTGGGACATTGGGGCAATACTTAATAAGTGCAGCTTCAATTAAGGCTCTATCGGTGCCAATGAGAATTGCGGCTTTAATTCGCTTGGCTGTGCGCTCAACTAGTTCATCCATCGCAGCGCCTTTTGCTAATCCTCCAGCAATCCAAATAACTGACTCATGCGAGAGTAGCGATGCCGTTGCGGCATGAGGATTGGTAGCTTTGGAGTCATCGACCCAGTTAATCGAATCAGCAGAATGAACCGTTTCAATGCGGTGGCGCCCTGGTCTAAAGGCCTTGATTGCGCTGCGAATGTCTTCATGGGAAACACCAACGGTTCGTGCAAGTGCTGCTGCAGCCAACGTATTAGAAACATTGTGTGGAATTGTTGGTTGCACTTCAGCTAACTCAGCAAACATCGATGCCTCTTGTGGATCTTGAACAAATGCACGATCAACCAGTAACTCTTCTACTAATCCAATCTCCCCCGGAGCTGGAGTATCTAAGCTATAAAAGACTTTTCTGCCCTGCCAATGGCTTGAGCGCTTAACGATTTCACCATCACTAGCATTCAAAACTGCGGTTGATGCACGATCAAGGATTGTCAGTTTTGCTTTTGCGTATGCATCAAAGCTTCCATGCCAATCAATATGATCATCGGCAATATTGAGGATTGCACATGCCACAAATTGTGCTTGCTTAGACCAGTGAAGTTGAAAAGAGGAAAGCTCTAGAACTAGCACTTCAAACGCATCGCTTCGATCAACAACTTCAATAACAGTTTCACCAACATTGCCACAAGCCGTTGCTTTGAGGCCGCCACTTTTTAACATGGCCGCAACCATTTCAACCGTGGTGGTCTTTCCATTGGTGCCAGTTAATGCCAGCCACTTTTGAGTAGGTGCAATTTCACTCTTTATCTGCCATGCTAAATCAACTTCATTGAGCAGTGTTAAGCCTGCACCTGTGGCTGCAACAACTAGTGGGTGATCTTGACGCCAGCCTGGTGAAACGACTACTGAATCAAAGTCCTTAATAACTACATTCTTAGCTTCAATCACTACGTGCTCAGATTGAGCAGCTAGATTTTCATCGGCAATGCTTACTACAGCACCTCTTTTAGTGAGTGATCGGGCAACAGCATTTCCCGTAACACCTGCGCCAAGAATAAGAATTCTTTGGCCTTCAAAAGAGAGTGGCATGGTTATTACTTAGCTACCCACTGTGCATAAAACAGACCTAAACCGCCTGCAACACTGAGTCCAGCGATAATCCAGAAACGAATAACAACAGTTATCTCAGCCCAACCTTTTAACTCAAAGTGGTGATGAAGTGGCGCCATCCGAAAGACTCGCCTGCCGCCACTGATTTTGAAATAGAGTGTTTGAATAACTACTGACATCGTCACAATTACGAATAGACCACCTAGAGGAATTAAAAGCAGTTCCACTCGAAGCGTTGTTGCAAAGCCTGCAATTGCTGCTCCAAGTGCTAATGAACCAGTGTCGCCCATAATGATTTTGGCAGGTGCTGTGTTCCACCAAAGAAAACCGGTGCAACCTCCAGCAAATGCTGCAGCCAGTACGGCTAGATCAAGTGGGTCTCGAACTTGGTAACAGTTAGTAGTTGTGATCGCATCGATTGAACAACTTTGACCAAACTCCCACACACCGATTAAAACAAATGCTAGGAAAGTCATGATGGTTGCACCTGTTGCTAAGCCATCAAGGCCATCAGTTAAATTCACACCATTACTTGCTGACATAACCATCAGGATTACAAAGGCAATAACCAGGCCAGTGCCTAAGTAGATTGAAGTCTCTTTAACCGTTGAAAGATATTGCGAAATAGGAGTGAGTTTGTATTGATCAGCAAACTGCAGACCTGCATAACCAAAGACGCCAGCAAGTGATGCTTGAGCCAGAAGTTTATAGCGACCTTTTAAACCGCGAGAGTTTTGACGTGAGACTTTGAGCCAGTCATCTAAAAATCCAACAAAACCTAATCCAACAACTAAGCCAATAACCAATAGCGCCGAAGCAGTTGTAGGTGTGCCTGAAATAAGGTGAGCCATGAGATAACCGAAAATTGCTGCAAGAATAAAAATGATGCCGCCCATAGTTGGCGTGCCATGTTTTGTTTTATGTGTTGATGGTCCATCGTCTCGAATAATCTGACCGTAGCCGCGTGCAGCAAGGATTCGAATTAATACCTTTGTGCCAAAGAGGGCAAAGGCCAGAGCGAAAGCTCCTGCGATAAGGATCTGTCTCATGAATCGGCTCCAGTCTTTTCTTTCCAGGCACGTTCTAGTGATTCTGCGAGAACTTCAAAACCTTGCGAACGAGATGCTTTCACTAGAACCACATCACCCGGTGCGAAGTATTGAACTAAATCAAGAGCTGCTTCAATGCTTGAACGGTGGTGAACCACCATCGCACCAACTGGTTCACCGTATTCAGGAGCATTGATTTCAACTAGATGATCAATTCCTAATTCAACCGCAAGGGCCCCAATTGCAGCGCTCTGTGGCCCCTGTGTCTGGCCAAGTTCATTCATCTTTCCAACAAAAGCCCATGAAGAGCCGCCACGCTCTTGGGCAAAAAGAACAAGTGCTCGCATTGCAGCGCTCATCGATTCTGGGTTCGCGTTATATGCATCATTAATAATGAGTAGGTCAGCACTTTCATGGAGTTCCATGCGCCATTTACTAGATATTTCAGCTGTAGATAAAGAACTAGCAATCAACTCCAACGGAAGTGCTAGCGCAGTTCCCACGGCAGCAACTGCCAGTGCATTTGCCACCTGATGCGCTCCAACTGCGCGCATTCCCACAGCATCTCTTCCAGCAGGTGTCACTAAATCAAAGTGTGGTCGACCTTCGCGCATTTCGATATCTGCAGCGCGTACTTGAATATCTGCTTTTTCTCCAAAGAGAATTACTTGGCCGTGATGCAGGGAGGTCATCTTGGGTGTGAACTCATCATAAGTTCCAAGGATTGCAATTCCATCTTTATCAAGTGAAGCAATGAGCTCACCTTTTGTCTGTGCAATCACCTCACGAGAACCAAACTCACCAATGTGAGCAGTGCCAACTGTTAGAACCACACCAATGTTTGGCTTTGCAATCTCGCACAAGCGAGCAATATCTCCTAAATGTCGCGCACCCATTTCAAGGATACAAAAACGCGTGCGATCATCACATTGCAGCAAAGTAATAGGCAGACCTAAATCATTGTTAAATGATCCAGCAGGGGCAACGGTTGGACCCACAGCCCCTAACATGTGAGTTAAGAGGTCTTTCGTACTTGTCTTTCCTTGGGACCCTGTAATACCAATGACCACTAGTTTGTCTAAGCGCTTTCTAACAAATGCTGCCAGAATAGAAAGAGCCTCTAGAACATCTTTGACAACAATGCATGGGCCATCAATTCGCTCTGATGTAAGTGAGAACATCGCACCGTTTCGATATGCATCGGCTGCAAACTCATGCCCGTCAGCGTTCTCACCTTTAAGGGCTAAAAAGAAGCACCCAGGTGTTGCCAAACGTGAATCAAAGACCGGAGCTTTTGATACAAGTAAATCCCTATCGCACAACAGCTCTCCGCCTACTAATAGCGCAATTTCTCCGGCAGTTAACGTAATCATTTTTTATCTTCTATCGCTTTAGCTAATTCAATGCGATCATCAAATTCATGTACTTTTCCATTTATCTCTTGGCCCTTTTCATGACCTTTACCCAGAACCATCACAACATCGCCAGCTTGTGCCAGGTTGACCGCGGAGCGAATGGCTTGGGCTCTATCAACGATTACTTCACTTGGTGGCACCACATCTATATCTAAAACCATCTGAACTAAAATATCTTCAGCTTTCTCAGAACGAGGGTTATCACTAGTATAAATAGCAATGTCGGCGCCTTCATGGAGTGCTTGTCCCATCAAGTGACGCTTAGTTTTATCTCTATCTCCCCCGCAACCAAGAACGGCGATTACTTTTCCATCACTGATCTCAGCTGCTGCTTCTAGCACTCGTTTAACCGCATCTGGTGAGTGTGCATAGTCAACAAGTGCTGTGAAGTTTTGTCCAAGGCGCACGGCCTCTAATCGCCCAGCTGCCCCAGTAAGTGTTGGCAAGATTGCAGCGATATCAATGGGATCAATTCCACTTTCAACTGCAATAGCAACTGCCATTAATAGATTGTCGTAGTTGAACCCACCATGCAAAACAGTCTTTCCTTCAATGAGAATTCCGCCGCTTCCGCGAATGGAGACTGAAGCGCCAACATAATCAGATGTAATCGATGCGAAATGCCATGTGGCGTTTGTATCTGATCGAGATAAAGTGACCACAGGTAACTCTGTTTGTGCCGCCAGACGCTTTCCATATGGATCATCAAGATTAATCACTGCTAAATCTGCATACTCAAAGGTAAATAGCTTCGCCTTTGCCGCAAAATAATCTTCCATATCTTTATGGAAATCTAAGTGGTCTTGTGAAAGATTAGTAAATCCAACAACAGCAAAGTGGCTGCCACGAATTCGCTCCAAAGTAATTGCGTGGCTGGAGACTTCCATAATCAGATTGCGCATATGGCGCTCACGCATCACAGCAGAAAGAGCTTGTAAATCAGAGCTTTCAGGTGTTGTGCGCTTGCTGGCAATGCTCTCAACGCCGATGCGAGTTTCAACGGTTCCAATCAGTCCGCTATCACGACCAGCAGCTGTCATGATTTGGTGAAGCAAAGTAGTTACTGTGGTTTTGCCATTAGTGCCCGTAACACCAACGCTATAGAGATCTCGCATTGGTTCTGAGTAAAACCACGCACTTGCTATTCCGGCGGCTCTGCGTGGATTTGTGGAGACCAGAACAGGAACGCCTTTTATCTCTTTAGCACCGATGGCATCGGTGAGAACTGCAACCGCACCTCGTGAAATAGCATCGGCAGCAAATTGTGCCCCATGAACTTTTTCACCAGGCAGGGCAATGAATAGATCTCCAGGTAAAACTGAATCACTTGCTTGTGCAATTCCACTCAGGTCAATACTTTCTAACTCTTTAGAGGTTGATTCGGCCCCAACTATGGCGCATAGCGCAGAGAGTTTTTTCTGATGATTAGTTATTGGCCGTTGCATCCTGGGCCTTCTTTGCAGCTAACGCTTTCTTATTTAACGGGATGGGATCAAATGTTGTTCCAGTTGGTGCAATGTGGCGAGACTGTAAAACAAAAGACATCACTTTCTTAAAGACAGGCCCACCTAGAGCGCCACCCCAGTGCAGACCTTTTGGATCTTGAATCGTCACGCTAATAACGTAGGCGGGGTTATCTGCTGGAGCAAAACCAATAAATGAAGCGGTGTATCCGCGGTAGCAACCGCATGTGTCATCAATGCGCATTGCTGTACCAGTCTTACCTGCCACTCGATATCCAGCGATAGCTGCAGTTGGAGCAGTTCCATTAGCAGAAACAACACTCTCCATCATC
>Ga0194060_10004177_pt1 | contig 10033 bp, 6 predicted proteins | sample SepL225m_MetaG_FD_163427 | JGI IMG/M metagenome (GOLD analysis project Ga0194060, IMG submission 163427) | Anoxic zone freshwater microbial communities from boreal shield lake in IISD Experimental Lakes Area, Ontario, Canada - Sep2016-L222-5m | ecosystem: Environmental > Aquatic > Freshwater >... | reverse complement strand
CACCAAACTTCTTCGACAACACCAGCGTGATCGCCGCCGTCAGCGTCGTCTTACCATGGTCAACGTGACCTATCGTCCCTACGTTCACGTGCGGCTTCGTGCGCTCAAATTTAGCTTTTGACATGATGTTTGCCCTTCTTTATCGATTATCAAATTGCTCAAAACTCATGGTGCCGTTGGCGCGGATTGAACGCGCGACCTCTCCCTTACCAAGGGAGTGCTCTACCACTGAGCTACAACGGCGGAATCCGATTCGACGTCGCCGACCTAAAGTCGCTCTTCCTGTCGTTCTTCCTATGGTTCTTCCCTCGGCCTGCCTGCTGGAGCGGGTGAAGGGAATCGAACCCTCGTCGTAAGCTTGGAAGGCTTCTGCTCTACCACTGAGCTACACCCGCGTTTCACGACCGAATCTTTCCCGACCCTTTCCGACATTCACGGTGCAAACTGCCAACCAGCGCCGCGCCGAAAGTAATACTGGTGGAGGAGGTTGGATTCGAACCAACGTAGGCGCAAGGCCAACAGATTTACAGTCTGCCCCCTTTAACCACTCGGGCACCCCTCCGAACGAAACGTAAGATTATGCGCTTTTTGACTTCCTCAGTCAATCAAACCCTGTAAATCCCTAGTGTTGCCACAGGTCGCCGATAAAACTCCGCCGGTTTGTGCCCAGGTTGCGAATGCTAAGATTCGATCCGACTTCTCCGCCGGCCGCCCCGCGCCCATGGCACCCGGCCATCGACGGCGATTGGCGCTTTAACCCATTGAATTCAGACTGATGGAGCCGCATTCATGAAAAAATCCCCGCTGGTATTCATCCCTGGCCTGCTCTGCGACGCACAGCTATGGCAGCCCCAGGCAGACAGCCTGGCCGACATCGCCGACATCTGGATTGCCGACCACACCCGCTCCGACACCATGACCGGCGTAGTTCGCGACGTTCTCGCCGACGCCCCGTTTGCCAGTTTCGCACTCGCCGGGCTCTCGATGGGCGGCTACATCGCGCTCGAAATCATGCGCCAGGCGCCAGGGCGAGTCGAGAAACTGGCGCTGCTGGATACGGCGGCCAGCGGGGAATCGCCGGAACAGACGCAAAAACGCCTGGGGTTCATCGACCTCGCCGAACGCGGCCGGTTCCTCGGAGTCACCGACGCTTTGCTGCCGCTGCTGATCCACCCTTCCCGATTGGGTGAGCCTGCGCTCACAAACGTGATCAAATCCATGGCGAAGAACATCGGCAAGGAAGCCTTCGTGCGCCAGCAACGTGCCATCATGAGCCGTACCGATAGCCTGCCGCTGCTCTCGACCATCGCTTGCCCTACGCTGGTTCTTTGCGGCCGGCAGGATGCGTTGACGCCTTTGGCCAGGCATGAGGACATGGCAGTTGGCATCCGGGGGGCAAAGCTCGAAGTCATCGACGACTGCGGCCACCTTTCCACCCTGGAGAAGCCGGCAGAAGTGAATCCTGCCTTGCGCCGCTGGCTAAGCGAGTAGCCGCAAGATTAACGAAACGCGAAGGGAGCGCCCCCTAGTTCATATTGGAATGAACTCTCAGAACTGAGCCGCGTACTGCGCCGGATCTATCCGCGCCCCTATGACCAAGGGGCGATCCTTGGCGCGCCCCCCCGTCAGCGCGCTTTCGAGTCCCTTGATGCTGTCCACGGCGACTCCATCGCAACCCATGGATCGCGCCAGCATGCTGATGTCGGTCGGTTCTATCACCGTTCCCCAGCTCGGATACTGCCGCGCCATCTGTTTCAGCTCGATCCGGTTCAGGCTGTTGTCGCAGAAAACGACGACGACGGGATCCAGCTTCAGGCTGGAGGCGACGCGTAGTTCGGCCTGGACCATCGCCAGACCGCCGTCGCCGACGAAGCAGACGACAGGTTTCTCCGGATGCACCAGTTTGGCGGCGATCGCAGCGGGCAGCGAAAATCCCATCGAGGACAGACCGTTGGTCATCAGCAGAGCACGGGGGCTGTAACTCGTCCACCCCTGTCCGATCAGCATCTTGTGCGAGCCGACATCGGTCGAAACCACCGTGTCTCGGGGCATGGCGCCGCGCAAGACGTCGACCACATCGGTCGGATTCAGGCGACCCGCCACCCTGCCCGCGTAATACAACTCTGTCAGTTTTCCGCGATGCGCGGCGACCTCGGCCGCGCTCCAGCGTTCGAGACTGCCGCAGGCAGCCGCAATCGCCTCCAATATGTCCGCAATGTCACCGACGATTTCCAGGTCCGCCTGGTAGATCTGGTCGGTGTTCGGCACCGTGTCTATATGAATGATAGGCATGGCAAGCGGCCAGGGTTTGATCAGCTCGACCGCATCGAAGCCGACAGCCAGCAGGAGATCGGCTCCTTTCAGAAAATCCCAGACGAATTTGTTGCACGCCATGTCCAGCGTGCCTGCATAGAGCGGATGGTCCTCGGGCATCACGCCCTTGGACATCGGCGAAACCACGACCGGTGCGCCTATCGTTTCCGCCAGGCGCACCAGCGCTGCCGTTGCGCCGCTCCACACAGCGGAAATGCCTGCCAGGATGACGGGCCGGCGTGCAGACTTGATGCGTTTGACCGGGTCGGACTCCGCCGCGCCGGTGGAAAATAACTGCGGCGTTCGCGCCGCGCGCATGGGCGGCAGCGAGACCTCACAATCCGTCGCTTCGGCCCCGACCACGTCGCCCGCCGTGGTGATGTGGACCGGCCCCGGGCGCTCGGCCGTGGCGATGCGCAGCGCCTTGCGCATGATGGTGCCGACGGTGTTCGGTTGCACCGCCGTGGTCCATTTGCTGATCGGCGAGAACAGGCGGTTGTGATCCACCACCTGGTGCGTGAAATACGGTTCGCGCTTGCGTTCGATCTGACCCGAGATCGCCAGCATCGGAACACGGTCGAGATAGGCGTTCGCCACGGCGTTGACCAGGTTGGTCGAACCAGGTCCCAGTGTCGACAAACAAACTCCGGGGCGGCCCGTAAGCTGGCCGTAGGCTTCGGCCATCAGGCCTGCTGTGCCCTCGCGCGACCCAAGGACGAAGCGCATGCCTTCGCGGCGCGCCGCCTCCAGAAATTCGACCGACGGGTCCCCTGGATAACCAAAGATATGGCGTATGCCTGCAGCGGCAAGATACTGAATGATGACTTCGGATGTGTTCATGATGGATTGGCTTGTCAATAACGAAATAAACCACTACCGCCGCGCGGAAATTGACATGCCCGATCGTCCTATACCGGGACACAAAAAGGCAAGATATTTCCGAAACCCCAGCTTATACTAACTGTCAAAAAATGCGTTCTCTTGGAGGTTTCGGCGAACGTTTCCCCAGCAAGGAGATCCCTCGACAATGAATGCCCCAGCCAAGCTCCACGAAGTCACGCTGGACGACAAGTACACGCTGGATTCCGGACGCGTCTTCCTGACCGGCACCCAGGCGCTGGTGCGCCTGCCGATGATGCAGCGCGAGCGCGACCTCGCCGCGGGCGTGAACACCGCGGGATTCATTTCAGGCTATCGCGGCTCCCCTCTGGGCGGGATCGACCAGGGGATGCACGGCGCGAAGAAGTACCTCGAGGCGCATCACATCAAGTTTCATCCCGGCGTGAACGAAGACATGGCCGCGACCTCCATCTGGGGGACGCAGCAGCTCAATCTGTTCAACGACGCCAAATACGACGGCGTGTTCGCCATGTGGTACGGCAAAGGCCCGGGCGTGGACCGCTGCGGCGACGTGTTCAAGCACGCCAATTCGGCCGGCACCTCCAAGTACGGCGGCGTGCTGGTGCTTGCCGGTGACGACCACGCCGCGAAGTCCTCCACAGTGGCGCATCAGAGCGAACATATTCTCAAGGCATGCTGCATTCCGGTGCTGAATCCGGCCAGCGTGCAGGAATATCTGGATTACGGGCTGCACGGATTCGCCATGTCGCGCTACGCCGGAGTGTGGGTGGGGTTCAAGTGCGTCACCGACGTGGTCGAATCAGGCGCCTCGGTCCATATCGATCCGCACCGGGTGCAGGTGAAAATTCCGACAGATTTTGAAATGCCCCCGGGCGGCCTGGGCATCCGCTGGCCGGACGGATTTCTCGAGCAGGAAGCGCGCTTGCTCAATTACAAGGTGTACGCGGCGCTGGCCTACGTGCGCGCCAACGGCCTCGATCGAATCGTCTGGGATTCGCCGCGCGCCCGCCTGGGCATCGTGACAACCGGGAAATCCCACGGCGACACCATGCAGGCATTGAAGGACCTGGGCATAGACGAGAACGCTGCGCGCGACCTTGGCATCCGCGTGTACAAAGTGGCCATGAACTGGCCGCTGGAGCCGCAGGGCGCACGCAAGTTCGCCCAGGGACTGGAAGAAATCCTGGTGATCGAGGAAAAGCGCCAGCTCATCGAATACCAGATCAAGGAAGAACTGTACGCCTGGCGCGGCGATCAACGGCCACCGCATGTAGTCGGCAAGTTCGACGATCACGGCGAATGGAGCCATATCCCCGGGCAGCCGGCGGGAATCTGGCAGTTGCCGGCGACCTACGAGCTTTCGCCGGCGCTCATCGCCAAGGCGATCGCCAACCGGCTGGGCAAGCTCGGCATGGACCGGCAACTCGGAGGCCGCTACCGCGAGCGGCTCGCATTTCTCGAGTTCAAGGAGAAAGCGCTCGCCAAGCCGCAGACTCTTTCGGTGCGCCAACCCTACTTCTGCTCCGGCTGCCCGCACAACACCTCGACCCGGGTGCCCGAAGGCAGTCGCGCCACGGCCGGTATCGGTTGCCACTTCATGGCGGTGTGGATGGACCGCAGCACCTCGACCTTCACCCATATGGGCGGCGAAGGCGCCCCCTGGATAGGGCAGGCGCCGTTCTCCAACACCAAACATATTTTCGCCAACCTCGGAGACGGCACCTATTACCACTCCGGGCTGATGGCGATCCGTGCTGCCTGCGCGGCAAAGGTCAGCATCACCTACAAGATCCTGTTCAACGACGCAGTCGCCATGACCGGCGGACAGAAGCACGACGGGCCGATCGATCCGCCGACGATATCGCGCCAGATCGCCGCCGAGGGTGTAAGCCCCATCGTCATTGTCACCGACGAACCGGAAAAATACCCGTCAGGCACCAACTGGGCGCCCGGCGTGAGCGTGCGCCACCGCGACGATCTGGACGCGGTGCAGCGCGAACTGCGCGAGGTGACGGGCGTATCGGCCATCATCTACGATCAGACCTGCGCCTCGGAAAAGCGCCGCCGGCGCAAACGCGGCGCCTTTCCCGATCCCGCCAAGCGCGTCGTCATCAACGAGATGGTGTGCGAGGGCTGCGGCGACTGCTCAGACAAGTCCAACTGCCTGTCGGTCGAACCGCTGGAGACCGAATTCGGGCGCAAGCGCAGCATCAACCAGTCGACCTGCAACAAGGACTACTCCTGCGTCAAAGGCTTTTGCCCCAGTTTCGTCACGGTGGAAGGCGGCTCCGTCAAGAAAGCCAAGGCGGGGATGGCGAAGACGGCCGATGATTTTCCCGCCTTGCCCGAACCTGCGCTTGCAACCATGGACGGCACCTACGCCGTGCTCGTCACCGGCATCGGCGGCACGGGGGTGGTGACCATAGGCCAGATTCTGGCGATGGCGGCGCATGTCGAGGGCAAGGGCGTGACCGTGCTCGACATGTCCGGACTGGCGCAAAAGGGCGGGCCGGTGATGTCGCACGTGCGCATCGCGAGCAGGCCCGAGGATCTGTATTCCGCCCGAATCGGCACCGGCGAGGCAAGCCTGGTGATCGGCTGCGACCTGGTGGTCGCGGCGAGTCCGGAGGCGCTCGCCAAGATGAGCGCGCCCAGGACCCGCGCGGTGATCAACGCCACGACGGCGCCGACGGCGGAGTTCGTGCGCAATCCGAACTGGCAGCTCCCCACAGGGAGCCTGCAGCGCGAGCTCGCCGATGCCTGCGGCAAGGACAACGTGGAGCTCGTTTCCGCCGGCAGCATCTCCACCAACCTGATGGGCGATTCCATCGCCACCAATATGTTCATGCTCGGCTACGCCCTGCAAAAAGGCTGGGTGCCCGTTTCCAGCGCGGCGATCGAAAAGTCGATCCAGCTGAACGGCATATCGGTCGAATTCAATTTGAAAAGCTTCGTCTGGGGCCGGCGCGCCGCGATGGATCTGGCACGCGTGGAAAAGATCGCCGCACCGGCCGAAGTCATCCCGCTGAGCCAGCATTTTTCGCGCAATGCGGACGAGCTCGTGGCGCGCCGGATGGAATTTCTCACCGCCTACCAGGACGCGGCCTATGCGGCGCGCTACAGGGAACTGGTCGACAAAGTGCGGCGCATCGAATCCGAGAAAACCGGTGGAAGCAAACTCACCGAGGCGGTCGCGCGCTATTACGCCAAACTCATGGCCTACAAGGACGAGTACGAGGTCGCGCGCCTGCACTCGGATCCGGCGTTCATGCAGAAAATAGATGGCATGTTCGAGGGCGACTACAAGGTGGTGTTCCACCTTGCGCCGCCCATACTGAACAAACCCGATCCGGCGACCGGCGAAGCGAAGAAATCCAGGTTTGGCCCTTGGATGATGCGCGCTTTCGGCCTGCTGGCGAAATTGAAAGGGCTGCGCGGCACTGCGCTGGACATCTTCGGCGGCACCGAGGAGCGCCGCACCGAGCGCGCCCTGGTCACCGAGTATGCCGCCACGATGGGGCAGTTGCTGGAGAAACTCGCGCCCGCGAACCTCGCGCTTGCCGTCGAAATCGCCAGCGTCCCCGAGACGATACGCGGCTACGGGCACGTGAAGATGCGCCATCTGAAGCAGGCGGAAAAGTTGCGCGCCGAACTGCTGGCGAAATTCAACGCGCCGCCGGAGCAGGCTGCACGGGCAGCCTAGCATTCGCGCCAAATGGGTCTCACCCGAGCCGACCTCGAACGCAATCGCATCCGCGAAGAGCTGGCGCAGACGCCACTGGGACCGCACCTGCTGAGCGATGCCGAACTGGAGGAATCGCTATGGCAAATCCTGCAGCAGACCGAGGCCGGTGCGGATTGCTGGGTATTCGGTTACGGTTCGCTGGTGTGGAATCCGCTGTTCCATTTTGAGGAAAAGCGCGTCGTCACCACCCATGGTTATCACCGCAGCTTCTGCCTGTGGTCGCGCATCAACCGCGGCACGCCAGACAGGCCGGGACTGGTGCTGGGACTGGACCGCGGCGGGCGCTGCCGCGGCGTCGCCTACCGCATTGCCCCGGATCACGTCGAGAACGAATTGCGCCTGATATGGCGGCGCGAGATGATGCTGGGCGCCTATATTCCGCGCTGGGTACAGGTGAGCGACGGCAATACCCGGTTTCGCGCCATCACGTTCACCATCAATCGCGCCAGTCCGTCCTACGCCGGCCGCCTGCCGACGCAAACCATCATCGAGCGGCTGATGACCTGCCACGGCCGCATGGGGCCGGGGATAGACTATCTGCTGCACACCGCGGAAGCCCTGCGCGACTGCGGCATAGCGGACCGCCATCTGCAGGAGTTGTGCGATCTCGCACACGCGATGAAGGCCCGCGGCTGACCTCGCGCACGTTCAATCAGAAAGTCTCCTCCTCGCGCAGATAACGCCATTGACCGACGGGCAGATCGCCCAGCTTTACCCTGCCGATGCGGATGCGCTTCAAACCCACCACTTCCAGGCCGACCAGCTCGCACATGCGCCGGATCTGACGCTTCTTGCCCTGGCGCAAGACGAAGCGCAACTGATCCTGGTTGAGCCATCCCACCTGCGCCGGCCGCAGCGCCTCCCCGTCCAGCGAAAGCCCGTGATTCAGCAACGCCAGCCCGGCCTTCGACAAGCCGCCCTTCACCCGCACCAGATATTCCTTGTCGACCGCCGAATTCTCGCCGATCAACTGTTTGGCGATGCGCCCGTCCTGCGTCAGCACCAGCAGGCCCTGCGAGTCGATGTCGAGGCGCCCGGCGGGAGCAAGCCCCCTCAGGTGCATAGGCGTGAAGCGCTCGCGCGCAAGGTCGCCGCGCACCTGCGATTCGGCCTTGATCAGGCTCGCGGCCGGCTTGTAGCCCTGCTCCGCCTGTCCCGACACATAACCGATGGGCTTGTTCAGCAGGATGGTCACGCGCGCTAGCTGGCTCGCCTGTGCGGCCTTGTTCAGGGTGATCTTGCTTGCGGGGTCGACGCGGGTGCCGAGCTCGGTGACACGCTCGCCGTTCACGAACACCCAGCCGCGCTCGATATAGGCGTCGGCCTCGCGGCGCGAGCACAGACCCTGTTCCGACATCAGTTTCGATACACGTACTTTTTCCATGTTGCCCAGAGAAGAACTCTTCCACGCCCGCGAATTCGCCCGCCTCCTCCGGCGGAGCGTCGATTATGCACTATCATTCAACGCTGGAAGGTCACCCATAATCAGGTCGTCGTAATGCAAGCGCCGGACCAACCAATCCTTAGAGATATCGTACTAGTCGGCGGCGGCCACAGTCACGTGGGCGTGCTCAAGCGCTTCGGCATGCGCCCCGAACCCGGGGTCCGCCTGACCGTGATCTGCCGCGACACGCACACGCCCTATTCGGGGATGCTGCCGGGCTATATCGCGGGACATTACAGTTACGACGAAGTCCACATCGACCTCGCAAAGCTGGCGCGGTTTGCCGGCGCGCGTTTCTTCCGCGACGAAGCGCTGGGCCTTGACCGCGATGCAGGCAAGGTGCTCTGCCGCAATCGTCCGCCGGTGCCATACGACACGTTGTCGATCAATATCGGCTCCACGCCGCAGATGGGCAACGTGCCCGGCGCTGCGGAACACGCCTTGCCGGTCAAGCCGATCAACGGCTTCAACGATCGCTGGCTGCTGCTGCTCGCGCGCGTGCGGGAACACTCGGGGCCCACGCGCATCGCGGGCGTCGGCGCCGGCGCCGGCGGGGTGGAACTGACGCTGGCCATGCAGTACCGCCTGCGCGACGAGTTGCGCGCGGCGGGACGCAACCCGGACGAACTCAGTTTCCATCTGCTCACCAGCAGTGCGGTCATCCTGCCGACCCACAACGCGTCGGTGCGCCGCACGTTCGAACGCGTGCTCGCCGCGCGCGGCGTCGTTCTCCATCGCAACGCCGAAGTCACACAGGTTTTCGCGGGGCGCCTGCGGCCCGCGGGTGGCGAAATAATCGACGCAGACGAAATAGTCTGGGTCACGCGCGCCGGCGGAGCACCGTGGCTGCGCGAAACCGGCCTCGCCCTGGATGCGGACGGCTTCATTCAGGTGACCGACACTTTGCAGACGGTAAGCGACCCGAAGATATTTGCCGCTGGCGACATCGCCGCGATGGTGAACCACCCATTGGAGAAGGCCGGGGTGTTCGCCGTGCGCCAGGGACCGCCGCTGGCGGAGAATCTGCGCCGCACCGCGGCTGGCCGGCCGCTCGAACCCTACCACCCGCAGCGCCGCTGGCTGGCGCTGATCAGCACCGGCGACCGCTATGCCGTGGCCTCGCGCGGAACGCTCTGCTTGAGAGGCAGCTGGGTGTGGCGCTGGAAGGACTGGATAGACCGCCGCTTCATGCTCGAGTTCAGCGAACTTCCGCCAATGAAGACCGAGCCGTCCAAAGGCACAAACGGTTAAAATGCGGCTCCACAAGAAGATGACCCCGACATGAAACTCGCCACACTCAAGGACGGAACCCGCGACGGCACGCTGATCGTCGTAGCGCGCGACCTCAAGCATGCGATCAAGGCCGACGACATCGTGCCCACGCTGCAGGCGGCGCTGGACGACTGGGATTACGCTTCGCCGCAGCTCACCGACCGCTACGATGCGCTCAACCGCTCCCCCGGCGGCCGCGCCTTCGAATTCGACCCGAAGCAATGCGCTTCCCCCCTGCCGCGCGCCTACCAATGGGCAGACGGCTCTGCCTATACCAACCACGCCGAGCTGATACGCAAAGCGCGCGGGGCGGACATGCCCAAGTCCTACCGCCGCGATCCGCTGATGTACCAGGGTGGATCGGACGCGTTTCTCGGACCCTGCGACGACATCGTGCT
>Ga0194060_10004175_pt1 | contig 10033 bp, 7 predicted proteins | sample SepL225m_MetaG_FD_163427 | JGI IMG/M metagenome (GOLD analysis project Ga0194060, IMG submission 163427) | Anoxic zone freshwater microbial communities from boreal shield lake in IISD Experimental Lakes Area, Ontario, Canada - Sep2016-L222-5m | ecosystem: Environmental > Aquatic > Freshwater >... | reverse complement strand
GTGTTGCCAATACGGTTCCTTTGATTGTTAAATCAACTTCGCCCGATGCAGCATTCGATTTTACATAAATATATTTCTGAAATGCACCTGGTCTACCGTAAGAATTATAAACTGCTTTAATCTTGCCTTTAGCTCCAGGAGCAATGGGTTCACGGCTCCATTCCGGTGAAGTACATCCACAAGATGGCTGAACATTACTCAATACCAAAGGAACTTTACCAGTATTGGTAAAAATAAATTCATGCGCTGCAAGTGTTCCTTCTTTAATATTTCCAAAGTCAAATGAGGTAGCCTCGAAATTTATTTCAGCTTTAGGTTCATTGTTGTTTGTGGGAGGAACTTGTTGTTGCGAAAATGCTTGCAAAGCAAACAATGATAAAACGATTGCAAATATTTTTTTCATAACTGGGTAATTAAAATCAAAACCTGCAGAGATTATGATGTCAATGCAGGTTTTGAATGATATTTTAAAAGAATTACTTAATTGTCTTTTCAGGTTGAACTGGAGTTGGTGTAACTTCAGTAGCAACTTTAACCTCTCCTTTGATTGTTAATACCACAGGAGTGTGTTTTGCATTAGAAACAACGGTAACTGTTTTTGTGAACGGACCAACAGAAGCTGCATTATAAGTAGCTTTTACAAATCCTTTTCCACCTGCTTTAACAGGCTCTTTTGTCCACTCTGGAGTTGTACATCCGCAAGAAGCTGAAGCACTTGTAACGATTAATGGCTCTTTTCCAGTGTTTTTAAAATAGAATGTGTAAGATGCTGGCGTTCCTTGTGGAATCACTCCAAAATCATTTACATCTTTGTCGAATGTAATGTCTGCTTGATTTTTATTTTCTGCAGGAACTGGTGCTGGGGCTGCTGTTTGTGCATTACTTGCAAAAACTGCCGAAACAGCGATGAATGCTGTGATAATGATTTTTTTCATTGTGTTTATTTTATTTTGGTTTATAAATTTCAAAGATTGTACCAACGTTAATGATAACGTCAAATTTAATTATACATTGCAATTATACAAAAGCAAGTGGTACTTAAAAATTTCTTAATAAATTTTAATTTGTATAATCTTAAGTTTGCAATCGAATTATTTTCGACCCGTTAAAATATTTTTTATGAATAAAGCCGAAACTGAAAAGATTTCGTTAGACCAATTTAAAGCCTCAATCATCAGTGATTATACGATTGCCTATCGTAGCCGTCAAGCTAGTTTACTAGGAAGGAAAGAAGTATTAACCGGCAAAGCCAAGTTTGGTATTTTTGGTGATGGTAAAGAACTTCCGCAGATTGCAATGTCCAAATTTTTTAAAGCTGGAGATTTTCGTTCGGGGTACTATCGCGACCAAACTTTTATGATGGCTGCAGGATTACATACTGTTCAGGAGTTTTTTGCGCAATTATACGCCCACACTGATGTAAATGCAGAACCCGCTTCGGCAGGAAGAATGATGAACGGTCACTTTGCAACACGAACCATAGATGAAAATGGTATGTGGCGAGATTTAAAAAATTTAAAAAATTCGTCTGCCGATATATCGCCAACTGCCGGACAAATGCCTCGCTTAGTAGGATTGGCTTACGCTTCAAAATACTACCGAAATAATAAAGACATTTTAGGCGAGAATATATTTTCGGAAAACGGAAACGAAATTGCATGGGGAACAATAGGAAATGCTAGTACATCCGAGGGGCACTTTTTTGAAGCGATTAATGCGGTTGGTGTATTGCAAGTTCCAATGATTATTTCTGTTTGGGATGACGATTACGGAATTTCTGTTCCAGCAAAATATCAAACTACCAAACAAAATATTTCAGAAATATTAAAAGGCTTTCAGCGCGATGAAAAAGGAGAAGGCTACAATATATATGTGGTAAACGGTTGGGATTATCCTGAATTGATACGCGTATATGATGAGGCTTCGCGCATTGCACGTGAGCAACACATCCCTGCAATTGTTCATGTACGCGAGTTAACACAGCCACAAGGACACTCAACATCAGGCTCGCACGAACGCTATAAAACCAAAGAAAGATTGGAATGGGAAAAAGATCATGATTGCATGACCAGATTCCGGCAATGGATTATCGATCGTGGCTTTTCAACTCTTGAAGAAATTGAAGCTATTGAAGTTGAAGAGAAAAAATTTGTAGCTGATAGTAAAAGTGCTGCCTGGGAAGCTTACATCAACCCGATAAAAAATGACGTTGAAGAAGTTTCTCAGTTACTTGCCGATTTAGCCTCTAGCAGTTCAAAAGCAAATGAAATCAACGAAAAGATTGAACAGCTAAAGAAGTTTAATGAACCAACACGAAGAGAAGTTAGTGAAGCTTTTGGTGCCGGATTGCGATTAACAATTGGTGAAGAAAGTGATGCCAGACATAACCTCATCCGTTACAAAGAAAATTTTGAAATATTAAACTTCGACCGATACAGCTCTTATCTTTACAGTCACTCTAAAGATTCGGTGATGAATGTAGAGGAAATAAAACCTGTATATTCTGAGAACAGTAAACTGGTTGATGGACGTGAAATTTTACAAGCATGTTTTGATGAAATGTTTAAACGCGATCCACGTGTTTTGGCATTTGGCGAAGATGTTGGACGAATTGGTGACGTTAATCAAGGGTTTGCAGGATTGCAAGAAAAACATGGAGAAAATCGAATTTTTGATACTGGAATTCGTGAACTAACAATTATAGGACAAGGTATTGGTGCCGCTTTAAGAGGATTACGCCCAATTGCCGAAATTCAATACCTCGATTATTTATTATACGGATTACAACCGTTGAGTGATGATCTTGCTACTTTACAACATCGCACAAAAGGCGGACAAAAAGCTCCTCTAATTATCAGAACTCGTGGTCACCGCTTAGAAGGCGTTTGGCATGCCGGCTCACCAATAGCAATGACATTACACACCTTACGAGGCATTAATATAATTGCTCCGCGAAACATGACAAAAGCTGCTGGGTTTTATAACACACTTTTAAAATGCGATGAACCTGCGTTAGTAATTGAGTGTTTGAACGGTTATCGTTTGAAAGAAAAATTACCTGACAATATTGGCGAATACACTGTTCCAATTGGAGTTCCAGAAGTAATTTGCGAAGGAAATGATGTTACGGTTGTGAGTTATGGTTCTACATTAAGGGTTGCAGAAGATGCGGCAAAACTTTTACTTGGAATTGGAATATCATGCGAGTTGATAGATGCACAAACATTGATGCCTTTTGATGTTCATCACAGCATTGTTGAATCACTAAAGAAAACAAATAAAATTGTTTTTGTAGATGAAGATGTTTCGGGTGGTGCAACGGCTTATATGATGCATAAAGTTTTAGAAGAGCAAGATGGTTTTAAATTTTTGGATGCTAAACCAATGACTATTTCATCTCGTGATCATCGTCCTGCTTATGGCTCCGATGGTGATTTCTTTTCGAAGCCTAGTGCCGAATCAATATTTGAAAAAATTGCTTCGCTGATGAATGAATATGATCCGATAAGATTTCCAAAATTTGATTAAATAAAAAAAATCCCGCTGATAAATACAACGGGATTTTTTTTTCGTCTCTATCAAATTTTATTTTACAATCAACAATTTTTTCATGGTTTGCTCGCCATTAATTCCACTGATGTGCATGATGTACATTCCATTGTTAATTGAAGTAATATCAATTTCGCCATTCGTAATTTCAGTTTCATTATACGATTTTACCACGCGTCCTTCCAAAGAAATAATTTCTACTCTCGAAATATATTCTTGCTCTGATTTAATGATAACTTTATTTTGTGCCGGCTGAGGGTAAATTGAAATCGACTTACTAAAATCATGTATTTCATCAATTCCAACAGGTGATCCTGCACGGAAATTAAAAGTTAAGAAATTACCAAAATCAGGGTTAAATGATTTTAAAATAGGCAAAGTTTGATTGATTGGTGTTTTAACAAACCTAACTGATCCGCTTCCCTGGGAAGTATTGTTCCAAAACGACAAGCCATCTCCTCCTGAGTCGATAAAATTAAATGTATAACATCCGTTAACAAGATTAAACGTATCGCGATACATTGTATTTGCTAACGTAAATTTTTTTGAAAAAATTAATTGTCCTGAAGCTGTTTTAATCTGATAAGAATTTTCGGATGGATTAAGATTTGTTTTCGATTCAATTACAAATTGCAAAGGCAATACCAAAGGAAAATCAAATGTTGACGACTTCGAATTGTTGTATACATACTCATCAGTTACACCATTCACTTTATCAATCCAAACTGTAAAAGTTTTTACTCCCGATGGATTTGTCCAAATTAAATCAGGCAATGTAACGGTATCTTTTTCATCAAATTTCAATAATCCGTTCCAGTTAAAAATTTGTAATGCACCATCTCCAATTTGATATTTTATAGCAGCAGAAGTCATGTTTTGTGTACCAAAATTTCTGATAATTATTTGTGCATTATCGCAAACCGGATTTGTACGATTGAAAACAAACTCTTGTGTTGGAGCAAGTATTGTTTCTATACCTGCATCATTTGTAAATGAGTATTTCTTATAATAAATCAATTGCGCTCCAAATGTATATCCACCATAACTTCCTGCCGAAACATAATTATCCATTTTGATGGAAATGGTATTCGCACCCGATACCGAATTTAAATTGTACTCATAAGGAAAAACTTTCATTCCCGGGCACCAGTTAGCACGATCATATATCCAAGTCCCACCCTGATTAATAATTGGATTTGACCCGCAATTGCCTTTCCAAATTTGGTTTTGCGCAAACTGAGCATTATTCAATTTCAACAAATAATTATTTGGCATAAACTCACAACATCCATTCGCATCCGAACCATGACCGGTAACTGTCATTCTTAATTTTACTGATGACGAAGCTGTATCTTTTGTATAATAATATGGTGTTAAACGCTTTTCAATCGAATCGGAAGATTTACCGTAATAAAAATATCCGTTCCAAATATTTTCGACTTTATACGCTTCACGAGCAGGTGTTCCTTCCATCATAAAAAATTCGATCGTACCTGTAAATCCCCACGAGTAACCCGAATAATTAAATCTGATTTGAACAGAATCATGCAACAAACTAGCATAATCGGTCACATCATAAATATACTCATATGAAAACGGACGAGGCAAAGTATTCAGTTTTGCATAAGGAGTTATCATTCGCCCCATTTCGTAGTCAATTATTTTATCAAACACCGAATAATAATTTGTATAAACTGCGCGTACAGTATTTTTAACCTGTACAAAAGCTGAGTCGGTTTTTACACCATTTGTATCATAATAATATTTGTAATACTGCACCGGATAAACTTTGATTGTATCAATTGGAACCTGCGGTTGAAGCTGGCTAATAAATGCAAAATGAATGATTGTTGCTTTAGTTGAAGGTACAGAGTCGGTTTTTTTTGAAGTGGCATTATAACTGGTTATCCAAGTTGTATCTATTGAATAATTGAACGAATCTTTAACGGCTCCGTTTACAGTAAAAGTTGTTGCCTTTTTTAATGTCGAATCTTTAATGTGTGTATTTTGCCTAACATAAATTGTATTGGTATAATCCCATTCACACTGCCCATTCGACTCACAAGCAACCGTGTATTTCATCATAATACGTTGAAATTTTTTTGTTGATGTAGGAAACACTCCCCATTGGTCAAAATTTCCGTAGTGATTCCACGAAACGGTATTAAATACTTTCACGAAGGTTGTATCGCCAGTAGTTGCATACAAATTATTAAAAACAACCACTAGGTAAAAAAACAAATAAAAACACTTTCTCATATGGGTTTTAGCAAATAATTTAAATCAAATTGCTTGCAGGCAAATTAAATCTAATTTCAATTAATTTAAGGTAGTAAAATTGCTACAAATGCTTAGTTTAGTTTCATTCAGAAAATTTCCACTACATTTGCTCCGTTTTTTATGAGAATAGAAATATTAAAATCAAAAATTCATCGCGCAAAGCTCACACAAACTGAGCTTCATTATGTTGGTAGTATTACTATTGACGAGGCTTTGATGGAAGCAGCAAATATTATCGAGAATGAAAAAGTTCAGGTTGTTAATGTAAACAATGGCGAACGTTTAGAAACCTATGTGATTAAGGGTGAGCGAAATTCGGGTGTAATTTGCTTAAATGGACCAGCTGCACGAAAAGGTTTTGTTGGCGATCACCTCATTGTCATATCGTACTGTTCGATGGAGTTTGAAGAAGCTAAAAAGCACAAACCCATTGCTGTTTACCCCGATCAGAATAATCGTTTAGCAGTTTGAGCAATAAACTGAAATCATTTATTCAATATACCGTAATCACACTTATCGGTGTTTTCTTCTTGTATTTCGTTTTTAAAGGAACCGATTGGAATGATTTGGTTACAAAGTTTGAAAATGCAAACTATTGGTGGATTTCTGCCGGAATGATTGTTTCGATGTTTAGTCATTACCTGCGTGGATTAAGAGCTGTTATGTTATACGAACCTTTAGGATATAAAGTTCCAGTAAAGAATAGTTTTTATGCCGTAATGATTGGCTATATGATGAATTACATCATACCTCGTGCTGGTGAAGTATCGAGATGTGCGGCACTTACTAAAACTGATGATATTCCTGTTGAAAAATCATTGGGAACTGTTGTTACCGAACGTGTTTTTGATATGGTAATTTTGCTCATCATTCTTGCAATTGTTTTCTTCATGCAATTTGAATTATTAAGCAATTTTCTAAAACAATCTTTTGGCACAAATCAGCAACAAACCTCATCAGGATTCGACATAAAATGGATATTGGGAATTATTGTTGTTGGTTTTGCTGCAGTGATATTTCTAATTCGGAAAAAACTAGCAGCAAATCCCTTGTTCAAAAAAGTAATTGATTTATTAAAAGGTTTTGGAGAAGGATTACTGAGCATTCGTAAAATAAAAAATCCAGTATATTTTGTTTTTCTTTCGATAGCCATTTGGTTTTGTTATGTGATGATGATGTATTTCTGCTTGTTTGCTACCAAGGCAACCGAGAATCTGGGATTTATGGAATGTCTTACCGTTTTTGCCATTGGCGCAATAGGAATTGTCATACCCGCACCAGGTGCTGGTGCAGGAACATATCATTTTGCGATTATGTCATCGTTGCTGTTGTTTGGTGTTCCGCAAGCCGATGGAATTGCTTATGCAACTATCGTTCATGGTATTCAAATGATTTTATTGCTTGCAATCGGAAGCATTTGTTCCTTATTGGTACTTGCCATGCATAAAAAGAAAAATGCTTAATTTGTATCGATGAATCATCATCAACATATCGCCAGTAAATTACTTTCAAAAAATTCTCTTATCGAGAAGTTGAAATTGTGGAATGATGCCAACGAAAAAATTGTTTTCACAAACGGTTGTTTCGATATTATTCATCAGGGGCATATTGATTATTTGGCAAAGGCTGCCGACCTTGGCACAAAGCTGATTATAGGAGTTAATACCGATGCTTCTGTTTCAAAACTGAAAGGAATACACCGTCCAATACAAGATGAAAAATCTCGTTTACTAATTTTGGCTTCGTTTGAATTTACAGATGCTGTTATTTTATTTGACGAAGAAACTCCATACGAATTAATTAAAATGATACAACCAGATGTTTTGGTTAAAGGAAGCGATTACAAAGCCGAAAACATTGTTGGCTATGATATTGTAACTGCAAAAGGTGGCGAAGTAAAAACGCTCGATTTTCTTGATGGCTTTCCAACTTCGGCAATCGAAAGAAAAATTAAATCTACATAATTACAATTTTATGTCGCTCCTATGGAGCTTCAAATTTTTCTCTGTTATAATTCTATTAATATTTCACTCCTAACGGAGTTATAAATAGTTCCGTAGGAACGAAATATTAATAGAAAAAAATAATGAATCAAATTAAAGCCCTGTAAGGGCGACACAATTCATCATCAAATTTCTTTGCAAAAACGTTGCGTAATCATTGTGCCTTTGCGGTTAATTTTTTCTGAGGCCTAATGTTTAAAATGGCGAATTCCTGAGAAGTACATTGCCATTCCATGTTCATCACAATATTTTACCGAAGCATCATCTTTAATTGAACCTCCCGGCTGAATAACCAATTTTATTCCTTCGTTATCGGCTATCTCCACACAATCAGGAAAAGGGAAAAATGCATCGCTGCTCATCACCGCTCCATTTAAATCAAAGCCAAATGCTTTGGCTTTTGCAATGGCTTGTTTGAGCGCATCAACACGAGATGTTTGCCCGCAACCTATGCCTAGCAACTGATTATTTTTGGCAAGAACAATGGTGTTTGACTTGGTATGTTTCACAATTTTATCTGCAAAAAGTAAATCATTTATTTGAGTATCATTTGCTGATGTTTTTGTAACCAATTTCAAATCTTCTTTTTTCAACACAATGGTGTTTCTATCCTGCACCGCAATTCCATTCAGCATACTGCGAATTGATTTGTGATTTGGAATCGTTGTTTTCTGTTTTAAAATGATACGATTCTTTTTCGACTTCAATAAATCTAGTGCAGCTTCATCATAATCGGGTGCAACCAAAACTTCCAGAAATATTTTATCCATTTCGGTTGCAACGGCCATATCAACTTTTTTGTTTAACACAATTATTCCTCCGAAAGCTGAAACCGGATCTGCCGAAAGTGCATCTTTCCAGGCATCAGTAACATTCGCTCTGGTAGCTACTCCGCAAGGATTGTTATGCTTAATGATGGCTACAGTTGGTTCCTTAAAATCTTCGATCAGTCCAATTGCCGAATCAATATCGAGCAAATTATTATACGACAATTCTTTGCCGTTAAACTGTTCAAACATTTCGTTAAGATTACCATAAAAAACAGCTTTCTGATGAGGGTTTTCACCGTAACGTAATGCATGTTTTTCGGCAACACTTATTTTTAATGCAGGATCCTCTTTTTCGAAATAATTATAAATTAACGAATCGTAATGCGAAGAAACATGAAATGCTTTTGCAGCAAATTTTCTGCGTTGTGAAATATCTGTCTGGCAATTCTGAGCAGATAATATTTCATGAAGTTTGGCAAAATCATTTTTATCGCAAACAATCAAAGTATCATTAAAATTTTTTGCTGTTGCTCTGATGAGTGAAATTCCGCCAATATCAATTTTTTCAATGATGTCGGCCTCATTAGTTGTTGATTTCGTTGTTTCTTCAAAAGGATATAGATCAACAATCACCAAATCAAAAAAAGGAATTTGATAATCCTTCATTTCCTTTTGGTCGCTTTCATTATTTCGCCTTGCCAAAATTCCGCCAAACACTTTTGGATGCAATGTTTTTACTCGTCCACCAAGAATGCTCGGATAACCAGTAAGTGCTTCAACTGGATTAACTTTGATGCCTAATTTTTCAATATAATCTTGTGTTCCTCCGGTTGAGTAAATATTTACACCAAACGAATGAAGTAATTTGGCGATGGTATCTAAGCCATCTTTATAATAAACAGAAATAAGTGCGTTTTGAATTTTGCGAGGTTCGATCATCATGCCACAAAAGTATGTTTTGAAATGAAATTCTATAACGATTAATCAACCTTTTTTAAAGTTGCTTATTTTTCTATTCTATCAATTAAATCTGTTAATTTTTCTAAAAGCACATTGATATTACTTTTAAAAAATTCGTTATCTGATTTTAAATTATCAATGTGTTCTTTTTGTATTGCTATAACATCTAATCTTAAATCAAATCTAGCAATTGCATTATTTCCAATTTTATTGTTGTGTTGATTATTGATATTAATTATAGTTCCATCTTTACTAAGGTCATTTACTTCATTGCCATAAACATCAATTAGTTTTGTAAAATATTCTAATTTCACATCACTATCTTTCTGTTCCCATTCCCAAATTGTTGCTTGTGATAAGCCGATATTGTCTGCAAATTCGGCTTGGGATAAATGGTTCTTTTCTCTGAATTTCCTGAGTTTTATGCTGTCAATTTTCATAATGGCTATTTTCAGGAAAAATAAAAAATAG
>Ga0194060_10004173_pt1 | contig 10036 bp, 5 predicted proteins | sample SepL225m_MetaG_FD_163427 | JGI IMG/M metagenome (GOLD analysis project Ga0194060, IMG submission 163427) | Anoxic zone freshwater microbial communities from boreal shield lake in IISD Experimental Lakes Area, Ontario, Canada - Sep2016-L222-5m | ecosystem: Environmental > Aquatic > Freshwater >... | reverse complement strand
GGCGCTCTGGGATAGACCGCCGGTAATGAGTTCTTGCACCTGCTCGGGCACGGCTATCGGCGAGACGGCCTTCTTGCCGTCGCTATCAATGACGACCTTCTCGCCGCGCATGGTAATGCCGCCACGGGTATGCTCGAAGAGGCAGCCGAACCATTGATCGCCGTTTTCCATGTCGGCCTGGTAGCCCGAGGTGTCCCAGTTGGGAACCTCGCGGCTGCGGAACTGGATGCCGGAGTTGGCGCCAGGCCCTTGGAGGCGGAATTCCGTGCGCAGCTCGAAATCCCCCGGCTTGCCGCCTCGCCACATCAGGTAGTGCGCCGCTTTGCACGGCTTCTCCGGGGTGCTCTCGGCTGTGATCGCCCCGTCCACCACAGACCATGCTCCGGGCAGCCCTTCCCAGCCGGTCAAATCCTTCCCGTTAAACATAGGGATGAACCCGGTTTCGATTTCTGCCGCAGCGCTCGACAGAGAGAGCGTTGTCGCGAGCAATAACAATGAACCGGTAATACAGTTGCGAAAAGTCATGAACCGGAGATTACGTTCAGGGTCCACAGAGTCAACGCAGAACCATGCCGGAACTTATCTGAAACGTGAAACGTGAAACGTGAAGGAAATCGGAGTCAACGCAGAACCATGCCGGAGCTTATCTGCCAGTGCCGCGCTGAAATCCGAAACCCGAAACCCGCCCAGTGAAGTAGCAGGAAGACTACACCCTGAATTCGGCGGTTAAGAAATGAACAACGAAGCAACGAAGAAACAAAGATCGGGCGGGAAGCAGGAAACGGAGGCTGATTTGGATTCACCTGCTGGGTGAAGGTTCTTGAGCAAGCTAAACCTCAGTGTCTTCCGTGTCTTTCAGCCTTTGCGTCTTTGTTTCTTTGTTGTTCAACTGCTGTTTTTAGGTTCACAGGCTCACCGGCTGTTTACGGACCCAGGAATTGGCTGACCGTCCTTATCCATTCCTCGGCCATAAGCTGGTGGCCGGAATAGGTCGGATGCACCGCGTCCCAGATCCAGTATTGAGCTGGAGCGCGTTTGCAGGCATCATCAAAAACATTCTGGAGTTTGACCAACACTGCGTGATGCTTCTTGGCCAGCTTTGCTACTATCGCCTGGCGCTTCTTGACATCCTGCTCCCGCTCATCTCCTTCCTTGTGACCATCCTTCGGCAGGTAGAAAGGCTCACAGAGAATGAACTGGAGGTTGGGATTAGCCGCTTGGGCATCTGCCAGCAGCTTGTCATAGACTTCTTCGTACTGCTCCAAAGGCACATGGCCACTGTCGTTTATGCCAATCAGGATGCTCAGCACGTCCGGCTTCAGGTCGAGCGTGTCCTTCTGCCAGCGGGTCGCGAGATCCGTGACCTTGTTACCGCTGATGCCGCGATTGAGGAAAGTCAGTTTTCGCTCCGGATAACGGGCGCCGTATTGGGCCGCAATGATGAAACAATAGCCATGACCAAGAATGTGGTTTGGGTCCTCATTGCGTCCGCGATTGCCGTCGGTGATCGAGTCGCCCTGGAACAATACCCTCGTATTGTCTTTGAACAGGGGAACATCAGGGTATTCCGCCGCCAGTAGAGCGGTAGAAATCAAGGTCAGGAACACCCCAACCCACCAGCGAGACCGGTCTGAGGTTCTGCGACGCTTCGGCATGTAGGTCATAATTTGACGGTTCCTTCCCTTCATTTGTCGTCTATATCTCAAATCCCCCACTGGCCTCGATGCTGCGGCTTGATCAAAGGGGCGGCTTCCGGCGCGTCTTTTACGCTCATGGCGTCGCCATCCCACTCGATGTCGCGCCCCAAGCGGAGAGCAACCAGTCCGGCCGCCCCAATTTCGGTAACATGTCCGCCGATCTCGAAGGGAGAAAAAGTCTTCCGTTGCCCCTTGCAGGCTTCCAGCCATTCCAGCATGTGCCGATCCTGAGGCGCCCGGGGCAGGGATTTGGGCACCCCTTTTGCGGCGTCGTGATTGGACTCGTGCTTGAACTCCTTCTCGCCTTGCATACGGATAAAACATTCGTTGTTCCACAACCCGGCCGAAAGCTCGCCCTTATCGCCCACCACCAGGCAACCGGTGCTGGCAAGTTTGCCGAACGTTTCCACCATTCCAGCAGTCACCTCCTCGGCGGGTACCACGGTGCACTCTCTTTCCCCTCCGGTGTAGAAGTGGATCGTAACCGCCCCGCGTTTGCCGCGCGCGGGAAAGGAGAAATGAACCTTGCACGACTTGGGAAAACTATCCTTGCCCAGCGCAGTGCCCGAGACCTCGATGCGGTTGGGATAATCCAGCTCCAATGCCCGCACCGGCATGCTAAAGGCATGGCAGCAAAAATCTGCCACCGAACCACCACCAAAGTCTTACCACCCCCGCCATGCCCCTGGGTGATAAATCCCCTGCTTGTAAGGCCGCACCGGGGCCGGACCGATCCAGTTATTCCAGTCGAAACCGTCAGGGATCGGGTCGGCACCGGCCGGCCGGTCTATGCCGTTAGGCCAGCCGTGAGGTGGATGCCAAATGTGGACCGCGCGCACTGAGCCGAGCACACCTGCCTGGATCAGCTCCATGCTGCGACGAAAATTAGAGGAACCGCTGCCCTGATTCCCGGTTTGAGTTACAACTTTCGATTGCCTGGCCACAGCGGCGATCTGGCGTGCTTCCGCCACTGTGTGGGTCAGCGGCTTCTCGCAATAGACGTGTTTGCCGGCCCGAATGGCCGCCTTGGAAATGGCCGCGTGCCAGTGGTCGGGGGTGGCGATCACCACTGCGTCCACCGACTTCTCCCGCTCCAGGAGCTCGCGATAATCCTTGTAAACTTTGGACTTGGCCAGGGCCGGATCAAAAGTCTTGCGCGTTTCGGCGATCCGATGCGCATCCAAATCGCAGATAGCCACTATGTTTTGCTCGAAGCTGATTAGCTCCTTAATCAGACTATGCATCTGGCCCCCCAGCCCGATACAGGCGATGTCGAGTTTGCTGTTTGCCATTTCGCCGCCAAAAAGGCGCGCGTTATACAGCAGGGGCGCGGCGGCCACACCCAGCGCGGCCTTCGAGGTGCCGCCGATAAAGGCGCGGCGGTTCAATCTGTCAGATTTCATAGTCGTTGTTTCGATGTTTATCGTTGCAGGGAACCCACTGCTTTTTCGCTGGCGGGTATTACTCTGAGTGTTTGAGTAGCATCGAACGTGAGTTCGATCATTATTTGTCACCACCGAGACGGTCACGGGCTGCCAGGTTGAGTTTCACCGTCTTGCCCATATATTGCAGGCCGACGGGGGCCCGCCCACCTTTTAATGGCGACCACGGGGCTCGCCGGTAGCCGTCGGGGGTGAATTCCAAACCGTAATAGCCAGTCCACAGCACGGTAAAGGGGTGATACATGTCCGTCAGATAGCCCTCGGCGTGATGTGGGCGGCCGTCCCAGTACCACCATTCGGATTTGTCGGCCTTGATCGGATCGGTTTCCGCTCCGTCGCGCAGGTAGGCGCGCCCGCCGTTGAAACGGCCTTTGCCATACGAATCCACCAGCGGCCAGAAGATCGCATCGGCTTCCTGCCGGCGGCCCATCTGGTAGAGCGCCTGGATATAGAAGTTGGACCACGCGGGCGTGGCGCCGCCATTGAGATACTCCTGGAATTTGTTCCATGGCGAGCCATCCTCATGCGTGATCTGGGGCGGACAGGTGATTGGCACCAGCACATTGGGCAGGCCGTTCTTGAACCGCGTGTACCCAACCTCCTTGAACTTGGCTTGGAACCGGTCGAGAATCTGGTTGGCCAGGTAATCGGGAACGAGCCCGTAACAAATCGCCATGCCATTGATCCAGACGTACCAGCAATCCACCACCGTGCCATCTTCCAGAAAGCCGCCGGCAATGATCCCGGTCTTGGGATTCAGCAGCGCCGGAACAAACGCCTTCTTGATTCCGGCCGCCCGCCGCTCGCACGCGGCGGCCTTGGCCGGTTTCCCGGCCAGGCGGTACAGGTCGGAAGCATATTGGCAGGCGCGGTAGGAAAAGATGTTGAATGCCGCATCCAGGCCACGGATCGACATCGTATCGAACCACGCGGCCGAGCGGACGTAGGGGCCAGTGGTATGGAGCAATCCATCCCCCTTGGTATCGGCCGTCTCCAGCATCGCGATAATGCGATCCAAAGCGGGCAGCCACCGCTGCAACTGCCCCTGGTCGCCAGTCTTTCTCACATAGGTCCACATCGCGTAAATGAACGACGCGGGCGTGTCGCCGGTCGCCCCGTAGCGTTCGGAGAAGATGGACCACTCCGTTGAGGTATGACCCGGCGTTCCGGCGATGTAGCGATCCACCGACAGACGCAATTGCTGGCAGGGATCAATCCCGCCTGGCAGCACCGGCAACCACTGCGCCACCTCAGCGTATTCCCACAGGCAGAAGGGACAGTTGATGCTGGTAATTGAATTGCAAAGCATGTCCTGGTCTGGCCGGTATTGAAGTCCGTTGAGGACGAATCGCGGCAGGTTTTGCACGCGCGGCTCGTTGCTCACCACTTTCGGTAACGGGACGATTCGTTCCACGCTCCAGTTGATCGACCCGCGCCAGTTGCCCCGGGGCAACTCGATCAAACCATCTTCCCGCGTCGGCAGGCTGGGCGTCAAATCACAATGGACGAACATTTGCGGCGTGGCGTATTCTCCGGCCTGGACGCGGAACCCCGCCATGTCCTTGGACTGAAATGACGCAACCCCAAAATCCGGTGCATTTAGAATCACCGGCAAAGTCGCGTACCCCAACCGCTTGGGAGTGTAGAACGGCGAAGTCAGCGTCTGCCCGCTGTCGAAGGCGAACCGGATCAGGCCGGGACGGATCACCAGCGTTTGCGCGGTCTGCGTGGCCAGGGCCATCTCAACCTTCTTCTCCGTGACTCGGATTTCCCATACCATAGCCACACCCGGCGCCGCTTCGAATGGTCCGTAACGCGCCACGTTGCCCTCGCGGTGCAGGGGCGACTGGGCGGCGATCGGTTCGTAAGTTGGCCGGTCAATGCGCGGTGCGATCCCCTCACCTTTCATCAGCAAGTTTATCCCGAACTCTCCTTTGCCCATGCTGTCCCAGCAAAGGGAGGTGATGCGCGGCGCATTTTTGGCCAGGACCACCCGCTGCCAGGGCGTGCGAAACTCAACCTCGTTGGCGCGGTCCTCGATGATCACACCGGTTTCACCCTTCGGGGTGAGCGCGCGGCTAGGCAGTTGGGCGGACTGGGTGAGGGTGGCCTTCGGCGTTTCAGCAGTGGCATCCTGACCATAAACCTCGATTTCCGAAAGCTGCGTGTTGTCCTCCGCCGGCGATGTGGCTGCCGACTTTTCAATCACCAGGCGGAAGTTGTCCGTCACCACCGGATCGAAGCGATACCCCATCGCCAGTGTGCGCTGGCCGGGCTTTTGATTCTTCACGGCGAAGAGCGTCTTGTACGTCCGTCCGCTATCGGGGCTATACTCGCCACGAAAAGCCGTGGGGTAATTCTGAAACATGGAGCAGCGCAGGACGACCCGGCAAATACGCTTGGGACCGTTGAAGCGGATCATGGCCCAGTGCGGATTGGGCTGGTCCAACTGAGATATCCAGCGGTTGCCATGTTCGGGAGCTTGCGGATCAACGGGCCACGCTCGGGCATCTTTGATCGAAATATACCGCCCATCAATCAACTGCCCCGGACCGACCGCCATGTCGGTGCGCCGATAGTCGGGATGATTGCGGCCGAAATATCCAGTGGAGCTGACGTCGGCTCTCGCCCCATCTTTTGCTAAGGCCACATTGTATTCCCCCTCGGCGGGGCCCGTGATCTGATCCGTCGCGGATGCTTTCGTCAGCCGGGCTAGTTCCGCCACCTGCGCCTCGGTCACATCCGCCAGGACCTCCAGCGCGTTGAGTTGCACATAATTGCTGTTGCCGCCGTTGGAACTCAGTATCCGGATCGACAGATTGTCAGCCGCGACCGCTGGCAGATCAACGCCGACGGTTTGCGCCGGTGTTAGATGGGTGTTCACCACCGACTGCGCCTTGCCGTCGGCCATTTGCCGCTCAACCGCCAGTTCGACTGGGAAGCAATCCACCGCCGAAGCATGGAAGACGACGCGTCGCAGCGGCACGGCTTTGGGGAACTGCAACCGGAGCCAGTGCGGGTGCGGCTGGCTGAGGTCGCTATGCCAGCGGTGTTCCAGCACATGGTTGATCACACCGTCAATCAGCTTGTCGGGTGTGTCATTGGCCAGGGAATCCGACGCCGTAATCTCCGCACCAAGGGAAGCCAGGGCGACGTTCCTCAACTCTATGCCCGGGGCCAAGCCCGCCGCCGCCGGGACGACAATTCTCCTGGCCTTGACCGCCAGCTTGAGTTTGACCTTGCCGGACGCGGGCATCATCAACACCACGCGTTCCGCTGGTTGCGAGAACGTTCCTGCCGCCGCCTTCACCGCGTAGGTGTAGGTCGAGCGCGGCAAGCCGAGTTCGGGCTGTTGCAGTGAGGTCGGCGGCGACCAGGTGTAACTCAGCGCCTGCGGCTCTACTTTGGAGATTCTGAAAAAGTCCACGTTAGCCCCTTGCTCAGGGGGCGTGTCTTTCCTCCAGAACGCCCTCGCCGGGCGGTGCCAGGTCAGTTCCATCGCCCAGTCTTTCGGTGCGGCACTTCCACTTACTTCAAAGGTCGCCGCGTCCTCGTCAAAGGTGATCTTCGCATCGCCACCGGCGGTCAGCGGGAATGAGACAATCATCTTTTTGTTGTCCGGCGTGTCGAGCTTCGGCGTCCCGGCCTTCAGAACTTCGCGGGTTCCATCGGGCTTGACCGCCACCAACCGGATGCCGGCCATCTTCCCGTCGGCGATCGAACTCCATTGCATACCATCCATCACAGGCATCGCCATATACACATTGTCGGAGGCCCCGCAAGCGTGCGACAAGTAGGAATCAGGAACGTCCTCATCATAGAGGTAGAGGTCGCGCAGCCGGAACTCATCTCCTTCCCACAACAGCCCGCAGCGATAGAAACGGCTCGAATACCACGTCGCTTTGCGAGGCACGTCCCAATTCATCACCTTGGGCAAGTTTTCCACAATCTTAGCGTTGACCGCTGGCTGATCCTTCAGATTGTTGTCCACAAACTCCTTCACATTCTTCACCAGCCAGCCGGTGGCAGGGGCGAACGTGTCCTTGCAATCCTCCAGCGCATTCTCGGCACCCGGAGGCGTGAGGGGGTAATCCTTCAAAAACGATTCTGCCGTTTGGCTTAGCGTTTCCGTCTTCAGCAGCCCAAGGTCCCGGTATTGGGCGACCATGCGCTGAAGATCTTCGATGCTATCGGAGTTGATCCAAGCCGTTTCCGTTCCGGGCGTGGTGTTGCCGATGGACAAGGGCGTTTCGGCGAGCATGTTAAGCCACCATTCGGCGTAACGCCCCGCGCTAATGAACAACGAGGGCATCTGCATCGAGCCATACGGGTACGTGGCCGCGCCGCCTTCGTAATGATGGATCGGCTCCACCCCGCCCGTCATGCGGAACATGACAACCCCCAGAGAATTCTTCCTGGTCTGGGCGGGCATGTAGGCGTTGTTGCGTGAAACCACATAGGGCGTGTTCTGCGGAGCTCCCCAAAGCGTGTAGAAGTCGGTGCGCCACTGATCCGGGCACTCCGCCGAGGCGATCACGCCATACTTCTCCTTCAGGTAACGCAAGGCGTAGGTGTCCACCACCCAGGCCCCGGCAGTTTTCGGATACCGCCCGAACACTTGCTTGAAATCCGCCATATATAAGTCCACCAGTTTCTCCCGCTCCTTCGGGGCAAAGCCGCTGGGGTAGGAAATGCTCGGAGCCGGATCCCAGACATAACGCTGGCCCCTCCATTTCAACCCAGCCTTTTCAACGAGTTCCTGGCCGAACTGCATGTTCATCGCCGGCTCCATCAGCGGATCGTCCTTCATTTCGCGGATCATGAACTCGCGGAAGCGCGGGTCCACCAGCGTCTGGTGCTCGAACATGAACGTCGTGGGGATTTTGTGTTTCTTCGCGAGTGCCACGCTGGCGACGAAATTCTTGTACATGGGCTCGCCCGTCATGCCGGGCTGCGGATCCTGGTTGCTGCGCACGCTCATATACAGCCAGTTCACCACCACCGGGCGCCCATGCGTCTTTTTCTTCCACTCGGCTTTGACTTGCTCGATCTTCTCCGGCGGAATCAGCACGGCCTGGGCGAACGCCGATTGCCAGGAGAAGGCGAGCGCGAGCATGCTGAAAATGGTCTGAAGTGTGCGTTTCATCGTCCTATTGCTTTGAGCACATTTGATTGAAAGCTATCGCGCCTCGGCCTCAAGCCCCATGTAGATGAGATCGAGGGGTATCTGCTTGGTTTTCAGCGGCGACCAGGGCGCAAGCCGATACCCCTCAGGCTGGAAGGTGATGCCGTAATACCCGTTATAGAGCGCGTTGAACGCGTGATAGCTGTCGGGCAGGAACCCCTCCCCGCCGCATTTGTTCCCGCTCCAATCATGCCATTCTCCGCGCAGCGGGTCGGCACGCCTGCCGGCCACGCCGCCGTTGAAGAGCCCTTCGCCATAAGACTTGATCAACGGCCACAGCATGGCGTCCGCCTCCGTCCGCCGGCCCGTCTGATACATCGCCTGAATATACCAGTAGGCATAACAGGGCGCGGCCCCTCCGTTCAGATACTGTTGGAACTTATTGTCCACGACATAATCCGGAGCCGGCACATTGATCAGGCAGTTGGGCAGTCCCAAGTCGAAACGATTGAATCCGACCTCCTTGAACTTCGCCTGCAAGCGATCCAGAATGTTATTCGCTTCCTGCTCCGGCACCAACCCGTAGATAATGGCCATGCCGTTCACCCAGGGAAACCAGTAGTCATGCAATTTCCCATCCTTGGTCTTCCATCCCGCAACTACTTTAGTTTCGGGATTGAACAGCGTCGGATAAAAGGCCGCGCGAATCCGGTCGGCCAACTTGGTAAAGTGTTTGCTTTTCTCCTCCTGGCCGACCAGTGACTCCAAATCCGCCAGGTATTGGAATGCGCGGTAAGCCAGCGCATTGCCGTAGGCCGACTTGCCCTCGTCACGGATGACATCATACCAGCCGCCACCACGGGTACTTTTGACTGTTTCCAGCAGTCCGTCGCCATCTTCATCCGTCTCCTCCATCAGGGTTCCCAACCGTTCGAGATACGGCAGCCAACGTCGCAGTTGTTTCCGGTCACCGGTCTTGCGGATGACCGTCCAGGACGCGTAAATCAGTGAGGGTTTAGTGTCCACCGGGGTGTTGTACCCGCCGTTCGGGTCCAGGATATTGTTAGGGCCCGAGTCATGCGCCCAGGTGCCGGCGAAATAGGTGTCCAACGACCGTCGCAGCAGGTCACAGGGGTTCATGCCGCCCGGCAGAATAGGCAGCCACTGCGCCACTTCGGCATACTCGAACATGCAAAAGCCGCAGTTGATGCTGGTGATGGAATTACCGAGCAGGTCGGTGTCTGGACGAAACGCCATTCCGTTGGATGTTGGATGTTGGATGTTGGATGTTGGATGTTGGATGTTGGATGTTGGATGTTGGATGTTGGATGTTGGATGTTGGATGTTGGATGTTGGGTGTTGGATGTTGGATCATAGCGGCTTAGCCCGGCCAGGCGCGGCTCTTTGGCTGTTAGCGAAGGCACGGGAGTCACCTGCTGCACACGCCAGCGCATCCGCCCGTGCCGAACGCCGGGTTTGTTTTCGACCAAACCGTCTGGGCGCGTCGGAAATTCGTCGGTCAAATCGAAGTAGGACCACCACGTCTTGCCGCGCGCCTGACATTCGGCGGCACGCTCGGCGAAGCCCGCCATCGAACCTGGGGCGGACTCCACCAGCACCGCGCCGCAGTCCGGCGCCTGCAGCAGGCAGGGCAAGCCGACCAACCCCAGCTTTCCAGGACGGTAAAACGGGGCGATGGGCGTCTGTCCGGCATCCATGTCAAAGCGCACCAACCCCGGACGAACCGCCATCGCGTGGGCCGCCTCCTTCAT
>Ga0194060_10004172_pt1 | contig 10038 bp, 6 predicted proteins | sample SepL225m_MetaG_FD_163427 | JGI IMG/M metagenome (GOLD analysis project Ga0194060, IMG submission 163427) | Anoxic zone freshwater microbial communities from boreal shield lake in IISD Experimental Lakes Area, Ontario, Canada - Sep2016-L222-5m | ecosystem: Environmental > Aquatic > Freshwater >... | reverse complement strand
GCCACCGAGATCGGCATCATCGGTATGGATCTGGTAGGGGGCATCACGCTCTTCAACAGCGGCGCCGAACGCATGCTCGGCTGGCGCGCCGACGAAGTCATCGGCCGTGAAAACGCGGCGCGCTTCCATGTCGCCGGGGAAGTCGAAGCCGCCGCCGCCGCGATTCACTCCGAGATGGGTTGCAGCATCAGCGGCCTGCTTTCCATCCTGTCGAACACCGCGGCTACCGGCCGGGACAGCCGCGAATGGACGCTGGTGCGCAAGGACGGCACATGCTTCGCCGGACTGCTGCTGACGACTACCGTGAAGGGGGCCGACGGCATCACCACGGGTTACCTCGGCATCGTTCAGGACATCAGCGTACGCAATACACTGGAACAGGATATGCGCCGTGCTCGCGAGCTGGCCGAGGAAGCCTCACGCATGAAGTCCGACTTCCTCGCCAATATGAGCCACGAAATCCGTACCCCGATGAACGGCATCATTGGCATGACGCATCTGGTTCTCAACACCGAGATGACGCTGCGTCAGCGCGATTACGTCAAGAAGATCCAACTCTCCGGACAGCACCTGCTGCGCATCATCAACGACATTCTCGACATTTCGAAGATCGAGGCCGGCAAGCTCACCATCGAGCACACCGATTTCGAGCTTGAGGCCACGCTGGCCAGCGTGGTCAACCTGATCGGCGAAAAAGCCGCTGACAAGGGGCTGGAGCTGATCCTCGATGTCGCCAGCGACGTCCCGGTCGATGTCGTCGGTGACTCGCTGCGGCTCGGACAGGTGCTGATCAACTATACGAACAATGCCCTCAAGTTCACCGAGCGTGGCGAGATCGACATCATCGTGCGTGTGCGCGAGGCAAACGAGGACAGCGTGCTGCTGTGGTTCGCGGTGCGCGACACCGGCATCGGCCTCACCGAAGAGCAGCAAGGGCGCCTGTTCACCGCCTTTACCCAGGGTGATACCACCACCACGCGGATGTATGGCGGCACTGGCCTGGGCCTGGCCATATCCAAGCAACTGAGCGAAATGATGGGCGGTGAAGTCGGCGTGGACAGCGTGCCCGGCGAGGGCAGTACCTTCTGGTTCACCGCGCGGCTCGGCATCAGCCGCAAGGTCAAGCGCGTGCTGTTGCCCGAACCTGACCTGCGCGGCCGCCATGTGCTGGTGGTCGACGACAACGACAACGCACGCCAGGTGATGAATGAAATGCTCGGCAGCATGAGTTTCGCAGTAGATGTCGTCGCCTCCGGGCGTGACGCCATCGCGGCGGTCGAGCAGGCCGACCGCGATAACCAGCCCTACGAACTGGTGTTCATGGACTGGCACATGCCTGCAATGAACGGCATCGATGCCTGCCGCCAGATCCAGTCCCTGCCCCTGGCGGAACCCCCTCATCTGCTGCTGGTTACCGCCTATGGCCGCGAGGAAGTGTTTCATCAGGCCGAGGATGCCGGCATCCGCGATGTCCTGATCAAGCCGCTCAATGCCTCGATGCTGTTCGACTCGGCGATGCGCGTGCTGCATGGCAGCGGTAGTGATCCGCTGGCAGCCGCGGAGGCGCCATCCTCCGCGCTGGAAAACCTGGCGACGATCGCCGGAGCGCGCATCCTGCTGGTCGAGGATAACGAGATCAATCAGGAGGTGGCGCTGCAACTCCTGCGTCATGCGCACTTCGACGTCGATCTCGCCGAGAACGGACGCGTTGCGCTGGAACGGCTGCGGGCGCACAAGTACGCCCTGGTGCTGATGGACATGCAGATGCCGGTGATGGACGGCATCGCCGCTACACACGAGTTGCGCCGCATTCCCGGCCTGGCCGAACTGCCGGTGGTGGCGATGACCGCCAATGTTCAGCCCGCCGACCGCAAGCGCTGCCTGGATTCGGGCATGAACGATTTTCTCGCCAAGCCGATCGAGCCGGATCTGCTGTGGCAGACCCTGCTGAAATGGATACCCGCGCTGCATGCTCCGGTGCCGCGGCCGACAGTCGCCGTCAGCCCCGCCGCCGTGCCGTCAGCGCCGACTTTTGATCTGGGCGTTGCCGGGATCGATTCCGGCCCGGCGCTGCGGCGCATGCTGGGCAGCACCGAACTGTATTTCGCCACCCTGCGCAAGTTCTGCAAGCTGCAGGAAAACATGGGCGAAGCCATGGCCACGGCGCTCGACGCCGATGACCGGGATACCGCACTGCGCCAGGCCCATACGCTGAAAGGGGTGGCCGCCAGTATCGGCGCCGTTAGCTTGACGGCAGAGGCGGCCGCACTGGAAAAGGCCCTCGGCGAGCGTCGGCCCCGGGCCGATGTGGATGAGCGCATCGGCGTCATCGACGCTCAATTGCGCGAATTGATTGCCGCCGTGCGCGCCAAGGTGCCGGCGCCGCCCGACGCCGCCTTGCCCGACGCTGACGCCGGCGCGGCGGCATTAGTCGAACTGGAACGGCTGCTGAGCGAGAGCAACCCTGAAGCGATGGCCTGGCTCGACCGCAATGCCGGCGTGCTGCAAGGCACGCTCCCCGCGGCGCGCTTGACCGAAATCGAAGCGGCCGTGCAGGCCTGCGATCTCGACGATGCCTTGCGCCTGCTGCGGGAAGCCCGCCAAAAGGAGGACGTTGCATGACACTGCTTTCGACCAAGCCCGGTGAAACGCCCGACACCGTGCTGGTGATCGACGACAGCCCGGAGATTCTCGGCATCGTCAACGCGTTGCTCAAGTCAGACTATCGCCTCAAGGCCGCCAACGGCGGCGAGAAGGGCCTGCGGCTGGCGGCGGCCGAACCGAAGCCGGACATCATCCTGCTCGACATCATGATGCCGGATCTGAGCGGGCATGAAGTCTGCCGCCGGCTCAAGGCCGACCGCGCCACGTGCGACATCCCGGTGATCTTCCTCACCGCGATGAGCAACGAGGCTGACGAAGAGACCGGCTTTGCGCTCGGCGCCGTCGACTACATCGCCAAGCCGATCAGCGGCCCGATCCTGCGTTCCCGGGTGAAAACGCAGCTCGGCGTGAAGCATTCTGCCGATTTCATCAAGGACAAAAACGTCTTCCTCGTTGGTGAGGTCAGCAAGCGGGCCAGGGAACTCGAATTCATCCAGGACGTGACCATTCTCGCCCTGGCCTCGCTGGCAGAGACGCGCGACAACGAGACCGGCAACCACCTGCGCCGCACGCAAAACTACATCCGTGCGCTGGCCGAGCACCTGCAGCGGCATCCGCATTTCTCGCTGGCGCTGACGCGTACCAACATCGAAATTATCTGCAAGTCGGCGCCGCTGCACGACATCGGCAAGGTCGGCATTCCCGATCACATCCTGCTCAAGCCGGGACGACTGACAGCGGAGGAATTCGCGGTGATGAAGACCCACACCACGCTGGGCCGGGACGCCATAGAAAAAGCCGAGCAGCAAATGGGGCGCAGCGCACCCTTCCTCGCCTTCGCCAAGGAGATCGCCTGCAGCCACCAGGAAAAGTGGGACGGCAGCGGCTACCCGGAAGGCCTCGCCGGCGAGCGCATCCCCATCGCGGCACGGCTGATGGCGGTAGCGGACGTATACGATGCGCTGATCAGCATGCGCGCCTACAAACTGCCAATGACGCACGAAAAAGCCCGCGGGATCATCGCCGAAGGACGCGGCACGCACTTCGATCCCGACATCGTCGACGCCTTTCTCTCGATTCAATCCGAATTCGAACAAATTGCTGCGCGCTTCAATGATGGCACCCCGCCCCCTGGAGACACCCCATGAAAAGAGTATTGATCGTCGACGATCATGCCACCATCCGGAAAATGATCAGGCTCGCCCTGGGCGACCGCTTCGTTCTTGAAGAGGCCGGCAATGCGGATGACGCCTACACGCGAATTCTGGCCGACTGCCCCGACAGCATCGTGCTCGACGTGATGATGCCGGGCAGCATGAACGGCTTCCAGCTCTGCGAGCGCATCAAGCGTGATCGCGCGCTGGTGGCCATGCATGTCGTGCTCATCACGGCCTGCGGCCAGATCGAGGACCAGGAACTTGGCCGGGCGGTCGGTGCCGACGCCTACTTTGTCAAACCCTTTAGCCCCTTGGCGCTGGCACGCCATCTGGGTGAGGCATTGCGCGTCGGACTGGACGGGAGGGCGGTATGAGTCAGTCGCTGACCGAAGCAGCCTGGCGGCACTGCCCCTGGGGCATGGCGGCCATCGGTAACGACGGCAATGTACTCAAGGTCAATCCGGCCTTTGAACGTTGCACGGGAACTGCCGGCGCGACACTGCCCGGCATGAGCGAGGCCGCCTTCGCCGCGCTGCTGGGTTCTCCGCTGTTTGAGTTTGTCCGCGTCGAAACGCAAGACGGTGGCCTGCGCGCCTTATACTATCTGCGCCTGGTTACGGCGAATACCGGGCACAAGCTGGAACTGTCGCGATTTACCGAGGCCTTGCGCGAGCCGCTGGCAAGCATTTACGGATTCGCCGAACTGTTGCTGACACAGGACTACGATGAAGAAACCCGCCGCGACCTGACCGGTACGCTACTGGAACAGGTCGAGGCCCTGACCAACATCATCAACGAACAACATGATTAGCCACGAAGTTCAACTGTGGAGCTTGGTATGCTTCGTAGGTCGGGTTAGGCGCGGCTTGTTGCGCCGTAACCCGACAGTGCCATCGTCGGGTTACGCGCTAGAGCCGCTAACCCGACCTACTGAACTGAACATTGTGGCTAATCAGGACGAGCCATGAGAACGCGCCCCCGTTATCTGCCCATCATCGAAGCCGAAGCCCGCATGGTGCTGGGCGCGCCGGTGCGCGTGGTCAATCATGGTGTCGTCCGCCTCTCTTTGCCCGGCGGCCATGTCCTGACCGAGGACAACCTGCACCAGCTGGCTGCACATCATGCCGAATTCATCTTTGTCGCCGAGCCCGATACCCGCTCGGACCAGGAAGTCGCCGTCGATGCCGCGCAGGCCGCCCATCGCGTGATGGACATCTTCAAAGGCGCTGACCTGTCCGACCCCACCATGGCCACCCTGTTCGACCAGGTGTTGAGCTACCGGAGCGCATGATGGCGATAATCGGGATCACCCGCGAAGAGGTTATCGAGAGCAGCAATGCGCTGCCTGGCTTCCCGCTCGTCATCAAGCAGATTCTTGCCACGATCGACGATCCCGAAGCCAACACCGAGATGCTGGCCGGCTACATCGAGCATGATCCGGTAATCGCCGCGCGCGTGCTCTCGCTCGCCAACGCCGCCGCGACCGGTACCCGGCGCCAGACGTCGACCCACGACATCTTCACGGCTGCTTCCCTGATCGGCATGAACCGCGTCCGCGAGATGGCTCTGCTCGCCGGCATGTCGGGGTTTATGGGCGCTCTTGCCCCTGCCGGCCTGGCGGCCAGTTTCTGGCAGCACAGCGTGGCAGTCGGCGTGTGCAGCGAAGAACTCGCGCTCCACACCGTAGCGCCGGCTTCGGCCTCGGCAGCGCTGATCGCCGGGTTGCTGCACGACATCGGCCAGCTCTGGCTCCATCGCTACGACGCGGAGTCCTTCCACAGCGCCTGGACTCACGCCCTGGTTCACGATGTCGGCATCGAGCAGGCCGAGCGCGAACGCTTTGGCGTCAATCATTCCATGATCGGCGCCTGGCTGGCCGAGTACTGGGCGCTGCCGGCAAACATCGTCGCCGCGATCCTCCATCACCATGCTCCCGATACGGCACTGGGGGAACCGCTGGTGCCGCTGGTGCACGTTGCCGAGGTGCTTTCCAACGCACTCGACCTGACCGGCCGCGAGGAAAACCGCGTCACCTCGATTTCCAGCGCTGCCTGCAAAGCGCTCGGCCTCACCTGGGATGAAAGCGCACGCACGCTGTTCGGCCGCATGGAGGCACGCAGCCGTCATGCCAATGCACTGTTCGGGGTGCAACCCGCAGGAGCGATTCCATGATTGAAATTGGCTTTCGCATCACTGCTGACAATCTGCGCACCCGCGCCGAACAATTGCGCATCAGGCTGAAGACCTACCCCCTGCTGATAACTTCACAGGCCCTGCTGCAACTGTTGTTTGTGGTCCTGCTCTGGGATCACTCGGACCACCGCCATCTGGTGATCTGGATCGGCTGCACCTACGTTTTCCATTCGTGGGAAATCGTCAAATGGTGGATCGATCGCGAAAAGCTCGATACGGTGGCCGACTGTCGACTGTGGAGTCGCCATTTCACCCTGCTGACGCTCGGTGTCGGGTTGTTGTGGGGATCGGCGTTCATGTATTTTTTCCCGGCGAACATCGATCAGCAAGTCCTGCTGATCTGCCTGATGCTGGCATTGGCGGCCGGCGCCGTGACGATGATCTCGGTGCATACCCCCTCTGTGTATGCCTATCTGGTCGGGGTCATGTTCCCGCTGACGTTCCGCGTGGCAGCCATAAACGATGACGCCCATCAGGCGATCACCTACATGCTGCTGTTGTTCCTGGTGGTGATTGTCGCCGCCGGACGCGAGTTGCAGAAAATGATTTTCATCTCGCTCAGCCAGCGCTTCGAGAACCTTGCGCTGGTGGAGCAACTCACCGAGCAAAAGACCTTTGTCGAACAAGCCAAGCAGGAGGTGGAGGCGACCAACGAGTTGCTGCGCGACGAAGGCAAGCTGCTGGAAAGGTTCGTCGAGGAGCGCACCAACGAGTTGATCGTGAAATCCATCGAGGTCGTCGCCATTCAGGATGTAATGATCCTGGCGATGTGCTCCCTGTCGGAAACGCGCGACAACGAGACCGGCAACCACATCAAGCGCACGCAGAACTATGTACGCGCGCTGGCACGCCATCTTCAGCCGCATCCGCGTTTCAACGAGTTTCTGACCCACGACACGATCGAAGCGCTGTACAAGGTGGCGCCTTTGCACGATATCGGCAAAGTCGGCATCCCCGATGCGATCCTGCTCAAGCCCGGCAAGCTCACGCCGGAAGAGTTCGAAATCATGAAGACCCACACCACGCTGGGCGGCAATGCCATCAGCTCATCGGAACAGAATTCCCCGTTGCACGGCAACAGCTACCTGAAGCTGGCGCAGCAGATTGCGATGGGTCACCATGAGAAATGGGACGGCAGCGGCTACCCCGGGGGCCTGAAAAGCGATGAAATACCCATCGCTGCAAGACTGATGGCCGTCGCCGATGTCTATGACGCGCTGATCAGTCGCCGTGTCTACAAGGACGGCTTCTCGGATGAGCGTGCTACCGGGATTATTGTCGAAGGGCGCGGCAAACACTTCGATCCGGACATCGTCGATGCATTTCTTGAGATAAAAGCCGAGTTTCAACAGATCGCGCTGCGCTTCAGCGATTAGAAACGCCGGCCCTATTACTTTCGGTCAATAGCTAAATGCGCTGGATGAGCGCATCATTTGTCCGTTTGCTCAAGTTGGTTTGCGCCGATACCCCGCCATTCAAGAATAGGCGGTCGAGCCCATGGAATGGCGCCACGCCAACGGCAACACAGAAAAGACAAGGGTTTTTATATGACAGCACGCACACCTTCAAAAAAAGCCCCCCCCGCCGCCATGAATGAAGGGGCCGACGCGGCAGCACCCATAGCCAGCGAGACGCCACCGCTTCCGCCCCCCGCCTTCCCCATCGTCGGCATCGGCGCCTCCGCCGGCGGGCTGGAAGCCTTCGACGCCTTCTTCCGCGCCTGTCCGGCGGATACCGGCATGGCCTTCGTGCTGGTGCCGCACCTCGATCCCGGGCATGTCAGCCTGCTCACCGAAATCCTGCAACGCTCCACCGCCATGCCGGTGGTTGAAGCACTCGACCAGATCGCCGTCGCCCCCAACCACGTCTATGTCATCCCGCCCAACCGCGAGATGGCCATTCTCAACGGCGTGCTGCAACTCTCCGTGCCGGAACTGGTGCGCGGCCAGCGCATGCCGATCGACGGCTTCCTGCGCTCCCTGGCCGAAGATCAGGCCGAACGCGCCATCGGCATCATCCTCTCCGGCACCGCCACCGACGGCACCCTCGGCCTGCGCGCCATCCTCGGCGGCGGCGGGGTCTGCATGGTGCAGGAACCCTCCACCGCCAAATACGACGGCATGCCGAGCAGCGCCATCAACGCCGGCTATGCCACCCACATCCTGCCGGTGGAGCAGATGCCGGGAATGCTGCTGGAAGTGGCCCGGCAGAGCGTTTTTTTCAGGCAGCACGTGGCGCCCGTCGCGCCGGAGAAGGTGCAAAGCGGCATCAACCAGATCCTGCTGCAACTGCGCAGCGCCACCGGCCACGACTTCTCGCTCTACAAGAAGAGCACCATCGGCCGCCGCATTCAGCGCCGCATGGCGCAGCACGCCATCGAAGACGAAGCGGTGTACGCACGCTACCTCAGGGAAAACCCCGCCGAAGCGCAACTGCTGTTCAGGGAACTGCTGATCAACGTCACCAGCTTCTTCCGCGACCCCGAGGCCTTTGTCGCGCTGAAGGACACCATCCTGCCGGCGCTCCTGAAGGGCAAACCGCCCGGCTACGACTTCCGCGTCTGGGTGGCCGGCTGCGCCAGTGGCGAAGAAGCCTATTCGATTGCCATCCTCCTGCAGGAGGTGCAGGACGAGATCAGGTCCGCCCACGAGCAGGAACTCAACATTCAGATCTACGCCACCGACCTCGACGACGACGCCATTGCCACCGCACGCACCGGACGCTATCCGCCCAACATCGCGCAGGACGTGACGCCGGAACGCCTGCGCCGCTTCTTCACCAAGGATGAGGTGGGTTACAAGGTCAAGAAAGACATCCGCGACCGGGTGGTGTTCGCCGTGCAGAACGTGATCAAGGACCCGCCCTTCACCAAGCTTGACCTGCTCAGCTGCCGCAACCTGATGATCTATCTCGAGACGGAGCTGCAAAACCGCCTGATCCCCAACTTCCACTACGCGCTGCGGCCCAACGGCGTATTGTTCCTCTCCGCCTCGGAAAGCATCACCAGCCGTCCCGACCTGTTCTCGGCGCTCGACCGCAAATGGAAGTTCTACCGCGCCAACCACGCCCTCGGCGCCCCCCACATCAGGGCCACTACCGACATGGCCTGGACTCAAATTGCCCGCATCGAAAACACCGCAGGCACCACGGCCGACATGGCCGCCGCGGTAGCGGCTGGCAAAGCCGTCATCGGCCGCGCCGGCAACATCGCCGCGCTCAGTGCGCACGCCTTGCTGCAGAACTACGCACCGGCCTCGGTCACCACCGACAGCCGCGGCAACATCCTCTACGTGCATGGCGACACCGGCCGCTACCTGCGTCCGGCCCCCGGCCCGGTGAGCAACAACGTGGTCGAGATGGCGCGCGAAGGCCTGCAACTCGACCTGCGCTTCGCCATCAACCACGCTGCTTCAGTAGCCGAGCCGACGCTGAACAAGGAGGTAGCGGTGAAGACCAATGGTGGCTTCTCGACGGTGCGCTTCAGCGTGCGCGCCTTGCCGCGCGACAAGAGCGGCGAGCCACTGCTGCTGGTCAGTTTCGAGGAAGTTGCCGAGAGTGGAGATCCCACCGGAAAACCTGCGGACCAAGCCAAACCCGCCACCAAACCGGGACGCGGCAAACGCAGCGCCGCCGCCTCGGCCGAAGCCGCGCGCATCGAAGAGCTGGAACGCGAGCTGGCCTATTCCAGGGAGAACCTGCAAGCCACCAGTGAAGAGCAGCAGGCCTCCAACGAGGAGCTCAAATCCACCAACGAGGAATTGCAATCGACCAACGAAGAACTCCAGTCGTCCAACGAAGAACTGGAAACCTCCAAGGAAGAGCTGCAATCGCTGAATGAAGAAACCATCACCGTCAATTCCGAACTGAATGCCAAGATCGAGCAGCTGACCAGCATCCAGAACGACATGAAGAACCTGCTCGACAGCATTGGCACCGGCACGCTGTTCCTCGACCACAAACTAGTGATCCGGCGCTACACGCCGGCGGCGGTGAAGGTGTACCGGCTGATCGCCGGCGACGTCGGCCGCCCCTTGAGCGATATCACCTCGAATCTCGACGCCAGCCTGCAAGGTAACCTGCAGGC
>Ga0194060_10004171_pt1 | contig 10039 bp, 8 predicted proteins | sample SepL225m_MetaG_FD_163427 | JGI IMG/M metagenome (GOLD analysis project Ga0194060, IMG submission 163427) | Anoxic zone freshwater microbial communities from boreal shield lake in IISD Experimental Lakes Area, Ontario, Canada - Sep2016-L222-5m | ecosystem: Environmental > Aquatic > Freshwater >... | reverse complement strand
GGTTGGGGGGTGGTTGGCTTTTGACTTTTGTTTTTTATCCCTGAATTGATTAAAGACAAAGGCGACCACCCCCAACCCCTCCTTAAAAACAGGAGGGGAGCTAAATGCAAAAACCTAACCGGACAACACGGAGAAAAACTAGAAATTAAAGGGTAAGACATATTTTTGTACTCAGAACATTCAGTTTAACCTTCTGGATGATAATCAAAATCCTCTTTTCTCAATGATTTTCTCTGTGTCTCCGTGCCTCCGTGGTGAAAATGCCGTTTAAGGCTTTTAAAATCTGGATTCCGGCTAAAATCCTGCCGGAATGACATGCTTTTGTTACAAAAAAAGGGGCACAATTTAAGTGCCCCCGTTAAAGTTCCGTATCTAACAATTCAATTTCTGCAAATGATCAACCGAAATTTTTTCTAAAAAGGAAGCTTGCCGTAACCCATCAGTCCAATCGCAGGTGCCAGCAGGCATGTGAAGCTCAGCACGATAAACATGACTGCGGCAACCTTTGGATTGATCTTGCCGTAAGTTACGCCGGTAACTGTAAAGCAGATAACGACAAACGTCAGATTCATGAATGCCAGGTAAGGCACTACGCCGATAAACTGTTTGCCATCCGGCTTCACTCCACCACCGGTGGCGTACAAAAATGCGTAAATGGCACATACGATGCCAACAAGCAGAGCGCCGTTCCCGACCGTCCGCAGGTCTGTCACACCGGTCATGAGAGCGTGACCTGTCTGCAGGTAGAGGACGCCGAAGACGAACAACAGACCGGCGGTAAAAGGATCAGTAAAAACTGCGGCCTGAAGAGTTGCGCCGATGACGACCAGAATGCCGACAACTGCGCTGACAAAACCGGTGCTTTTGGCTTCGCCGTAGCCAAGGAAAAACATTCCCACCGGAACCCACATGATGCTGATTAGTACGAGTAGAGCTAAAGTCATTTTTATTCTCCTTGATTAAATAACAGTCCCTCTCCCGGCTGTTACCGGGAGGGGAGCAAAGGGATACTTATTCGGCTGTGGTAGGATCAATCATTGTTCGTACTTCTGAAACGCTGTTGGCAGGGAATCCCCCCTGTTTTGCGTGCTCCAGCACCATATCCTTGTTTGGAGCAATATAGATGCAGTAAATCTTGTCATCTGTTACATAGCTCTGTACCCACTGTATCTGCGGGCCGAGGCCGGAAAGTACGCTGCAAGACTTCTGCGAGATGGCCTGCAGCGTATCAGCAGGCAGTTGTCCTGCACCTGGAAGCTCACGTTCGATTACATATTTTGGCATGATAAACTCCTTTGTTAAATTAGGTTCACCGGTTACCAGTAAAACATCGTGCCAAGGGCAAACTGATTTGAGTGCTGTTTGGCACCGTCTGCCCAGGTATTCTGTGCATAAATGTACTCACCAACAAACTGGGTAAACTTGTTGAGGTTGTAGGCAACCATTAAAACGGCTGACTCCTGGTTTGTTACAATGAAAGAACCGGCAGGTTCATTGCTGTTTTTATCCTGGCGGGTCTGACCGTAGTTGGCTCCCAGCTTTACAGATGGAGCGAGCTGAAATGTCGTCTGAAGGAGATAGCCATATGCAAGCCTCTCTCTGCCGTTGGCGTCGGTAGCGGAGGAATTTGCCCCCAGAACGTCACCATCCTGTACGCTTAAGATGCCAAGTCCCCTGCCGATGTAACCGGAAGCCAGCAGGTTAAACCCGCCGAAACCGGCACCAAAGCCTGCTGCGCTGCCGATTGATTCGTTATCCTTGCCAGAGCGGGCAACCGGCGCAGCTTCGGATGAATCTTTCCTCGGAGCTGTCTGATAGAGACCGGAGAGCCACGCCTGTGCTGAAGCGTCGCCGAATTTGGCTGCATATGAGAGTTCTGCCTCGACACGAGGTGAGTTTGTCTTGGCTGTATCGTTACTGATCTTGTAAGGCTCGGCGACTTCCAGAGCAAGCTTCACTCCACCCATATCCGGGGTTGTGTAGCGGATCTGCGGTCCAAAATTGGTGTAGAGATAACCGTAGCCGATGTGCCCCAGGGTTGTGCCTCCACGGAAAGCTGCGCCCGGAACGGTACCGGATGTCAGAAGGGTCATGTCATTCAGGATGTTCTTCCCCTGATAGAGGTTGAGGGCACGACCGGCGAGCAGCTCACCATAAGCCCCTTTGGCGGTGTAGAAGAATTCACGGAAATCAACGCTTGGTGAAGTATCGAAACGCTGACTTGTTTTGTTCTGGATGTTAGGATAGATGCCGACACGTACGGCTGAATCTACACCCATGGTGGTTGGTGCCTTGACGTTAAAGGCGATAACAGACGGCAACAGACCTACGCCGACACCAAAGTGCTGGTCATATGTTGACTCAGTGCCGCCAGCGCTGAGCAGGCTTAGGGAACGTTTACCAGCCGGCACCGGAGAGGTCGTTGCATATGTAGCAAACACATCCACAATACCATCAGTGCTGAGCTGCCAGCCGTTTTCGCCGCCAATTACAAAAGCGGCATTACCCGGACTGGCTACTGTCAGCGTTAATGCCGCAACTACCCCAACTCCTAATACGATGCTTTTTTTCATAATGTTCTCTCCCCTCTTTCAATAAATTTTGTGCCTCAAACTAAAATTTCTGCTGAACAGTAAAACATAGCAAATGGCTCTAATCGACTTTGTGTTCAGTAGATTCTGACTGAACAGTTAACGCCTCTCCTTTCTATTTGAGATGTTGAATTCTCTTCAATGTGCGCAAACATAACAATCCTCAGACCAAGACGAACGAGACTTGTGCAACCAGGATGCCAAAAATAAAACAATGGTTTTATTGTTAAATATTACATGCTTATGGAGCTGTGATGCCAAATCTCTCACTCATTAGCAACTGTGGACAATCTGGACATATTTTATAACATGCCGTAATTGTTGTGTGATATGCTATTGGGGAAGAGTTCTACACCGTAGAGAATAATCCCATTTATTCGCGGCGCTGTCAGAAATTACGATAGATATATAAATGATAGAACCAGGTTTTGTCTTGGGCACGAGCATTGCTTGTATAATTTATAGATGATTTTCGAGAAAACGCCTCGCACCGAAAGGCACGTAATGGATAAAAATCAGGATCATACTCTACATAATTACAAATTTGAGGTGCCTGAAATAATTTTCGGTCGAGGCATGTTGAGTCACGTAGGGGCCTGCGCCCGCAGGCTTGGCGGGAAAAAAATCTTTCTGGTCAGCGACAAGGGGCTTTTTCGTGCCGGGTGGGTTGATGTGGCGATGCGGAGCCTGCTTGATGCCGGGCTTGAATTCATCTACTTCGACGGCATAACCCCAAATCCCAAAGATCATGAGGTGGAAAACGGGGTAAAAGAGTACCTGCGCCACGGTGCCGACGTGATTGTCGGTCTTGGTGGTGGCAGCTCGATGGATGCGGCCAAGGCGATTGCGATCTTAGCTTCCAACGGTGGTAAGATCCTCGATTTTGAGGGGTCGGATCGTATCGTCCGCCCTCTCCCGCCGCTGGTACTCTGTCCGACAACCTGCGGCACCGGCTCTGATGTCTCCCAGTTTGCAATAATCAGTGATACCGAGCGCCTTCGAAAAATCTGCATCATGAGCCGCTGTATTGCGCCGGATATAAGCCTGACAGATCCGGATACCCTTGCATCCCTGCCTGATGAATTTGTCGGCACAACCGCAACCGATGCTTTAAGCCATGCGATGGAAGCCTTCTTTTCTATCGCCTCTACAACACTCACCGATGTCCACGCCATCAAAGCACTCCGTCTTCTGGAGGGGAGTCTGGCAGCGGCTGTTCACGAGCGGAGAGAGGAAGATATGGAGAACCTGGCGCGCGCCAGTCTTCATGCCGGCATGGCCTTTTCAAATTCCATGCTGGGCATAGTCCACGCACTGGCGCATCCGATAGGTGGGCTCTATGACGCAAACCACGGCAGCATCAACGCTATACTGCTGCCGGAGGTGATCCGCTACGATATTCCGGTTGTTACCGATAAACTTCAGGAACTTGCCTGGGGGCTGGGGCACCGTGCCAACGGCGATATCAGTGCTGCCGGCGAAAAGATTCAGGAAACACTCGACTCGCTTCTGGAGGCGAGCGGGGCCCCCCGCAGCCTGCGCAGCATCGGAGTATTAAGAAAGGATCTGCCGGAACTGGCGCGCAGCGCACTTAAAGATGTCTGTATAGTCACCTCCCCGCGTGAAGCAGATGAAGAGGATCTCCTTCGCATACTGGAAAGGGCGTACTGATGGACAAGGTCGCTGTCCGGACAAAACTGGATGAAATATCACTTGAGCGGCTGCTTGGGCTGGAAAGTTCCAAAATCGGATTTTATGCCGAGGTTAAACAGAAGATTCATGAGCTGGAGACTGCAAATCTTGGGTTACGGAGTAAGAGCAGCGAACTTCAGGCTCTGTTTGACTCCATCAGTGACGGTGTCATTGTTTATGACAACGGCGGGATTGTGCAGCATCGAAACCATGTATGCCCACACTATTTTCCACAGGAGACGCTCCCCGGCTGTTCATGCAGCGAACTCTTTCATCCTGAACACAAATCCGCCCCGCTTGATTGTCCGGTGGAGCGCGCCCTGGCTGGTGAACGTGTAGAAACATCCTTAGTCTCTAAATTTTCTGACGGCAAAGCCCGCTATTTTGAAGTTACCGCGTCCCCGATTGAAGATATTAAAGTCGAGAAGAATCGCGCACTTCTTTTTCTGCGCGATGTAACAGAAAAACGTCAGCAGGAGCTGCAGCTCATGCAGGCTGAAAAGCTCTCCAGCATCGGAGTTCTGGCGGCGGGGGTCGCCCACGAGATCAACAACCCTCTGTCATCGGTCGCAGGTTATGCTGAGGCTTTGCTCCGACGCTTTAAAGATGAGTATGCACTGACTGAAGATCCAAGACTTGAGGATTTTCCAAAATATCTGCAGGTTATCGTCAGAGAATCCTACAGATGCAAAGGGATTATTGATTGCCTCCTCTCGTTCAGCCGCAAGTCCGATGGTTCTGTCGGCAACGTAAGCATCAACGATGTGCTGATCGAGGTTCTGGAGCTTGTGAGATACAAATCGAGCTACGAAAAAATAGAGATTCATACAAACCTTCAGAGTGATCTGCCCGATGTTATCGCCGAGCCGACCGCTTTTAGTCAGGTTTTCATGAACCTTCTGATTAACGCTCATCAGGCGATCAGCGGAGCCGGTCTGGTCGAGATAACTACCGGCATGACAAAAGAATCGATGGTCATGTTTGAGATCCGGGATACCGGTTGCGGGATCCCGAAAGAAGTAATAGACCAGATATGGGATCCGTTTTTCACCACCAAGGATGTCGGACAGGGTCTTGGTCTTGGTCTGGCTGTCACATACAACATCATTAAACGCCTTGGCGGTGATATAAGTGTTGAGAGCCAGGTCGGCAAGGGATCAAAATTTACCGTAAGGATGCCGACATGTCAGAAATAGTTCGAAATGATACAAAGGTTCTTGTTGTCGAGGATGACAAGTCGCTTAGGGAACTGTTGCAGATGGAGCTCTCCCGTTCCGGTTACAAGGTGACCGCCACAGCCAGCGGTGAAGAGGGGCTGACCGCCTTTCGTGAAGAGATATTCAACGTAGTGCTGCTGGATGTTCGCATGCCGGGAATGGATGGAGTTGAAACTCTAAAACTGATGCGCGCTGAGTCAACTATTCCTGAAATCATCATGTTTACAGGGCACGGAACCATTGAGACCGCTGTGGAGTGCATTAAGCATGGTGCATATGACTACCTCACCAAACCGATAAAGCTGGATGAGCTTGAACTTCTTATCGACAAGGCGTGCGAAAAGAACCGGCTGCGGCTTGAAAATATAAACCTCAAAAAAGAGATAAAACGTTTTGAAAATCACCGCATCGTCGGTAAGAGCCAGCAGATTCAGAAGGTGCTGAATACTGTTCAGCGATGGGGAACAACCGATGAACATGTGCTTATCAGCGGTGAGAGCGGCACAGGTAAAGAGCTGATCGCGAGAGCGGTGCATGACGCCAGCCGCCGCGTGAGCAAGCCGTTTGTCACCGTCAACTGCGGCAGATTTGACGCCAACACTGCGGAAAGCGAACTGTTCGGACATATGCAGGGAGCCTATACCGGTGCCAACAAGGGTCGCGCCGGTCTCTTTGAGCTGGCCGATACCGGTACCCTTTTCATGGATGAGGTCTCGGAGATGCCGCTCGATGTCCAGGTAAAACTCCTCCGTATCCTTGAAACAAGCACGTTTCGCCGCATGGGTGGCAACCATGATATCCGCGTCAACGTTCGTTTTGTCTTTGCCTCCAACAAGATCCTGGCTGAATGCGTTGGCCGTGGCGAGTTCAGAGAAGACCTCTACCACAGGATCAATCTGCTCCCGATACCGGTGCCCCCATTAAGGCAGCGTACTGACGACATTATGCCGCTCACCTGGTTCTTCATCCAGCAGTGCAACGAAAATGATTCCCACAAATGGGAGATTACCGATGAAGCGATGGCGTCACTCTGCGCCTATCAGTGGCCCGGAAACGTACGGGAACTTCGTAACACCATCCGCCGCGCCTGCATCCTCGCCAACGAGCCGATTATCACCCCTGATCTCTTTCCGTTTTCACCTCAAAAAGCGGTGTATGTACCGGCAGCAACTGCAACAAAGAACGATGACTCAACCTTCACCCCCTCCCCACTCTGGGTGGTTGAGCGCGATCATATTAAGAGAGTTCTCGAACAGGTGGAGCAGAATAAGTCCCAGGCTGCCAAAATCCTCGAAATCGATAGAAAAACACTCTACAGCAAGCTGGAACGTTACGGTCTTGAGGCTCAGAGTTGATAAGATTCGGCTCCGATTTACCCTAATCAAGACAGCTGAAACCAAACAGTAAAATCAAAGGCAATAGAACGCAGATGACGCGTTCTATTGCATTTGAAGTCTGCTTACTAACTGACGCATTTCTCTACACCAGCAAGCAGGAGTGCTGTAGAAAAAATACCCATCGTAGAATAAATCCCCACTTGTCGCAAAAGGTCAGATCCATGCAAACGTCAGATGTTCTCCAACAGTTGCATAAGGGGGGGTTGCGTCCCCCCAAAATGTTGACTCTTGCCATCACAGGCGACTGCAATCTCGAATGCTGTCACTGCTGGGTCGAAGCCGGTAAAGCATCACCTCACAGCCATGTCCCGCTCGATACTTCGCGTCAGCTTATCGAAGAATTTGCCGCAATGGGGGGGGAGGGGGTTCGCATTACCGGCGGTGAACCGCTCTGTCACCCGGAGTGGCTGGTTTTACTGAAGCTTTTGCGACAACTCAGGTTCAAATCGGTAATCCTCCAGACGAATGCCATGCTTTTGCGGGATGAACATATGAGCGCTCTCCGTGAGTTGGATTTTCCCGGTTTTTCAATTCAAATCAGCCTGGACGGGGTGACGCCCCGGACACACGATAAGGTGCGTGGTGATGGAGCCCATACCGCTTCTCTGCATGGAATCACAAAGTTGACGCAGGCCGGGTTTGGGGGGAGAATTTCGATCTTTTTCACAGAGATGCGGCACAACATTGCGGAAATTCCTGATCTGCTGGAATTTGCAGACAGTATCGGTATCGGCTCTGTTGTCACAGGCACGGTAGTAATGTGCGGTCGTGCTTCCAAAACATCACTGGTGTCGCCACCATATCTTGAACAGTATCAGAGCCTGCTGGAGCGGTACAATTCTGACGCCAGCTTTCGAGAGATTTACAACAGGATTGGTACCGTACCCGCACTGAAATGGAAGCTAGGGGATGCTATACGTCCGGAGTGCTGCACATTTATCGAAAATCCGTATCTTACACCTTCCGGCAGGCTTTACCCATGCCTGCTCTGTCATGCAGATGCATACTCAGTCACCGGAGTTTTTGAAAAGGGTTTTGCCTCCTCCCTTCTCGAAGGTATTTCGCTCTGGTCTGAACTGCTCCGCATCAGCCGCTTACGCTCTGCAATCATTCCTGAATGTCTCAGTTGTTCTGGTAAACATTATTGCGCCGGAGGATGTATGGGGCGTGCGTGGGGAAGCTCCGGAAATTTCCTGTCACCTGACGACCGCTGCGAGGTGAGGCGGAGTGTCTATTGAGTAAAAACTCCTCACTGTAGATAAAATCCATAGCCGCAAAATCACCCATTTACGACAAAATTATATAAAACTGTTTCAGTTCCCCCCGCTCCCATTTTCAATTTGCCATCCCTGCCATGAAAAATAATAGTAACTATTTGTAATTATATGGTAATTCAAATTGGCATCCAACTTGCTAAACTAATTTTCAGGTCGATCACAATGAGCCATGATGCATCGATAACCGGCTCTTTTTCAGCAGACAGAAAAGATTTTAAAACTGGATTATGAGGAGGTGGTGGTCAAATTTCTGGAAAGGAAAGATGTAGAGGTTGCCGTACCATGTAATGAAATCGCAGTCATCTCAAACAAAAAACACACACCAAAAAGGAGGAAGTACCCATGTCTCACAACAAAGATGTAAAACGGACTCTTAAGAATGAAAGACTGGAATACCCGATCAAGATGATGCACGCTTATCCTTCCGTGAATGTCGGTTGGGGCGCACATACAATGGTTGGCAATGACGCCAGGGCTCTTGGTATGACCAATGCGCTGATCGTAACTACCGGCCTGCGCGGAACCGGCATTGTTGAGACGGTTCAGGGCGTGTTGAAGGCTGCCGGGGTTGCTTCCACGGTGTTTGACAAAGTAACACCCAACCCGAAGGACCATGAAGTCATGGCTGGTGCCAAAGTTCTGGCATCTGGCGGATTTGACGGACTTATCAGCCTCGGCGGCGGTAGTTCACACGACTGTTGTAAAGCTATCAAACTTGTTCACAGCCATGACGGCCAGGATGTACGCACATTTGAAGGCGCTTTTAAAGCTACTAAAGCCAACACGATTCCTCAGCTTGCCATCAACACCACATCAGGAACAGGTTCGGAAGTTTCCTGTTTCTCAATCATCAATCATACCGACAAAATGTACAAAATGGCTCTGTTTGATCCGAACTGTACACCAAGCAAATCCGTCAATGACCCGCTGATTCATCAGTGTATGCCTGGCGACCTCGCCGGTTACACCGGTATGGATGCTCTTGCTCATGGCGTTGAAGCTATCACTTCCCGTCTTGGTGTTGTCTCCGCTTACGGCCCAGGTCTGAGCGCAATATCTCTGATCTTCGGCAACCTGCGTCAATCAGCGATGAACAGAAACAACGACAAAGCGATTGAAGCTATGGTCTGGGCTGAAATGGCAGCCGCCTACAGCTTCAACAGCGCAGGTCTTGGCCTTATCCACAGTATGGCTCATGCTCTGGGCGGTATGTACGACGCTCCACACGGTCTCTGCAACGCTATCGGTCTTGGCCCTGTCATGTCCTTCAACCTGCCAGCCTGCCCGGAACGCTTCAAGATGATGGCACAGGCTGCCGGTATCGACACAAACGGCATGTCCGACATGAAAGCTGGTCAGGCATTCATTGATGCTTGTCTGGAACTGAAAGCTGATCTGGGAATCACCAAGACCTTCACGGATCTTGGCCTGCTTGAAAAAGATGTTGAAGGTCTCTCCCGTTTCTCCGTCAATGACATCTGCACAGAGGGTAACCCAACTGATACCGGCCTGCAGGATATGATCGGCATCTTCCACCAGTGCATGTAATTATTATGTAATAAGCTGTGTGCCTCTGAAATTTTATGCCGCTGGCCCCAATAGGGAGTGATGCCCCTCACTGGAAGCCAGCGGTTTTTTATTTTATACACAGCAGGTTGGGCAAAGGCGGTCTCTTGCCATGCCAAATATTGACGCCTGCTAATCCCCATTCACCCTTCGACAAGCTCAGGGCGAACGGAGATTAGCTTCATAACTGTTTGATCTTCCGTTCGTGGTGAGCTTGTCGAACCATGAGCGGAAGATCAGAACAGACCTCGTCAACAGGTAGCGAAAACTGACAAGAATATTGGACAAAATCATTGTGG
>Ga0194060_10004170_pt1 | contig 10040 bp, 8 predicted proteins | sample SepL225m_MetaG_FD_163427 | JGI IMG/M metagenome (GOLD analysis project Ga0194060, IMG submission 163427) | Anoxic zone freshwater microbial communities from boreal shield lake in IISD Experimental Lakes Area, Ontario, Canada - Sep2016-L222-5m | ecosystem: Environmental > Aquatic > Freshwater >... | reverse complement strand
CCCATTTGTATAAGTTCCATTGCATGACCGATACAGTGCGCACTGGTAGCACATGCTGAGGTAATGGAATAATTCACGCCTTTAATTTTAAATGGGGTTGCCAAGCAAGCCGTGTTAGTGCTGGACATGGTGCGTGGCACCATGTAGGGACCTACTTTTTTAACGCCTTTAGAGCGTAAAATATCCGCCGCCTCAACGATATTTGAGGTGGAAGGACCGCCTGAACCCATCACTAATCCTGTTCTGAAATTAGAAATATCAGATTCGGCTAAACCAGAGTCATCAATGGCTTGCTGCATGGCGATGTAATTGAATGCCGCACCATCCCCCATAAAACGTTTTATTTTTCGATCAATGAACGTGTCTAGGTCAATATTAATCGCGCCACGAACCTGACTACGAAAACCAAGTTCTTTATAGTCTTCGGCAAAGCTAATGCCTGAGCGACCTTGTTTTAAGGCATCAACCACTTCATCGCGGTTATTACCGATGCTAGAAACAATGCCTAAACCTGTGACCACCACTCTTTTCATTTATTTTGCTCCTAAAAATCGGCTGTAGAGGTGAATAAACCTACCCGCAAATCTGCCGCTTCGTAAATCACTTTGCCATCGACTTCCATCGTTGCATCGGCAATACCCATAACTAATTTACGCATGATGAGACGTTTTAAATTAACGCGGTAGGTTACTTTTTTCGCAGTAGGTAATACTTGTCCTGTAAATTTAACTTCACCGACACCTAATGCACGACCTTTACCAGGTCCGCCCATCCAGCATAAATAAAAACCGACTAATTGCCACATGGCATCCAAGCCTAAGCAACCTGGCATCACAGGATCGCCCTGAAAGTGACAATCAAAAAACCATAAATCGGGAGTAATATCCAATTCAGCAATAATTTCACCCTTACCGTAAGTACCACCTTCATCGGTAATAAGGGCAATTCTATCCATCATGAGCATATTGGGTAGGGGTAATTGCGCATTTTTCGGTCCGTATAGCTCCCCTCTACCAGACTTCAATAATTCTTCGCGCGTAAAACTATGCTGCTTCTCCATACTCGTATCTGACCCTTAGTCATTATTCTTATTATTGAACGCGGTATTATCTAACAGACACCAAAAAAAATCAGCTCAATTTTTAGCCTGATGGCACATCAGGCAGGAAATTTTTTATTTTTAGCGTGTTCTGCTGTAAACGTTGTGAATAAATCAGTGTATAGGACAGGACAGAGGTGACATATTTTCGTGTTTCTTTGAAAGGAATAGTTTCTATCCAGACATCGGCAGGCATCCATTGTCCGCTAGGCAACCACTTATCGACACGGTGCGGCCCTGCATTGTAAGCCGCTGCTGCCATTGCAAAATTACCATTAAAGCGATTCAACATTTGTTTATAGTAAAAAGTGCCATATTTTATGTTGGTATCTGGATTAAATAAGCTACTCGCCGATTGCCAAGACTCATTCATTTTACCCGCGATTTGCCGACCTGTTTCGGGCATAATCTGCATTAAACCCCGCGCACCAACAGGCGATTCGGCATTTTTATCCAGCATACTTTCTTGACGAATTAAGCCAAACACCAGCGCAGGTTCTAGCTGTTGGACAGTGGCGTTGCTAATCACTTGGCTAGAATAAGTCACTGGAAAGCGTAACGCCAAATCATCCCAATAATCCGCTTGCACCAATGTCATAATGGCAATTTGATCCCATTGCCATGCTTGCGCCAATTTTGCCGCAACCAGTAACCGTTGCTTAGGAAGTTTTTTGACCGCATAAGACCATTGCCGTTTGGCTTCCTGATCCCGATGCAAAAAACTCAGTTCTTTTGCCACTTTAAAATCAGTTTCGTTGGCTAAGGCATCTAAGTCATTGCTGGCTAATAATACGGGTTTATCGTTAGCTTGGTAGGGTCTATTGATGGTATCGGCGGCGAGAAACCCATAAAAACTACGGTCTTGTGCCACGCTGGCAAACAAAGTTTGGGAGGCGATGGTATTACCTATTTGACCTAAAGACCGCGCTTGCCAATATTGCCACTTTGGTTGTTGTTGCTCTGCGTTAGTTAAACCTGCCAGCGCACTACTAACGTGCTGCCAATTTTGTTCTAGCAATGCAGATCTGACTTTCCAATCCCTGACATCTTCATCGGGGTTTAACACCAGATTCAAACGCTCGAATGCACGAGCATCACGTTTACGCGCCAGCGCGAGTGCCAGATCATGCTCAACTTGTTGACTTAGCTCATTGGTTGGATTAAATGTTGCCTTATTGCTATCCCACGCGGCAATCGCCATATCCAACTCTGATTTAGCCAGTCTCAGGACACCGTGTGCGAATAACGCCCCCATAGAGGGCTGCCAAAAGTTACTCTGCATAACTAGCGCAGGGTTGTTATGAATTTGCAACCAACTACTAGCAATGCTTTGAGCATCTTGATTCATCAAATGTTGAATGTGAGTCGCCAATGCTACATTGTCTTTTGTTAACGCCAACTCAAAACGCTGCCACATAAGTTCGGAGGTCATTAATGGCGATGCCAGCAAAGCGATTAGCAGTGAATCACATTCTTTGGGCAAGGTCTCGCCTGTTACCCACAAGCGTTTAGCTTCATTTAATGCCTGTGGGATATTGCCTGTTTGATAACTTGCCCACTGAAACTGACATTCCAGCGCGGTATTGTCACTGGCTTGATAATTTTGAATAAATTCACGCCAACGTTGTTGACCCGCCAGATAAGCCAACCATTTAGCGCGTAACATCGGTGCGTAACGACTGTCCGAATAATTTGCCAAAAATGCCAGTATCTTATCGGTATCCAGTAAATGATTGTTTAACCATTGATACTGTAAATAAGGATAAAGCGGATAATCGACTAAGCCTGTGCTTAGCTGTAAAAAAACAGCGTCATTACCCTGATTTATCGCCTGTTCTGCCGACAAAAAATCCATTCTTTGCTGCTCTATGGGATTACTTAGCACGGTACACGGTAAAAAAATCAAGCCGATGAAAAACAAAGCCTTGGTTATAAAATTTATATTCATAATTTGTGAACTAACGATAATTTAGTTTTGAGTGAGAAGCTTAATATAAAAGACTAAAGCGAGGTAAAATTATTTGTCATTTGCACTCCAAAACTTTTATGTCTCTACTTATTGACTATGACTGTTCAAAATTAGCCCTCATGTTACCTTAACCACATGACCATCATCCATCTGGGCAATACGATCGGCGAATTCAAAAATCCGCGCATCGTGAGTAACGATGACTAAAGCACGGTCTTGGTGTAAGGCGACCTCTTTGAGTAAAGTCATCACATTATGTCCGCTAACATGATCTAACGCGCTGGTTGGTTCATCACAAACGATCAAACGCGGGCTGTGAACAAGAGCGCGGGCAATAGCAACCCGTTGTTGTTGTCCGCCAGAAAGTTGTGAAGGGAAAGATTTCCAGCGATCCCCTAAGCCGACTTGTTCCAGCACCTTAATGGCTAACCGCTCGGCTTCGGCACGTTTTACGCCATTAATAAGCAGTGGAATAGACACATTTTCAGCGGCATTGAGTGATGGCAATAAATTAAATGCTTGAAACACAAAACCAATATGTCGCGCTCGAAATTGTAATTTATCTTTACTACGCATGGCGTTGACGTTTTCGCCGAATAATTCACACACGCCAGAATCTTGATCCAAAATACCTGCAATCACAGAAATTAAGGTGGTTTTACCACAGCCCGAAGGACCCACTAACATCATTAATTCGCCTAAATTAATGCTCAGGTCGATACCGTTTAAGGCGATGACTTTTTGACCGCCCGTATCATAGATTTTTACCAGTTTTTCACAACGAACCGCAGCTACCATAGTTAACTCTTAAACACGATGGCTGGCTCTAAACGGATAACCTTGATAATGCTGATTAATGCAGCAATCATGCAAATCAAACTAACGCCCACACCGCTAAATAACAACAGTTGCCAAGGAAATTTAAACGCCAAAATCGAATGACGCATCGCATAGCCAAACAACGCAGTTAAACCCACGCCCATACCGTAACCGATACTACCGACTAACACCGCTTGTAATAAAATCATCCGTAATAATGTCCAGTTGCTCGTCCCCATTGCTTTTAATACTCCAAATTGGCGAATATTTTCTAGGGTGAAATTATAAAAAGTTTGTCCCGCAATTGCTGCACCGACAATAAAACCCAATAACACTGACATACCAAAATTGATGGGAATACCTGTATTTTTCATAAAATAGTGATAGGTCAATTCTATAAATTCGTTTCGTGTATAAGCGGCTAAGCCCGTTTTTTCTCGAATACGACGGGTGAGTTCATTCAAATTCTGCCCCTGTGCGGCTTTGACCAGCACAAACGATAACAGCTTGCGCTCTCTGGGTGCGTAGCTTTTAGCGCGAGAATAAGTGGTATAAATCACAGGTTGGGATTGAAATGTGCGAGTAACTTTAGCGATACCGACCACAATAGCACGGTGGTCGTTAAGCTCTAAGCTGTCGCCTATTTTCAGTGGCACTGGTGTACTGTTTGGAGTCAATGCGGGTTTACCGAGTTTTTCTTTCGCACCATCAACATCAATAATCACGCTATCGCTGCGGCGTAAATCACTGATTTTACCCTCTAACATAATTGGAGGACCACCGATTAGGGTGGTGTCATCTAAACCGACTACGTTACAGGTTTGAAACATACCGTTGGCTAAGCGAGCTTTTAACAAGCCTTTGTACATCGGCATCGCCCACGCAACACCTGAAATGCCGCGTACTCGATACAACTCGGTATCTTGCAAGGGCTTGATGTCATCGATAAATTGGACTTTCTCATCCATCACCCAAATATCAGGCAAACCCGTATCAGAAATAAAACTGTAAGTACGCGCCATTATCCCAAGAAAAATCGCAGGTTGTTGGGTCATAATCAGCGAGGCAAAGGTTAGCCCCATGACAATACCAACATATTTGCCTGTATCACCCATTAACATTTTTAAAGCGATATGATTCATGGCTCTGTGTCTAATTGAGTAAATTAGTCTGATTGAGACTAAAGAAAATTGCATGATATGTTCGGCGCATTACTGCAAGTTCATGACATAAGCTCGACTGTATAAATAAGCATCGGAAGATTGATTGACTTATACACGCAGACTTTTTGCTAACAACTATTGGGTAAATATTTTAATCAACTCAATTAATAGCCGAGCTAAAAGTTTTTAGTTGCTAAATTAAATCCTATAATACCCGCAAATTCGTTACCACTATTTTGTTCAGGGACATATACACCGATATAAGTTTGGAATCGTGGTGTTATAGTGATGACTATATTAGCCGTTGCACCCGATAAAGCTTGATGCCCACTAACATAATCCAGTTGCAATGATAGTTTATGGGGAATAAAAATAATTTCAGTCCCTGTTATATAACCTACTTGACGGACTGTGCCTGTTAATTCTGCATTAGCAATATAAACACCACCATGTAATGATAGCCAAGGTATAACATTATATCGAGTATCTACATAATCATAGTTATACCATAATCGTGGATGCTGATTCACAGCAGCAAATCCGTTCTGCGAACCTACCGTTATAGATAAGCCTTTATTAATAGAAAATGTTTTGGCAATGTTAAAAAATATATCGCCTTGAAATAGTTTATTAGCCCCTAATATTTGGGTATTAATTAACGATAAATTAAAATCCCAGCCATTATTTGTTGAATAACCCACGCCTATATTTTCATAAGTACCCACACGATATATACCTGATTCGGCATTCACTGTCCACACACCATCTTCATTGGTAATAGGCGTTATTTTTAAGCGTTTTTGTTTATTTTGTTTATGTTGCGACCCTGATTTATGACTACTTGTGTTGGTAACAGCATAACTAACACTGCTACACATTAAATATCCAATTATTAAGCTGACTATTATCTTAGCAGTCATAATATGCTGCTTATAGAATATGTTTTAAGCCAGCGTGGTAAGGTGTAATCCATAAAACAAAACAATAGGCGGAGTGTGGATGTACTGTATGTTACTTAACAACCAAACTTAACACCAGTAATAGCGCGTTAAGTTTGGCAAAAACAACGGGGCTACTCCCCTGCCCTTACATCAAATTCAATTTTCCATTGTCCACCGTCTTTTTGCGATACGGCGTGTAATTCCAGTGTACCAACTTCAGTAACCGCAGCGCGTAAATGCACAGGAACGACTTCACCCGCACGGCGACCATCTTCGGCTAGAGTAATTTCAATTTCGTCTAACTCTGATAACTCCTCTTCTGTCCAATAATCTAAGCGTGTACCAACACTATCGTCACGGCGGGTATTAGAGGCAAAGAATCGAAACCGTACAGGTTCGCCGACCACTAAACCAAATTCATCATCGGGGAGTTCTTTTTGTGTGCCTTCTTCCATACCGAAAGGTGCGATACACAGTGCTTCAATTTCAGGTGGTAAGCCAGGAACGGCGGGCATCGCGCTTTCTATGCCGACATAATAAGCCGCCGCCGTACCGCCTTTAATACGCACGCCTTTACCTTTGCGCACAAAGCCGTAATACGCAGCACCTTTTGCTACCGCTAGGTCTAAATCCGCACCTTCTAAAAGTCGCGCTTCGGGGGCGTGTTCAGTGTGTAGCCATGAATTCAACACCTCCATTAAACGCTCTGCTAAGGCATCAGCTTTTAACACGCCTCCGTTGAATAATACGGCGGTAGGATGTAGAAAAGTCGCGTGTTCAGGGAGATTAATATCTTTTAAATCTTCGGTAGCGTGTTGCTGCTTAGCAAGAAATGCCGCTAAATGGCGGGTAATACCTGCATCTTGCGCATAAGGCAAACCTGCACTTCTTAAACCCGCACGCGTGCGACTGACGGGGCGATCACTGGCAGCAACTTTGGGTAAAAATCCTTCAATTAACACGCGGTTGACTTCGTCACGAGTCAATTCAGTGCGTAAAGTACCGCCAATTAACGATGAACCACGATTGGCTACCACTAATGGAATGTTATCCACATCAGTTTGGGTAAAGATTTTTTCTTTGGCATCACGACAACCATGCGTTAAGGCTTGCAGTTGCCAAGCTTCCAAGCGTTTGCCGTCTTTTTCGATTTTGGCTTTGACTGTGTACGCCAGTGCCAAATCCATGTTATCACCGCCTAATAAAATATGGTCGCCAACAGCTACGCGAGTCAATTCTAAATTACCATCTTGTTCAGTCACCGCGATTAATGATAAATCGGTAGTACCACCGCCGACATCGATGACTAAAATAACATCGCCACATTTGGCTTTTTTGCGCCATTCGCCTTGGCTTTTTTCTATCCAGCTATAAACCGCTGCTTGGGGTTCTTCTAGCAAAATAGCTTGGTGTAAACCCACTGCACGCGCTGCTTCTACGGTAAGTTCACGCGCCGCAGGATCAAAAGAGGCAGGCACAGTAATGACTAAATCCTGTTCCGACAAAGGCGCGTTAGGGTGTAAATATTGCCACGCATCACGGATATGCTGCAAATAGGCTGTCGTAGCTTGAAATGGCGACACGCGCTCAATTTCTTCGGGTGCGTCAGCGGGCAGTATGGGAGCTTTGCAATCAATACCCGTATGACATAACCAGCTTTTTGCACTAGATACTAAGCGTATCGGGGTTTTGCTACCCATATTACGCGCCACTTCGCCCACTAAATAATCGGCTTTGTTCGTCCACGGTAATGCGGTTGAACCTTCGGAGATTTCGGCTTCATGGGCTTGATAGAGAAAAGACGGCAATTGATATTTATCTTCCACCATGCCTAGTGAGGTCAATTGGGGAATCGCCATGACTTGTTGCGAAAATTCGGCATCTTCGTCATCGTTCGCTTCTGCGTAGGACAATACACAATGAGTTGTACCTAAATCGATACCGACAAAAAAATGCGGGGGTGTGGTGCTATCGTCTGCTGGCTTTGGTGTTTCAAAAACAATAGGCGTTGCCTCAACAAACTCAACTTCATTATGTTCACCCATCTGTTCAGGCATTTCTTGTTCAGCAACAGGTGTTGTGACAGCCCCAGTTGCTTGGTTTTTATTAGCTTTGGGCGCGTCTTTGGATTTTTTGATTTGATCGAAAAAACTCATAATTCAACCTCAGCGGCAGCGATAATCGCGGCATTATGTCCTTGGGTAAGTTTGGGCAAACGAACATTGGTTACTTGCCAGCCTTTATGAATCAGCGTACCTGTAAACGGTGCAGTTCCGACAATATTCCCCGTTAACCGTACCGTTGCAGCATCAAAGCCTTGCTGTAAAGTGATTTTATTGCCTTCGGCTTCGCTACGCACAGGAGCTAAAGTGAAGTGTTCGTTAATGGCTTTACGACAACCTTCATGTACCACTCGTGCGGCTACGCCAATATCAGCATCACTGTAAGCAGCAATATCTTCTTCAATAAAATCGATAAAACGGGCTTCTTTTTGCAATAAACCCAATAATTGCAACGCTGCATCGGGTGTGGCTTCTTTTAACACCACAGGTTCAGGCTTTGGAGCTTGTACCAGTTTTTCAACTTCAATGATTTTTTCGACTTCGACAATTTTGACAATAGGTTCGAGCGGTTGTTGTATCGTTTCAGCTTTACGGCGACTTAAAGCAATCACCATGCTTAGCAATAAGACGATCAACATCAGGGCTAATAAAACCACCGTACCCGCAAGACAAATATGCCATAAATCAAAGGTGGTCGGCTGTAAGGATAAATCAATTGTATAATGTTCCATAGAATGAACTCGTTGTTTATTTGGATTGACCTGATGAACGCGCGGCTTCGGCATACATCATATTTTGTAAAACATCACGAGTGGTTTGTAAGCGCATTTGTTTTAAATGACGGTCAGCAATCACTTCGGGTACTTTTTCAGCGAGATAAACCTCACGCATTTTTGTTAATACCGATTCACATTGTTTAATGATAACCTCCGTTGCCTGTCTACTTTCTTGCTTGGCATAATCCGACTTTTGCATTTCGTCACTAACACATTTTTTATACTCGAACTTAGCCGCTTGAATTTTGGCGATGGTCGCTTCTGAAATGGTGGTGTTTTGCCATTCATTTTTAGCTTGTTTAGCATCAGCCGCATAACTATTAGTCGCAACTAGCAACATAGCTAAACATAATGTTTTTTTCATTGGAAATCCTTAGGGTGATTTGCTATAGACCAGTCAGATTTTTAAAACCTGACAGGTCTTATATGTGATGAATTAACGAAGATTTTGTAAAGCAGTAATGCGCTCTTCTAATGGGGGATGGCTCATAAATAAACGCATCATACCTCCACCGCCACTAATACCAAATGCGGCTAATGAGCCTGATAAGGGAGGAGCTTCTTGAGTGCGTTGTAAAGCGCGTAAGGCACTGATCATTTTTTGCCGTCCTGCTAAATTCGCCCCACCTGCATCGGCTTTAAATTCACGGTAACGAGAAAACCACATTACCAGCATTGATGCCAAAATTCCCAACACGATTTGCGCCACCATTTGCACAATGTAATACGCAGGACCAGCACCACGCTCAGTTTTAAACACCGTGCGATCCACGACATGACCAATCACTGTGGCGAAAAAATACACAAAAGTATTCAACACACCCTGCATTAATGTCATCGTTACCATATCGCCGTTGGCAACATGAGTCATTTCATGACCGATAACCGCTTCGACTTCATCGGCATTCATGCTTTGTAATAGACCCGTGCTAATGGCAACTAAGGAACTATTTTTAGTCATGCCTGTGGCAAAAGCATTGGGTTCTGGGGCGTTAAAAATACCCACTTCGGGCATACCAATCCCTAGCCGTTGTGCTTGTCTAGTGACTACCTCAATTAACCAGCGTTCGGTTTGGTCTTGGGGTTGTTCAATCACCTGAACTCCCATCGCCCTTTTGGCTGACCATTTAGACATGGCTAACGAAATAAATGAACCTGTCATGCCAATCACAGCCGACATCACTAATAAAGCACTGAGATTGAGATCAAC
>Ga0194060_10004169_pt1 | contig 10047 bp, 5 predicted proteins | sample SepL225m_MetaG_FD_163427 | JGI IMG/M metagenome (GOLD analysis project Ga0194060, IMG submission 163427) | Anoxic zone freshwater microbial communities from boreal shield lake in IISD Experimental Lakes Area, Ontario, Canada - Sep2016-L222-5m | ecosystem: Environmental > Aquatic > Freshwater >... | reverse complement strand
GTGAGTATACCACGTATCGAACGTCTGCGCAAATGTGCGCTAAAGCGGGCTAAAGCATGGGGCGTTCCTCCCAGCGCTCAAGCTGCTGGGCTTCCCGCCCTAAAGGGTAAACATCCGTGATTCCTTAGCGTACGATTTTCCCGGAATAATACGGTGACCCCTGATAGCCCTTTGCCGCGCAGTAACTCACGAGGCGATCTGCCTGTGTGTCAAGGTTCGGCGTGTTCTCTGCCGCAGACACCCGCGCATAAATCGCAACGCGGGTTGGTGCCGTCGCGGTGAGTTCATCTTCCGTAATGATGATTGTGCCCGTAGGAAGCTGGTGCCCGCGAATGGTGCCCGCCTTAAACCAGCGCCATGCGGTTTCGTAGCGAACACCAACTTTTTGTGCGTACTCGCTGAGTTTCAATGACACAATTGTACCATAAAACGCTACAAAACGCTACAAAACGCTATATTTCTTATGAACGCAAACTATACCTAACACCCATTACAAATTTTCAGTTCCCCGTACCGGCCGGTAGCTGCCAAGTTCGGCGGGCAGGCCCACGCCGTAGGCCCGTAATTGCTGTACCCGGTAGAGATAGGCGGCCCCGGTAAGGATCTGGCGGGCTACGTCGGCAGCGTGGCGGGACTCGGGGGTCTCCAGGTAGGAGCCACGTACCCAGTCGTTGAAGGCACCCATCGCTGGCCCGCACCAGATCTGGTAGTCCATTTCGCGGCCCGGCTCGCCGCTGGTCGTCCAGCGCGACGATAGGCCGAGGTACCAGCGGAAGACCAGAGCCATCCGGCGCTTGGGGTTGTTTGCCGCCCGCCGGATCTGGTCGGGATCGCGCTCCGCGAAGAACGCCTCTGTCTCCTGCCAGATCGCCTCCAGCGGCCTGCGGAAAATCTGGCGCTCTAGCTGATCGCGCTCGGCGGGCGGGATCTCCTCCAGCGAGGCGTATTTCTGGTACATGTCGTAGAGCTTTTGGGCGCGCATGGGGAAGAAGGTGCCGCGCTTGAGCAATTGGACTTTGACGCCTAGCTCGAACATGTCGGCGGCGGGTGCCATGATTACGTCGGCCATACCGGCTTCGGCCAGCAGTCGGCGGGCGTGGGGTGAGGCTCCCGACTCGACACAGGCTTGGTTGACCGAGCCTGTCACCACGTAGGCTGCGCCCATCATGAAGGCGGCCAGGGCAGCCGCAGGCGTGCCGATCCCGCCGCCCGCCCCGACGCGCACGGCATAAGGGTAGCCCTGCTGCGCCTGAATCTCGTCGCGCAGGGCGATGATGGAGGGCAACAGACAGACCAGGGGACGATTATCGGTGTGGCCACCGGAATCGGCCTCCACGGTGATGTCATCGGCCATCGGCACCTGGGCAGCCAGCCGGGCCTGGAGCGGCGTAATCGTGCCAGATTCCACCAACGAGGCGAGCAGCGTATCGGGGGCTGGACGCATAAACGGTTCGGCTACCTCGCGGCGCGAGATTTTGGCGATCACGCGGTTGCTGATCGTAATTGCGCCGCTGGGGTCGAGGCTCAGTCCGGCGGCGCGGTAGTGGACGATGTGCGGCGTCAGGTGCAGGAATGCCGACGCCTCGACGGTACGCACCGCGTAGCGCAGGTAAAGTTCAACAGCACGTGACTCCAACGCCTCTTCGCTCGGGCTATGGATGAGGTTGAAGGCATACGGCCCGGTGGGCAGAGCGGCTTGGATGCGCCGAATAGCATCCTCGACGCGGGCGGGTACCAGACCGGCAGCGCCGAACGAGGTAATCATCCCGGCCTGGCCCAGGGCCATCACCAGATCAACCGAAGAGATACCGTTGGCCATAGCTCCGGCGGCGTAGGCGTAACGTACCCCGTGGGCGGTGCGGAAGGCCGGGTCGCCGAGATGCTCAATTGGCAGAGGCGGCAGTGCGCCGAGCAGTTCTACGCCGCCCGATGCCTGCCCGTAGGCGGGCTGGCCCGCCGCCGTCAGCCCAACCTGCCCCTCGGCCCGGACAATAAAGCAGGGTTGTGCGAGATCAGATAGCCGCCCGCGAACACCTGCTGCGTCGAAGGAAATCGTGTTGGTCGGGCCTGCCCAGCCCTGGCCGGGTATCGCCGCTGGCCCGGCGCTGAGGATGGGGGTATTGAGATCGGGCATGGTGATGAGCCTTAGTAGGCAATACCGCAGAAGTAACGCTGTGACGTCAGATTCAATACCCATGTCACCCTGAGCGACGCGAAGGATCTGTCAGGAGGCCGGGAGAGATGCTTCGCTGCGCTCAGCATGACATGACAGCGTTACTTCTGCGGTATTGCCTTAATAGTGATAACGTGCGTGAACGAAATCTATTTTGCGTCAAACCAGACGCTTGTTTGACGCAAAGACGCAAAGACGCAAAGAATTTCGCTTCACTCGGCATCATGCAGGTTGACCTCAGCCCGAATCTGATCGAGCGTCTGTGGCGTACCAACGCGCTGACGCACCCGGTTGAGGGCGTTCAGCAGGCGCTCCGCATTTGCGGGTGACCGTAGGAGATGAACCGTCTCTAACAAGCCCGCAAGCTCATCCGCCGCAATCATCGCAACATCCGCTGCCCTACGGCGCTGGACAATCACAATCTCGCGATCATTTATCACCTGATCCAGCAGGCTGGCGAGCTGCGCACGGGCATGGGTGTAGGTTGTCTGGATGGTCATGGCGAAGCTCCTTTTGTACAGAAGTACGGTACAGTAGACTTTGCCTAGCTGTCAAACCAGGGCTGATCTTATGTTGACGAACAAGAAAGGTTCTCGTATCATCCAGACAGACTAGACAGGAGGTATGCTGTGACCCGAAAATGGCAACTGCAAGAGGCCAAGAATAAGTTGAGTGAGGTCGTTGATGAGGCGCTCACAAACGGCCCCCAAATCATCACCAAACGCGGGATAGACACCGTCATCGTGCTGTCCTATGCAGAATATCGCAAGATGCTACGTGTAAAGCAGCCGCTCTCTGCATTCTTCCGTGACTCACCCCTTGCTGAAGCATCGCTCGATCTTACGCGGATCATCGGCGGTCTGCGTGACGATATCACCCTATGAACTACCTGCTTGACACCAATGTTATTTCGGAACTGGTTGCGAAACAGCCCAACCCGAAGGTTGTTGACTGGATTGACGCATTAGACCCTACCGCCGTTCACCTGAGTGTTGTCACCATAGGCGAGATTAGGAAAGGCATCGAAAAATTACCGCCATCAGCGCGCAAAGATGCGCTGATGGCATGGCTTGAACACGATCTGCTGGTACGTTTTGATGGTCAAATTGCCAGCATCACCACAAACGTGATGCTGCGCTGGGGTACGCTCGTTGGTCAGCTAGAACTTCAGGGACGTATCATCGCCGCTATCGACTCGCTCATCGCCGCAATTGCGCTTGAGGGCGACTTCACCCTTGCGACGCGGAATGAGCAGGATTTCTACGGGACTGGGGTGCGGATGATCAACCCTTGGGAAGATTAACTTTCCACCATCGCCAATCCCAGGTCGCGCACGTCGTAGATCCGCATCTGGTCGCGCCAGAGGCTGGCGTCGGCGAGGATGATGATCTGGTTGCTGCGCCGCTCGATCCGGCTGATGTGAACTTCTAGGCGCATCACCCCGGCGCTGGGCAGGATCTGGCCGCGATATTTCCAGATGGTGCGCTGGCCCACGGGCGCGGAGAAGTGCGGTGATCTCAGGTCGCGGCCTAGCCCGGTGTGCAGTGCGTAGACCTGCATGGCCTCCAGAATCGCCTCCACCCCCAACGACCCCGGCATCACTGGGTCGCTATGGAAGTGGCAGGGGAAGAACCAACTCGCCGGGTTGACCTTCTTTTCGGCATAGACGTAGCCTTCGCCATACTGGCCGCCTTGCGCAATGACTAGGGCGTGGTCGAGCAGGCCAAACTGGCCACCGGCCAGGCGTTCGTGGACGCGACCGGGCTGGGCGCGGAAAAGTGGATGTTCGTCGCTACGTAGGTCAATCTGTACGCCGCCCGCCGTACCCGCCGATTCGTACCAGGCTGGTTTGACCCGCCCGCCGTCGAGTCCGGTCTGGTTGGCCAGCACTGGCGCGCTGAAGAATCCAAAAACCGCATCACCGACGTAGAAATCGGTATCGTCGAGGGCCAGGGCAAAATCAAACTTCTGAATGATCATACCCGTGATCGCGTTGGAAGATGTCAGGCTGGACCGTGCGGCGATCCGTCGGCCCCGGATGTCCACCTCGCGCAGCAGGTGACCGCTGCCGTCGAGGTTGCGGAAGTAGAAATCCTGCTCGGGGTCGGTCAGGGTTGTCCCGATGGCGCTGGTGAGAAATCCGCAGGGCTGGAGGGCGATCTCCATCAGCACGGAATACGGCGCGGTGGGGTAGCTGTTGTTGCGGCAGAACCAGGGATTGGCCGGGACATCGTACTCGGCCCGCAGATGTGCGCCAGGGACGATCTCGCCACGCTTTCCGTCTAACGAGATCACCCGGCTAATCAGTTGCAGGTCGCCATTGGGGTTACGCGGGGCGCGGCGGTGGTCGTAGATCGCGTACTCAGGGCCGAAACATGCGGCGATTGAGCCGGTAGTGAACTGCTGGATGTGGGCCTCGTCGTAGCGCGGCGGCTGCGCGGCGGCGGGCCGCTCCAGGGTAGCGGGCGGGACGAGGCGCGGATCTTTTTCCACAAGCTGAAGGGCCAGATCGCGGAAGCGCACCACCACCCGCCCCTCTAGGATGACATCAATATTAGCGTAAGCGAAGGGCTGCGGCTCCAGCCCGAGGGCCGTCACCTCTAGCCGGTAGGTAAGGGTAGCGGTGGTGGGCTGAACCTGGCCTCGGCAGCGCACCACCTGGGCCACGCCGGGAACCGGCTGAAAACGGGCGTCGAAGGTGTATGCCTGGAGACCGAGGGCGAGCATGTAAATTTGAAGTAACTGGCTACAGCCCTCAGCCATCAGCGACCCGGCCATCACCTGATCATCCTGGAAATGACAGGGAAAGAACCAGCTTTCGGGGGTCAGATCCTGCTCGCCAATCACGAGGCCCAAACCCCAATCACCGCCCTGTGGGTCAATATTCGCCACCCGGCTGAGCATGAGCATCTGGCGGGCGGGCAGGCGCAGGGAAGGATTACGCCCGCGCTGGTCGTACATCGGGCCGAAGCAATCTGCAATCCGCCCGGCAATCAGCAGATCCAGGTCGGCATCGCTCAGGGCGCGGCGGGTGATAGGCAGAGGTGCGGCGAAAGTCTGGCGGAGAGCGCGGCGGCGCTGATCACTATCGTCACGCGAGTCAACCACGCCGCGCCCGCCGTCCAGCTCGGCATCGGTGAAGAACCCGGCGCAGCCGCCATCCATCTTCAACACCATACGCTCGCCGACAAAACATTCGTAGCTAAAGAAGAAAAGCAGGGTTTCGCCGCTGCGGGCAAACGAGTTAATGCTGATGTCGTAGCGCAGAGTCTGTCCGTCCTTGGGCAGTTCGTCCAAGAAGGTCAGAGTGCAATCGAGCAGACGATAGACCCGCTCACCACAACAAGAGAAATCAATCCCGAGGTAGCTGATCAGCAGCAGATCGCACTGGCCAGACTCAACCGCAATAGCGATAGGGGGCTGTCCATCAACCGAATACCACGCGCCGTAGGGAATATCGTACTCGGTGGTAACGGTAGAGGGCCGAAATTCACCGCGCTCGGCAGCGAGCTTGGTAATCCGGCTGACCAGCAGATAAGGCGGCAAGGGCAAGCGCACCCGGCGGGCGTAGCCATCAATAACCGCGTACTCCGGGCCGAAAACGTTCGCAATCCGGCCACCGGCAAATTCCAGGAGGTCGGCGGTGTCCCAGATAGGACGATCTCCCTCACCCCCAACCCCTCTCCCACGCGGGGAGAGGGCTGGGGTGAGGGCCGGCTCCCGCAATCTCGTCGCCACAGCCAGCAGCTCGGCGTGGCGATGCTGGAGCAAGGCGCGGTGGCTGGCAATGGTGGATGGGACAGCGGCCACGGGCGATTCCTCCAGCACGGGGAACTCCTTTTCTGAACCCATCACCGTTTTCGAAACGATCACCGTAGGGGCGGCTCGCGAGCCGCCCTCCTCATTCGTGAGGGCGGCTCGCGAGCCGCCCCTACAATCCGGTTGGGGGACGTGGCCCGCCAAAATCCCCCGCGCCCGCTCACTCCGCAACGCAGCGGGAATGTCGCCGCCGCCGAGGGTGATTGTTTTGACCAGGGAGCGCGCCGGGGCGGGCGGCGAATCGGCGGGCAGGAGCGGTGTTAAGTTCAGCGGCACGCGCTGGCTGATCAGGCGGGATAGTACGGCCAGCAGGGCGGCGGCGTCATTGCTACCCTGACGGTTAAGGGCCAGGGCGATGTGTGGCTTATCGGCCAGGATTGCGCCGATCCAGCGCGTGCATGCGTTAGCCGGGCCTGGCTCGATAAAGATTCGCACGCCGTCGGCGTAGGCTCGCTCAACCAGCCGAGGAAAATCAACCGGCTGGCAGGTGGCGCGGGCCAAACTGCGAGCAATCTGCTCGGAATCCTGCGGCAGCGGCTGGTAGTCGGCGGCACTGTAGAAGGTGATGCCGGAGGTTTTCTCAATAGGCAGGCGGTTTAGCTCGACCAGCAACTCGTACTCGGAGTGCATGGCCGGGCAGTGCATCACCGTATCGAACGGGGCGCGGAACGCCTCGCAGCCGAGATCGGCAATCACCCGGCGCACGGCGTCGGGCGCGCCGGAGATGATGACCTCGCCCGGTGTGTTGATATGGGTCAGGAAGGCCCGCCCCTCGCCACGCAATCGCTCACGGACGGTCTCGGGCGTGGCCTGGACGATATAAATGCACCAGACGTCGTCCGATGCGTTAGCGGGTACGCCAAGATATTCGCGGGCGGCTTCGCGTTGCCCGCTCAGGCGGCGGGTGAAGAGGGGTGACTCGCGTAACCGCTGGAGGGCCGCATCATCGGCCCGCCACGCCCCCAGCGACCAGAGCATACTCGCTTCGCCCATGCTGTAGCCGAGGGCCGCGCTGGGTTGCAGGCCAAACTGCTCGCGCAGGATGGCGGTGAGGAGCAGGGTGAAGCTCAGGCTGGTCTGGATCATGCCTAGCGGATTACTGCGCAGAACTGCCTTATCCTGATCGCGATCCGCCGGTTCAGGCGCACGCTGGCGACGCGGGTAGAGACTGCGTTCGCCGAGAATGGCGGGCGCATCGGCCAGCAACCCGTCCATGCGAGCGTGCAGATCGGGGAAGAGCTGAAACAGTTCGCGGCCCAATCCGGGGTAGGCGCTGAACGCGCCAGGGTAAACGAAGGCCAGTCCCGCCTGCGTGCCGAGAGGTCGGGCGCTGAAGCTACTACCCAGGGGCGTCTCCCAATCGCGGCCAAAATCGAAGGCAGCGGCAACCCCGGCGCGGGCAAAACCGATCTCGCGGCGCAATTCATCGCCGCTGCGGGCCACCAGGGCCAGGGCGTAGGGTGCGGATGCGCCGTGGGGCTGAAGCCCTCGGCTATTGCCTACAAAGGCCGTCTGCGCGGCCTCAGCTAGGCCGCGTAGGCGGCCTTCGTCATCTGTAGCCGAGGGCTTTAGCCCCACGGCGACGGCGGACCGATCCTGGTAAGCACGGATAGTCTGCTGCGATAGCTCAACCAGAGGCGTATCGGCCTGTTTCTCCAGCGCATCCAATTGGGACAGCAGATCGGCGCGGTCAGCGGCGGCTAAGGGCAACAGCCAGATCCGGCTACGTTGGGCGAAGGCGGCGGGTTGCGGGCGAGCATCTGGCTCTGCGGAAAGCAGAACGTGGGCCGCGCAGCCGTTACGATCCAGGCCACTGACCGCCGCCACCCGCCGCTGACCACGACGAGCCAGCCAGGGCCGCGTAGCGTCGGGAACGTAGAAGGGGGAATGTTGACCCCTCACTCCCAGCCCCTCTCCCACCAGGGGAGAGGGGAGCGGAAGCCCTGGCAGATACCGCCCGTCCAGGCAGAGCGTAGCCCGGATGAGGGCAGCCATACCGGCGGCGGCTCCGCAGTGGCCAATATGTGCCGTTACCGAGCCGATGGCGCAGCTTAAACCCTCACCCCCAGCCCCTCTCCCAGAGGGCGAGGGGAGATCAGACTCCCTCTCCTCTTGGGAGAGGGCTGGGGTGAGGGCTATCCCAGCAATATCGCACGTACCATCGCCGCTCAGCTCCAGGTAGCCAACCTCGGAAGGATGAGGGATGAAGGATGAAGGATGAGGGAGCCTTCCTCCCTCATCCTTCATCCTTCCTCCCTCATCCCTCCTGCTCACCTCCACCGCATCCACCGTGGCGTAGATCCGTCCGCCGTCCCGGCGCGCATCGGCGGCGCGGCGCAGTACCATCGCCCCGGCACCCTCGCCCACGGCCCGGCCCGATTGCCCATCAATGGCATCCAGTAGCGTGCGCTCGATACTGCCCGCCAGATCCACGGCGGCCACCACAACCGCCTCCAGTTCGCCCCGCGCCAGCATGATCTGGGCCAGTTCGAGGGCGCGAAAGGCTGAGTTTTCGTCGGCGGAGACGGTGAAGGCCGGGCCGCTCAGATCCCAGAGGGCGGCGACGCGACAGGCCATAATGTTGCCGATAAAGCTGACGTATTGGTTGACCTGGGCGCGGGGGTGCAGGGCGTCTTTGAGCAAAATCTCAAGCTCGGCCCGCTCCGCGTCACTCAGGGTTATTCCGGCCCGCGCCAGCATAATCGGCAGGTGCCAGCCGAGATCCTGACGCCCGCGTAGCTGATGCATGGCTGGCTCAGACTCCATCGCCACCAGCACCGCGATGTGTGCGCCGGGGCGGACGCCCGCATCGCGTAGGGCGCGGTCGGCGACCTGGAGCAAGAGAAGTTGCTGCGGCAAGGGCTGATCTGTCGGGTCGGGCGGGATTTTCGCATGTAAGAAGTCGAATCGGAACCCGTGTAGATATGCCCCGTCAGGCGCAGCCCTGTCCGGCAGCCCGCACCAACGATTGGCGGGCAGCGGGCCGATGCTGCGTTCTCCGGCGTACAGCCCCCGATCCAGGGCGGCGAGATCCGGGTATGGGCCGAAGCAGGCGTCCATGCCGGTGATGGCGAGGGGGCATGAGGCGGTACGTGTGGGTAGGGGCGGCTCGCGAGCCGCCCCTACATCGGTGAGGGCCGCATATCCCTCCAACACCACATGCGCGTTCGTGCCGCCGAAACCGAAGGCGCTGACCCCGGCGCGGCGCGGGCCGGGCATGTCGGGCCAGGGTGTGAGCGTCTGCACGCTGCCGGAACCGCCAATTGTGCCGCCTTGTGAGACGAGGGGATCGGACAGAGTCCGTGTTGGCGGGATCTGTCCGTGGGCCATGCTGAGTAGCACCTTGAGCATCCCGGCCATACCGGCGGCGGTGAGCAGGTGGCCGAAGTTCGACTTCACCGAGCCGATTTTGGGCGCATGGCCGTAGGCACCGAAAAAGCGCTCCATGCTGTTCAGCTCAACGATGTCGCCGACGGGGGTGCCGGTGGCGTGGCACTCGACATACGCGATGCTCTGCGGCGCAACTCCGGCATCGGCGTAGGCCCGCTCGAAGGCGAGTTGCTGGCCTTTGGGGTTGGGAACTAGCAGATGCTTACCTGCGCCGTCATTCGAGAGACCCACCCCACGCACCAGCCCGTAGATCCGGTCGCCGTCACGGAGCGCGTCGGCGTAACGCTTGAGGGCAAACACCCCCGCACCCTCACCCGCAGTCAGGCCGCGAGAACTGCGATCCAGCGGACGACTCACCGCGCCCTCGGGCGGGTACGCCTGAAAGATCGAAAATCCCGTCAGCACAAAGAGCGGGTCAGCGCAACTCACCGCCCCCGCCAGCATCAAATCCGCCTTACCCGCCGCCAAATAATCGCAGGCCAGCCCAAGGGCGTAGAGCGACGAGGCGCAAGCGGCATCCAGAGCGAGGTACGGGCCACCCAACCCGAGCGCCTGAGCCACCAGGGCAGCCGGCCTCCCGGAGATACTGGCGTTGAGGGGATTGATGCCTTCGCCGTCGTGAGGGATGAGGGATGAGGGATGAGGGATGAGCCTGCTCCCTGCCC
>Ga0194060_10004168_pt1 | contig 10048 bp, 8 predicted proteins | sample SepL225m_MetaG_FD_163427 | JGI IMG/M metagenome (GOLD analysis project Ga0194060, IMG submission 163427) | Anoxic zone freshwater microbial communities from boreal shield lake in IISD Experimental Lakes Area, Ontario, Canada - Sep2016-L222-5m | ecosystem: Environmental > Aquatic > Freshwater >... | reverse complement strand
TTCTGTAAGCGATGGCGAAGTGTTATGGCGCAACGACAAAATTTCCTCGCATACAGGTTTAAGTTACGACAATCGTCATTTGTATTTATCTGATTCATCAGGACAGGTTTTACAAATAGAACAACGAGGTGGCGCGGGACTGTGGAAACAAAAAGAACTCAGTTATCGCAGTTTGACTGCACCCGTGTTGTATCAAGATTATGTGGTAGTGGCTGATTATAACGGCTATGTACATTGGCTTAGTACGCGTGATGGCAGACAATTGGGACGTGTGCAAATCAGCGATAGCGGCATAGATACCAAACCCATCGTTGCTGATGGTATTGTTTATGTTTATGCAAAAGACGGCACACTTGCCGCATTAACAGCGAATTAATATGTTACCTGTAATAGCCCTAGTCGGGCGACCCAATGTGGGAAAATCCACTTTATTCAATTACTTAACCAAAAGCCGCGAAGCTCTGGTTGCTGATTTTGCGGGCTTAACTCGTGACCGTCAATATGGACGCGTTAAACATGGCAATCGTCCTTGTTTAGTCGTTGATACAGGCGGTATCGCCGATAATGCACAAGGTATTGATAGCATCTCTCGAAAACAAGTACAAATCGCTTTGGAAGAAGCTGATTTAGTATTTTTTATGGTGGATGCGCGTGAAGGCTTGAGTGCGTCAGATAGAGTTATTGCAGACTCTTTAAGAAAGCTTAACAAGCCTATTGTTCTGGTCACTAATAAAGTGGATGGCATTGATAGCACCATTGCCGCAGCTGATTTTTACGCCTTAGCACTCGGTGAACCTGTGCGCATTGCTGCATCACATGGCAGAGGCATACCCGAACTACTGGAACACGCCTATCAATTATTACCGCCTGAAAGCAAAGAAGAAGCGGAAGAAGACGCGAAAAAAGGCATTGCCATTGCCGTCGTTGGTCGTCCGAATGTCGGCAAATCCACACTCGTAAATCGCTTATTAGGCGAAGAACGCGTCATCGTATTTGATGAACCTGGTACAACCCGCGACAGTATTTACATTCCTTTTGAGCGTAATGGCAAACAATTTACCCTGATTGATACTGCTGGAATGCGCCGCCGTTCTAAAATCGCTGAAACCATTGAAAAATTCAGCGTTATTAAATCATTACAAGCGATTGAAAAAGCCAATGTGGTGATTTATTTAATCGATGCTACCGAAGGTATTACCGATCAAGACGCGCACTTATTAGGCTTAGTGTTAGAAGCAGGCAGACCACTGATTATCGGACTGAATAAATGGGATGGTTTGACTCAAACGCAAAAAGGCACGATAGAACGGCATCTGGAATTTAAACTCGCGTTTTTAGATTTTGCTGAAAAACACCCCATTTCCGCACTGCATGGCAGTGGCGTAGGCAAATTATTCGATATGGTGCATCATTTGTATGCGTCCACCATGATCGATATGTCCACGCCTGTGTTAACGCGGATATTAAAAGAGGCCACCACTGCCCACCAACCACCCATAGTAAACACGCGGCGCATTAAACTTAAATATGCTCATCAAGGTGGACGTAATCCACCGATTATCATTATTCACGGTGTCCAAACTGATGTATTGCCGCTGTCTTATAAACGTTATTTAACTAACTATTACCGTGATAAATTAGGGCTAGCGGGTACACCGATACGCATAGAGTTTAAATCGCCAGTCAATCCGTTTCATGGGCAGAAAGCCAAGCCAGTGAGCAAAGAGATGGACAAGAAAAAACGTTTGCAGATACGCAACAAAGCGAAAAATAAAACCTAGACTTGTAGTATTTTCTTTTCACGTCAATGGAAATAACCATGTATTCAATTAAACAAAAAAGTTTCCCAGACGGAGAATATATCAACCTCACAGGGAATAAACTTAAAACTAAATTCAGCATACATGAACATAAAGATAATTATGTTGTAACCTCAGCAAGAGGTAATTCTGAGTTAATAAGCTTTCTTGACACATTGAGTTATTTAAAGAAAAAAACAGACGATAGTCATTTTAATAGAGGTTACTTTTGTTGGGATTTAGACTCATCTAAAGTAATCACTGTTTTAAACGTTGTAATGAGAGAGTTTGAATAAGCAATATAAATAAGCCCGCATGAAGTATAACGAAATGCGGGAATTACACTTCAATATATTAGAGGGCTATTTATGACCATCATCACTTTCCAAGGCAAACCCCTAGAAACCAATGGCGCACTTCCTCTAGTGGGAACTAAAGCCCCCAACTTCACCCTAGTCGATGGCAAACTGAAGGATGTCACACTAGGCACTTACAGTGGCAAACGCAAAATACTCAACATTGTCCCCAGTGTTGATACGCCAACCTGTGCGGCTTCAACCCTAAAATTCAACGAAAAAGCCACCCATTTACACAACACCGTTGTATTAGTGATTTCCGCTGACCTACCATTTGCTCAATGCCGCTTTTGCAGCAATGAAAGCCTACATCACGTTATTCCGTTATCCACCTTTCGTTCTAGTTTTGCCGAGGATTATGGTGTGAAGTTAGTCGATTCGATATTGGCAGGACTCACCGCCCGCGCTGTGATAGTGATTGATGAAAAAGACAGAGTTATTTACACCGAATTGGTCAGTGAATTATCGAATGAACCAGATTATAAAAGCGCGTTAGCTGCATTGACCGATTTACAGGGAAATTAGAGTACGCTGTGTATCACTGCTTACAGTTAAGCCGTTCGTACTGAGTCTGTAGAAGTTGAAGGGCTTAACATTAAGCCAAACAAATAAGGAATTAGCGATGCGAGCTATTTTGATTCATGGCATGGGACGCACTCCTGCTTCCATGCTGATATTGGCGATGCGACTGCGGTCAGCAGGTATTCGTCCACATTTTTTCGCCTATTCAGCCGCCTTTGAACGCTGGGAAACGTGTGTTAATCGACTGGAAAGCTGTATTCACCAACATACCCGCAACGATGAATTCATCATCATCGGACATTCACTCGGCACGGTATTGACACGCGGCGTATTACCCAAACTGACTCACAAACCCGTAGCGTGTTTTTTCCTCGCCCCACCCACCAAAGCCTGTTTTGCCGCCCGAAAGCTCGCGCCCTCACGTTTATATAAAATGCTCACAGGTGAAATGGGGCAGTTATTAGCCAATCCAATTTTTATGGATTCACTACACCTACCCGATATGCCAACAAAAATATACGCGGGTAATGCTGGATTACGCGGGCGATATTCCCCTTTTGGTGAACAAGCCAATGATGGCGTATTATCAGTCACTGAAACCTTATTACCCCCTATTCCCACAGAAACTGTCCCTGCGGTTCATACTTTTATCATGAATAAAAAAGCGATTGCTGATGATATTGTTAAGCTGGCTAATGTAGAAAAATAAAATAATTTAAAAAATACAAAGAGAATTTTATATGGCTAAAACTAATGTACTGGATACTGATACCGTTAATTTTGGTGATATTATTGGTAATGGCAAGATTTATCGTGTGCCTTTATATCAGCGTGATTATTCATGGGAAGAAGAAAATTGGGATGATTTGTGGCAAGATATAATCAATTTGCAAGATAACAGTAGTAACTACCATTATATGGGGGCTATTGTTTTACAAGATGGCAGTAATGAAAAAGAATTTTTTATTATCGATGGTCAGCAAAGGCTAGTAACGCTCAGTATTATTGCTATTGCTGTTATTGAAAAAATAAGGCAACTAAAAGAAAGTGGTATTGAAACAGCAGAAAATGAAGAAAGAGTATCATTATTAAGAAATGATTATCTTGGTCGTAAAAATCCTAGTTCTCTTTTTTATTCAAGCAAATTATTTTTAAATAAAAACAACGATAACTTTTACCAAACTAATTTATTGCAGTTCAAAAAACCAATAAACCCTAAGTCACTCAATGATTCTGATAAATTATTATGGCATGGATATAATTATTTTTTATCAAAGTTGTCCGAGTTAGAGTATCTGAAAACAGGACGTAATTTTTCAGATTTTTTAACAGAATCTGTAGCAAGACAATTGCTGTTTATTCAAATTAGCGTGCAAGATGAAATTAATGCTTATACAGTTTTTGAAACGTTAAATGCTCGTGGTGTTGAATTAACTTCAACTGACTTGTTAAAAAATTATTTATTTTCTTTGATTAAATCAGAAAATGATTTACAACATATTCAAAAACAATGGGAAAAAATTTCTGATACGGTTAGCATCAAAAAATTACCTGAATTCTTAAGAGTTTATATTAATTCAAAAGAAAAAATTATTAGAAAAGATGGTTTATTTAAAGCTATAAAAAATAAATTTGAAAACAAGAATAATGAAAGAGAGAATAAGGTTATTGCTTTGCTGGATGAGTTAGAGAAATTCTCATATTTTTATCAAGCACTTTCTCAGCCAAATCATGATTTATGGCGAATAGATGATAGTTGCGCCAAAGATATTCGTAATGCAATAAAGATAATAGATTTATTTAAAGTAAAACAAATTTATCCATTATTGTTTGCTGCTTATGACAAATTTTATTTAACATCACCCGATAAATTTTATAAAGTTTTAGATATTTGTTTAGTTATTTCATTTCGTTATAACATTATTGGTGGAAAAAACCCTAATGAATTGGAAAAAACTTACAATGAAGCGGCAATAAAAATAAATGATGGCAGTATAAAATCGCCACAACAAATTTTTCAAGCATTGAAAAGAGTTTATATTTCAGATGATATATTTATCAATGATTTTTCTTATAAAACAATTAAAACAAATTCTGGCAAGCGTTTAATTTGCTATATTTTATTTACTTTAGAATTCAATGTGAGTAGTCACAATTATGATTTTGATGATGACCTTGCCACTATTGAGCATATTTTGCCAGAAAATCCTAGTGAAATCTGGGAAAGCGTGTTTCCTTACAAAGAATGGGAAAGCAATGTTTACCGTTTAGGAAATTATACTTTGTTGGAACAAAAAATAAATCGTGAAATTAAAAACAAAAGTTATATTGAAAAACAATCTTTTTATCAAAACAGCCAATACCAAATAACTCAAGATATACAATCTGCTCTATGGAATAGAGATAGCTTACAATTACGCCAAGAAAATATGGCTAAAATGGCTACCCTTGCTTGGCGTGTTAATGATAGTTACACTCAATAAAATATTTTTCTTAATTAAGGAATCCACTATGCTAGAAACTTACCGTAAACACGTTGCTGAACGCGCCGCTGAGGGCGTAGTACCTAAACCCTTGAATGCAGAACAAACAGCGGCATTAATTGAACTCATTAAACAACCACCTGCGGGTGAAGAAGCGTTTATTCTGGACTTGTTGGAAAATCGCATTCCAGCGGGTGTTGATGAAGCTGCTTATATTAAAGCGGGCTTTTTAGCTGCGATTGCTAAAGGCGAAACGACTTCACCGATTTTAACCGCTGAACGGGCTACGGAATTATTAGGCACTATGTTGGGCGGTTATAACATCGCACCGCTGATTGATTTATTGGATAACGCTGAGCTTGCGCCGATTGCGGTTAAAGCGTTATCTCATACGTTGTTGGTATTTGATGCGTTTCATGATGTGCAGGAAAAAGCCGACGCGGGGTGTGCGTTTGCTAAGCAAGTATTGCAATCGTGGGCGGATGCCGAATGGTTTACCAGCAAGCCTGTCATGCCAGAAAAACTAACAGTGACGGTGTTTAAAGTCACGGGCGAAACCAATACCGATGATTTATCACCCGCGCCCGATGCGTGGTCACGTCCTGATATTCCCCTGCACGCTAAAGCCATGTTGAAAATGCCGCGTGAAGGCATTACTAACGCAGAACTACAAATTGAAGTGTTAAAAGAAAAAGGCTTTCCTGTCGCTTACGTTGGTGATGTGGTTGGTACAGGTTCATCGCGCAAATCGGCGACTAATTCAGTGCTGTGGTTTACAGGTCGTGATATTCCGTTTATTCCGAATAAGCACGAAGGTGGCGTGTGTATCGGTGGCAAAATCGCGCCGATTTTCTTTAACACGATGGAAGATTCTGGCGCGTTACCGTTTGAATGTGATGTGAGTAATATGGCTATGGGGGATGTTATCGACATTTATCCCTATCAAGGTGTGGTGAAACGTCATGCCTGTCCTGAGCTTGGCGAACGGGACAGCGAGGAAGTTGTTTGTTCGTTTGAATTAAAAACCGATGTGTTGTTGGATGAAGTGCGAGCAGGTGGACGGATTCCGTTGATTATCGGACGCGGTTTGACTGATAGAGCGCGTAAAGCCTTAGGTCTGGGTGCATCTGACGTATTCGTGCGGTCTGTGAATGAAAAAGACAGCGGCAAAGGTTATACGCTGGCGCAAAAAATGGTGGGGCAAGCCTGTGGTGTTGTGGGGGTACGTCCAAATACTTATTGCGAACCGAAAATGACGACTGTGGGTTCGCAAGATACCACAGGGCCTATGACCCGCGATGAATTGAAAGATTTAGCCTGTTTAGGTTTTTCGGCTGATTTAGTATTGCAATCGTTTTGCCATACGGCGGCATATCCCAAACCGATTGATGTCACCATGCACCACTCGCTACCCGATTTTATTATGAATCGTGGCGGTGTCGCGTTGCGTCCTGCCGATGGCATTATTCATTCATGGCTCAATCGTATGCTGTTGCCTGATACCGTTGGTACGGGCGGCGATTCACATACCCGATTTCCAATTGGCATTTCCTTTCCTGCTGGATCTGGTTTAGTGGCGTTTGCGGCGGCAACAGGGGTGATGCCACTGGATATGCCAGAATCAGTGTTAGTGCGTTTTACGGGTGAAATGCAGGCGGGGATTACCCTGCGTGATTTGGTGAATGCGATTCCTTACGTTGCCTTACAACGTGGATTGTTGACGCTGGATAAAAAAGGCAAGAAAAATGTCTTTTCAGGGCGGATTTTAGAAATTGAAGGCTTGCCTGATTTAAAAGTGGAACAAGCGTTTGAATTATCCGATGCGTCGGCAGAACGCTCAGCGGGTGGTTGTACCGTGCGTTTGAATGAAGCTCCGATACGAGAGTATTTGAATTCTAATATCACGCTGTTGCGCTGGATGATAGCGCAAGGTTATGGCGATGTGCGTACCATTGAACGCCGTATTAAAGCCATGCAAGATTGGCTGGACAATCCTGTATTACTAACAGCCGATGCTGATGCCGAATACTTTGAAGTCATTGAAATCAATATGAGCGACATTAAAGAGCCGTTGCTTGCTTGCCCGAATGATCCCGATGATATTAAGCCATTGTCGGAAGTCGCAGGTACAAAAATTGATGAAGTGTTTTTAGGCTCATGTATGACCAATATCGGACATTTTCGTGCCGCAGGTAAATTGCTTGAACAACAAAAAGGCGAATTACCCAGTAAATTATGGATTGCGCCACCCACTAAAATGGATGAAAGCCAACTGACACAAGAAGGCTATTACGATACCTTTAAGAAAGCAGGAGCGCGGACAGAAATGCCAGGTTGTTCATTGTGTATGGGTAATCAAGCACGCGTGGCTAAAGATGCCACGGTGGTTTCCACGTCTACGCGCAATTTCCCAAATCGTTTGGGTGATGGTGCGAATGTGTATTTATCCTCGGCAGAATTGGCGGCGGTGTGTTCATTATTGGGTAAAATTCCTAGCGTTGAAGAATATATGCGCTATGCTGGACAAATAAATGCAACCGCTGACGATACTTATCGGTATTTGAATTTTAATCAAATGGATAGTTATCAAAGCTAAATAACGCAAGGTGGGCAAGCTCCTTTTTGCTCACCCTATACTTGGATAGGTGATTTATGGCGGCTAAAGAAACGACCTGTAAAAGTCCATTGTCTTTTCAAAACCAAACAATGGCATATTTTCACGGTCAGATTGGGCAACAAAAACGGCTATTACAGGCTATTCAAAAGCTATTGCCGTTTCATTTAGCCGAACATATTCACTGTTGTTTAATAAAAGATAAAAAGCTGTTGTTGTATACCGATTCGGCAACGTGGGCATCACAATTGCGTTTTTATAACGGCGTTATTCTTGCTGCCAATGAACCATTAGTAGATATAGTGCAGATTAAGGTGATGACTCAGGAAGTGGGATTTGTTAAACAGTTTGAACACAAAGCACGATTGCCTAGCTCAGAAAAAATAGCAGAGCTACAAAAAGATAGCTTGAATATTGCCGATGAGCCGTTACAAGCCGCGCTACTGAAGTTAAGCGCGACGCTCGCACGGCTATCTAATAAGAATTAATTATTCAGGGGCTCTCGGGGTTTGTGCAGAACGCATAAACGAAATAGGTGCTTCTTCATCGTTATCAAAGGTGACCATTTCCCACGCGTCGGTATCGTCCAATAAAGTTCGCAGTAATTTATTGTTCAAACCATGCCCTGATTTATAGCCGATAAACTCGCCAATTAAGCTATATCCTAATAGATATAAATCACCAATTGCATCGAGAATTTTGTGTTTCACAAATTCATCGGCACAACGCAGTCCATCTTCATTAAGAATTTTATTGTCATCAACCACAATCGCATTATCAAGACTACCACCGAGTGCGAGGTTGTTGTCTCTGAGCATTTGAATGTCTTTCATGAAACCGAAAGTTCTGGCGCGGCTGACTTCTTTTACAAAGGTAGTCGAGGAAAAATCCATCGTCGCGGTTTTAACGTGTTCTTCAAAAGCGGGGTGTTCAAAATCAATGGTAAAGGTGACTTTAAAACCTTCAAACGGATTAAATTCCGCCCATTTATCGCCGTCTTCAACGCGAATACTGCGCTTGATACGAATATATTGTTTAGGGCAATCCTGTTCTTCAACACCTGCTGATTGCAGTAAAAATACAAAAGGTCCTGCACTGCCATCCATAATTGGCACTTCAGCGGCACTGACATCAATAATCGCGTTATCGATACCTAAACCTGCAAAGGCTGACAATAAATGTTCAATAGTAGAAATTTTGACATCACCTGCCACCAGTGTGGTTGATAGAACAGTTTCACCGACATTGCTAGGTGTGGCTTGAATGGTTACAGGTTCATCTAAATCTACGCGGCGAAAGCGAATGCCCGTATTGGGTTCGGAGGGTCGCAAGGTTAAATAGATTTTTTCGCCCGTGTGTAGACCTACGCCTGTGGCTCTGATGGTATTTTTTAAAGTTCTTTGTTTAATCATAAATAACGTCAAAATAAAGGTGGAGCAAAGGGATGCAATGTTATCACAAAAACATAGATTGAATTTTTTATCAGACAAAAATACTCAGTGGGGTTAAACTAACTTTATATTACAACGTGGTTTGCTAAATCAATGTTTTCACAGCTATTGCTTACATCATGCTAAAAAAGTTTTTTCAACCTGTACTATCGAATACTGTCACGCAACCTCCTAAAGTATCTAGGACACTGGAGCAGCGATATTTACAGCAAGTCGAGCAACACGCGCTTAAATACGATGAAATACAATTCAACGCTATTCGCCATTTACAAGCCTTATTGGATAAGCTACTGCTAACGAATGCCCAGAGTCATAAACCGTTAGCGCGTAAACTAGGATTATCGACACAACAAAAATGTCAAAGTTTATATATTTTTGGCGATGTTGGACGTGGTAAATCCATGTTAATGGATTTATTTTATGAAGTTTGCCCGTTAAAACAAAAAAGGCGGGTTTATTTTCATACCTTTATGCTGGAAGTCCACGCCTTTATTCATCACGCACAACAACAAAACCAGCCAGATGCGATTCCTGCACTGGCGAAAAAAATCAAAGACTCTACCTTGCTACTTTGTTTTGACGAATTTCATGTCACTGATATAGCCGATGCTATGATTTTACAGCGACTTTTTAGTCGTTTATTTGAGCTGGGTGTGGTGATGGTGATTACCTCTAATCGTCACCCTAATAACTTATATCAAGGTGGGTTGCTAAAAGAGCAGTCTTTAGCATTTACCCAGTTATTGCAAAGCGAAGCCAGCATTATCGAATTGGCTGTAAAGATCGATTATCGACTTAGTTACTCACCTGCATTAAATAACAC
>Ga0194060_10004167_pt1 | contig 10049 bp, 9 predicted proteins | sample SepL225m_MetaG_FD_163427 | JGI IMG/M metagenome (GOLD analysis project Ga0194060, IMG submission 163427) | Anoxic zone freshwater microbial communities from boreal shield lake in IISD Experimental Lakes Area, Ontario, Canada - Sep2016-L222-5m | ecosystem: Environmental > Aquatic > Freshwater >... | reverse complement strand
TGGAAGGCCGTAGGTGGCCCCCTGCGGCCTTTCGGCCCCTTCGCCACCGCGTCCACGGCCATCTCGTCGCATTCGATGACGAGTTCGTCGTGAACCTGGAGGAGCATCTTGGCGGGCCACTTGCTTGTCTTGAGCCATCCGTCCACGGCAAGCATCGCCATCTTCATGAGGTCGGCGGCCGTGCCTTGCACCGGCATGTTGATGGCCATGCGCTCGGCCATGGCGATGAGCATTTGGACGCCGGTGTTGATTTCCGGGAAATAGCGTCGCCGTCCGAATAGCGTCTCGACGAATCCGTCCGTGTGCGCCTTCAGCTTCGTCTCGTCGAGGTACGTCCGAATCGCGTGGTGGATCTGGAAGTAGCGGTCGATGAACCCCTTGGCCTCGTCGATCCCCATCCCCGTCGATCGCGCAAGCGACCGCGGCCCCATGCCATACAGGATCCCGAAGTTGATCGCCTTCGCGGCGCGGCGCTGCTCGCTCGTCACATCCGCCTCGTTGATCTCCCAGACTTCCGCGGCCGTCCTCGTGTGAATGTCGGCACCGTCACGGAACGCGTCGATGAACGGCTGGTCCTTGGCGATCACGGCCGCGAGGCGCAGCTCCACCTGCGAGTAGTCGGCCGCGATCAGGACCTTGCCCTTCTCCGCGACGAACGCCTTGCGGATCTCATTCCCGAGGTCGGTCTTGATCGGGATGTTCTGCAAGTTCGGCTCGACGGAGGAAAGCCGTCCCGTCGCCGCGACCGTCTGGTTGTACGTCGTATGGATGCGCCCGTCCTTCGCGACGAGCTTCGGCAGCGCTTCGACGTACGTCGACTGGAGCTTCGCGTGCTCGCGATATTCTCCGACCAGCGGGATGATGTCATGCGTGTCCTCGAGCTTCTCGAGCTCGCTTGCCGCGGTCGAGTACCCCGTCGTCGTTTTCTTGACCCCCTTCGTCGGCAGCTGCAGCTTGTCGAACAGGATCGTCGCCAGCTGCGAAGGCGAGTTCACGTTGAACTCCTCTCCCGCGAGCTCCTGGATCTGCTTCGTCAGCGTCTCAATCTTCTTTCCGAGCACGTCCCGCAGCGTGTCGAGCGAGTCGACATTCACCGCGATCCCCGACTTTTCCATCTCGCACAGCACGGGAACGAGAGGCAGCTCGATATCGTTCAGAAGCTTCGTCATCCCCGCGTCCTTCAGCTGCGCGACCATCGTTGTCGCAATCGTTGGAAGTTGTCGCGAGACCTCGCCGAGGACATTCAATTCCTTGTCCGTCCCGAACGACGCGGGCAGGACGACCGTCGGCACGATCGCTGCGAGATCGTGTGACCGCGACGCGGACGAAAGAAGGTACGAGACGATCATCAGGTCGACCATCCGGCTGTCCGATTTCCATCCCGTCAGGTGCATCGTCCGCTTCCAGTCGTGCGTGACGATCTTCCCGGCCCCCGCGATTTTCTTCTCGACCATCGCGAGCAGCTCCGCGTTCGGGCTCGGAATCACCACCGTGCTCGTCGCGTCCGACACCGCCACCGCCGCCAGCGTCGCCCCGAACAAATCCGGCGCCTGCTCCGCCACGATGATTGCGACTGTCTCGTCGGAGATCCCGTCCAGCGCCGTTGCCACGTTTGCGGCACCGCGGACGATGGTAATCTTTCCACCAACCTTCGTTCCGTCGCGACGTGCCGAACCCTGCTCACCTTTCGATGCCGCCTCGTTCTGCAGGTCGAGACGCTTGATCAGATTTCGAAAGTCGAGTTCCCTGTATAACGCCAGTAACTTCTGCAGGTCCGGCGTCCCGACCGCAGCCTTTTCGAACGAGAACTCCGGCAACGGAACGTCGCGAACGATCGTCACCAAATGCACCATGTCCCGCGCGACCGTCTCAAACCCCGCCAGTTTCTTCTCGATCGACGGCTTGAGCTTCCCTGTCCCGACCGCCGCGAGCATCCCCTCGACGCTTCCAAACTCCGCGATCAATTCCTTCGCGCCCTTCTCCCCGATTCCCTTCACCCCCGGAATGTTATCGCTCGGATCGCCGCGCAGCGCCTTATAGTCGATCATCTGCTCCGGCTTGAACCCGTACTTCTCAATGACTGCCGCCTCGTCGAACGTCTTCGTCTCCGAGATTCCCTTGATGAAGTAGACGAGCTTCGTAGAATCGTCTACCAGCTGCATCTGGTCCTGGTCGCCCGTTACGATCAACGTGGTCATCGTCTCCTTCTTCGCCGTCGTCGCAAGCGTCCCGATCACGTCGTCCGCCTCGAACCCCGGCACGGACACGGACGGAATCCCGTAGTACGTCAGAATCTCCTGGATCAGCGGGATCTGCTCGTACAGTTCCGGCTCCTTTTCCTTCCGCTGCGCCTTGTACGCCTCGAACTTCTCATGCCGGAACGTCTTCCCAGGAAGGTCCCACGCGACCGCCATGTAGTCCGGTTTCCACTGCTTCAAAATCGTATCGAGCGCCATCGCGAACCCGTACGCCGCGTTCACCACGCGTCCGTCCTTCGTCGTCAGCGGGGGGATGGCATGCCATGCGCGGTGAAGCAGGGCGTTGCCGTCGAGGAGAACGAGCGTTCTGTTTGTTTGAGTCGTCATACGATCGACAGCTTACGAGAAAAGACGGTCCGCGTCCATCCGTCGACGCATACAAAATCCCCGCGGTCGACGTCGACCGCGGGGACGAATATTTACGACTTCCCGAACAGCTTTCCTTCCACGTTGATCTCCACCGAGTCCACCGTGTCGAACTGCTCAAGGGTCTGCTGGATCTGGTGGCGGACGGAGTCGTCGACGCAGGCGTTGCGCGTGATCCGGAGCTGGGAGGAGAAGTCGGCCTTCGCCTCGCTGTTTGAGATGACGAGCGAGAGGAGCGACACGTCGCCGGGAATCTGCGTCACGTACCCTGCCTTCTTTTCGTCGGCCGTCGGTCCCTTCAGCAGCTCGTAGACGGACGCGCGGCCGACGGCGGACGTCTCGGCCATCCTGCGCGGTACGGGATACACGTCGGAACAGTCCCGCGACACCTTCTGGAGATTTCGGTAAAACACGCTGACGTCCGTCGTCTTCAGGGACAGGAGGTTCAGGTCGACCGTGACCACGTCCTGGTCGGTCCCGTCCTTCGGCGACGCGTCGAACACCTGGAGCGTGAACGCCTGCGCCGTGAGCGCCGGGAGGAACACTTCGAACGAGAACGGGCCGAACTTTCCCGCGTCCGCCGCGCGCGTCATCGCCGAGCCCGTTGCGACGACCGCGCCGGTCGAATCCTTGATGCGCCATCCGAACTGCTGCTCGAACACGCGGCCGAATCCGGTCACGACCAGCGGGGAAGTGACGGCCGCCTTCGGCTCGGGGGAGACGACGATAAGGTTCTGGGTCAGTGCCACGGCGCTCGTCAGGTCGACGATCCGCGTCGACGGGTCGCGCGTTCCTTCCATCTTGAACAGCCCGCCCACGTCGGCGGCCACGAGCGTCGAAACGGCCCCGGCCTGCACCTGCTCCAAGCTTCCGTCGACCAGCTCGACCGTCGCGGTCCGATCGGCATCGTTTACCGCCGTCAGGACGGCGTCAAAGGCCTCGGCCCTCGGCGTCACGATCGCCTCGCCCGAATCCACGGCCATTTCCGGCTTTTGAAACACGCATCCGGCCCCAATGAACAGAATCGCCAGGAAAAGCGGGATAAGGTTCTTCATAGTCCCGGTATCCTACCCGACTCTTGCCCGGCGCGCAATCCTCTGCTAAACTGCCCCACATGGCCCGAACATGGCGGTTATAGCACAACGGCTCAGTGCACCTGGTTGTGGTCCAGGCTATGAGAGTTCGACCCTCTCTAACCGCCCCACAAAAGAACCTCCGACCGGAGGTTCTTTTGTTTTGACATTCTGTTTTATGACGAATCCGTGTATTTTTGCAACATTCCAACTCTGTAAACCAATCACTTGACAGATTCAGTAGTTTCTGCTACCTTGTCACTCACGATCCGCAAAGATCGCCGTCTTCACAGAGTTTCCGAACATTTCGGACATTCTCAAAGATGCACACCACTTACCCTACGAACGTTGTCGCCGATGGTCGGCGACAACGGGAGGGGGCAGACCACAAGGAGGTCTCAATGGACTGGAGCCACACGGAACCTGAGGGCGCGTTCTGCGTCGTCAGCGGCACGGGCGCTCGCTTCTACGGCGATACCCGTCAGGAAGCGCACGACGCCATGATGGCAGACGCGATCGCGACGGCGAAGGCGCTGGCGAAATTCGGCAAGGGATACCTCAACGCCGACGTCGTGGCCGCGCTCCCGGCGCTGCCCGACGGGTACGAGTACCTCGTGCTTGAGCGGTCGTACAGCTCCTGGAACGGAGACTACGAGACGCCGGCAACGAACGTTCCGTACGAGTGGCGAACGTTCGCCGTTCGGCGTGCGTCCGAGGACACCGTCGACGGCAACGCGGCCGTCGTCTGGCGGTCGGGCAAACCGCACGACCGCGAGGAGGCGTACGGACGGGTCACGGGAACCGTCGGGCGCGGCCCGGTGATTCTGCGCCACCGCGACGGATTCTTCGTCAGCGACGGGATCTCACTCCCTCCGGAGTCGATCGAGTTCGCGGACGGCGCGTGGGTTCCGCGGACGGCCATCGACCTGCCGTACCGAGGGGACGAGGGCGTCACGCCGCTCGCGCCGCCGGACGGATACGGCATCGTCCTCGTCCGGGATACCGGCGACGACGGTCTCGGCGACTACACGCGCCAATTCGCCCTGCCGTTCGGCGAGCAAACGCTGTTCTGCGACGACTTCCGTCATCGCAAAATAGTGCTTGCCACCGTGACGGTCACGGTCGAGCCGTCGCACGTGTCGAAGAGCGAGTGCTTCCGCGAAGGCAACCCCACCATGCCGCCCGGCACGATGGAACTCCGCGACGAAGCCTGGATCGCGTACGACCGCGACGCCTGCGACCGTTGGGACGCGGAGGAAAGGGCCAAGCCTCCCGGCGGAGGCTGGGGCAGCCGTCCCGCGGACGAGCCGTAGGCCCCTGGCGATCCGACCCTGTCGGATCGCCCTCTTATCAAAGCTGCCGAACGGTTCGGCGGCTCTGCGAGAAACTTTTGGAGGCCATCATGGAAAAATCCCTTCGTCTTCTTCGTGAGCTCGTGCAAAGCGCGGCGTTCGTCTGTCCCAGGTGGAGCGCTTCATGCGCCTGTGCAAGGAGGAGGCCGTGCCCGAGGTCATGGTCTACTCTCCCGCCGGATCGAGCGAGCGATACGATTGGTACCAGATGTACCAGGCGTTCGTGTTCAGCGCGCGGAAGGACATCGCCGGAACCGTCTGGTGCATAGTTCCAGGACGCGGACTCCTGGTGTTCGACGCCGACGGGAAGAACGAACAGCCGTACAACGTCTGGGACCCGTCGGCGGAAGTCTTCTACGACGTCAACCTGTGCGACATGGGCGCAACGAAGTGTCCCCGCCGGAGAGGGAGGCTCTCATGAGAAAGACCGGCTGATCCCTGGCGATCCCGCGCGGTCGCCCTCTTTCCACAGCCGTCGACGACGTCGGCGGCTGTGCGAGACGACGCATCCGGGTTTCTCTACTTCTCTCTCCGCGGAATCAACCGCGGCGAGGCACAACCGGAGGTTGTCATGAAGGCAAGCAAGTACGTGGCAAGGGTTCAGTGCGAGCGAAGGGGCATCTGGTACGGCCCGAAGCCGTCGCTGGGCGAAGGGACGACGCGCGACGAGGCACAGAAGGCGCTGCTCGCGGACATCGCGACGCAGGTCGTGTACGACGCCGTGCTCCCCGGGGACATCGCGGTCCCGGCCGAGTTCGCGGAGTCGATCCCGGACCGGATGCCCGATTTTTACGGGCTACTGATCCTGCAGATCGGCAACGTGAAGGGACGGGAGACCGAATGGGACTGGGCGGCCGTGCCCCTTGGGAAGTTCCGGCTTCTCAACGCGTGGGACTACGCCAACGGAAAGATCCGCGTGGATGCGAGGCTCGTCGCGAGCGGCACGCCCGTGTGTCACGGCGTCACCGACTGCAATGACGACAGCACGGTGCTCCGTCTGCCCGACCGCAGCCTGAAGTTCCGGGACGGGAAGTGGGTCCCACGCCGGAACATCGGCGCGTACTGGGAGGACAAGCCCACCGAAGCGGACGCGGCCACATAGCCGCGCTGGCGATCCGACCCTGTCGGATCGCCTTCTTATCAAAGCTTCCGAACGGTTCGGCGGCTCTGCGAGAAAACAACCTGGAGGCTTTAATGTTCTTTGCTCAAGTGTTCGGTCTGATTGGGCGCGGCAACACGCAGGAAGACGCGGTCGCGAACTGCATGGCAAAGGTTGCGAAGCGGGTCGTGTCGATGACGCCCGTGGGTACGAACGACCTCAGCCTGGTGCCGAACGATGTGGCCGAATGGCTTCCGAAGACCGCTCCTGACGGGTACCGCCTCGTGGTCATCGGCTACCACCATGACGCGGAAGCCAACGATGAGAATGGCGCGATCGACTTCTCCCGCGGGGAGGCGAGCTTCGAGCCGCGAGCCGAGTGGAGGTGCTGCGCGGTGAAGGCCAACGGCTGGGTGACACTCCCGAGCGGCGGGATCATGTCGCCGTCGTCGTGCCATGGCCAGGGAGCATGGACGATCGTCCACCGGGTGTTCGGGAGCGACTTCATGAACGGAGGGATGAACTGCCGCGACTGCGACCTGCCGAAGGGAAGCATGGAGTACGTCCGCGGCTACTGGCTCCCATGCCGATCCGTGCGGTTCGCGCGGCCGAACCCAAACTACCTGGAGCAGAACCCCGGTCCCCCGAACGGCCCGGGCAACCTGCTTCTCCGCTGACTCCGAGGCGAGATCGAATCTCGTCCTCTTTTTTTATATCCAAAAGACGACCCGTGCGGGTCGTCTTGTTTCTATTCTTCCTTGAACGTCCGCACCACCGCGTCGGCCTCGTTGAGCAGATCCGCGGTGTTCGCCCCCGTCCCGGCCGTCACCTCGATCACATAGACCCGGTCCGTTGCATCGACGATATACCGCACCGTCGTCGCAGCGCCGCCTTCCACGTAGCACGGTTTCAAACACTGCTGAACCGCGCGCACCGCCTTCGCGCCGTCGACCGTATCGGGCGCGGCCGAGATGAGCACGTCTTTGTCCGAGAAGTCTTTGTAAAGATCGCCAGTCTCGTCCTTCATGAACGCGACGATCTTCGCGACGTCGTCGTTCGTCCAGACAAACCCGTTCGAGATTTCCTCAAAGGTCTTTCCATCCTTTGTCACGTCCCGTACCGTCACGTTCACGCCGTTCGCGTTCGGACTCGTCAGGAACTCATACGTCCGCAAGCCCTTCTCGTCGCGCGTCGCATCGGTCGAAACCGTCGTTTTCCAGTTTGCGGGAGCGACGATTGTGAACGGAAGGGCCTCGTTCGCAGGAACGTTAGCGCCACCCGTCGCGTACGGCGGACTCGACCAGTTCCGCGCCGCGAAGACGACGACGGAAAGGACGCTGACCGCCGCGAGGGCGGAGAGGACGATGAGGCCGGTGCGCTTGATGTCATTCATAGAAATGTTTCGAACGATCGAATCGTGGTGCTCCCGGCAGGACTCGAACCTGCAACCTGGAGCTTAGAACGCTCTCGCTCTATCCAATTGAGCTACAGGAGCACGACGTGACGATCGTCCGCTCAATCCTAGCGGAAACGGGACGTAGTTTCAATGGCGAAAGAAAAATGAGCGCCGCGAGGGACGCTCAGAAGGTGAAGGCCGCGGTCCGCGAGAGAAGGATGCGACGGTCGTCGTTGGAAGTGCCGTCGCGGGAGAACCCACTCTCGTAGAGGCGGGACGCGAGCGCGAGCTCCGAGGAGCGAACCGCCACGAAGACGTAGCGCGCTCCGGAACCGACCATGGCGACCAGAGCCTGGTTGGCGAGCGCCCTGCCGATCCCCTGGAGCGGGGCCGACGGACCTACCGAGACGATCAGGGCCCACGTGTCGCCGGCATCGACCATCTCGCGCGCGTTCGGTACGTAGCGGTCGAAACGGAGCGCGTTGGCGAGCTCCTGAAACGAATGGACCGGCGCCGCAAGCGCGAAGCCGAGCGGGGCTCCCGTCGACTGCCGCGTCGCGACGATCCGCACCGACGACTCGCCCCGGAACAGGGCGACAAACTCGGGACGATCCTGCTTCGGCAGGACGTACGGGGCGACGGCCGCCTCGTAGAGCGGGAGCAGGAAGCTCGGATCCGACTCCGGGGTCAGCGTCGCGATGGCGACGCCTCGGTTCTGAAGTGGGTTGTGGCGCGCGGGAAACGAAAGGACGGTCGGTTGCATGATTCTCCTCAACGTCGGATTGACGTTCGCGAAAGAATATACGAAAACCGACGGTTTGTCAACCGTCGGCTTGTTCTATCTCCTCCTTCTTCCCATGGAACTTTTTATGCACGTCCTTCAAATGCTCGTTCGTCACGTGCGTGTAGATCTGCGTCGTCGTGATCGACGCGTGGCCGAGCATCGATTGGACGCTGCGGATGTCCGCGCCGTTCATGAGCAAGTCCGTTGCGAACGTATGTCGCAGCGTATGCGGCGTAATCCGCTTCGTAATCCCGGCCGATCGCGCGTATCGCTCGACCATCCGCTGGATCGAGCGCGGCGTGAGCGGACCCGTCTCTTCGCGTCCCGCCTTGGCGCGGTCGTGGGAGACGAACAGGAACGGAGACGCGTCCCGTCGTTTCGCGAGATACGCCTTAATGGCGACCTTGGCGGCGTCGGACAGGAAGACGACGCGGGCCTTGTCGCCCTTGCCGCGGACCGTGAACTCGTCGCGTTTGAGGGCGATCCCGTCGATGCGGAGGTTCGCAAGCTCGGAGACGCGCATGCCAGTCGCGAACAGCAGCTCGAGGATCGCCGTGTCGCGCAGAGCGATCATTCCGGTGCTTTCGCGGCCCGGGACGGCGAGAATCCGCGCGAGCTCGTCGGGCTCAAGAAAGGAGACGATGCGCGACGAGGCCTTCATCAGCTCGATGTGATCGGCGGGAAGCGACTTGATGTCGTGGCGCGACAGATACTTGAGAAACGAGCGCAGCGCGATGAGATGATAGTTCTGCGTGGACTTCTTGATGAGTTCCTCGTCTCGCCCCGGCACCTCACGGTTCAGGTAGAGGCGGTACTTGTGAATCATCTCGCGCGTCACGTCGGCCGGCTTCGGATGCTTGGCCCATTCCGAGAAGCGGCGCAGATAAAAATCATAGTTCCGAATCGTCCGCGGGGAGCGCCCGCGGTCGACCTCGAGATATTCCAAAAAGTCGGTGATGAGTTTGTCGAAAGAGGACATAGCATCCACAGTATACCTGTGTTACCATGGCGCAGCTATGGACTGGGTCACGCGCCTCCTCATCGGCACGCTGGTCGCGACGGGAATCTTCGTCGCCGTTGTTTCCGGTTGCGATTCCGTTCTCTTCCCGACGTCGAACGAAGGCGGTTCCTGCACCGAGGCACACATCATCCCGTTTATCCCCACCCACGCGACCCTTGTGGATATCCCGTTGATATCCCGGATTCTCCTGTTCCTCGTCGCCATCGTCCTCGTCGCCATCGCAATCCCAAAGACAAACTACGCCATCGACGCGGACGCGAGACGACGGTCGAGAGCGGGGCCAAGACAATCGATGCCGTTCTACAAACGATTATTCCTCCCCTACCTCTGCGCGACGCGAGATCCATAACAACGCGACGACCACCCCTGACCCCTCCTCCCTATGTGGAGGGGAAACGAGTATGGTGGAAACGCGGACGGACAAATTCGTAATGTTCGCTTTCAATTCGTGACATACGCAATTTAGTAACAAATTCGTTATTCGCAACCCCGATCACCATTTCATCAACTCACCAAACACTATGGAATCCAACTTCATCGATGCCATGCCTCCCCGCTCGGCCTTCTGGCTGGGCTTCGTCACCGCCATCCTCTCGCTTGGAACGCTCGGCTTCATCGTCCTCGGCTCCTGCACGCTGAAGGGAAACTGCCCGATCACGGTCGGCGCCCCCGTCGCAGTCGCAGCCGCGCCGACCGTGAT
>Ga0194060_10004165_pt1 | contig 10051 bp, 12 predicted proteins | sample SepL225m_MetaG_FD_163427 | JGI IMG/M metagenome (GOLD analysis project Ga0194060, IMG submission 163427) | Anoxic zone freshwater microbial communities from boreal shield lake in IISD Experimental Lakes Area, Ontario, Canada - Sep2016-L222-5m | ecosystem: Environmental > Aquatic > Freshwater >... | reverse complement strand
GTTTTATGGTGGGGATGAGGCGGGGGATTTGCAGTTGTAGGTTCTGTTGAACAGCCTTTATCCCTTCGACTGCGCTCAGGACAGGCGTGAAACGCAACGGTAGGCTGCTGACGATACCGAAAACGTCGCGTTGATGAGGCAAACGCGACCTACCCACTACTGAATTTTAGATGACAGGAAATAACCATGAGTCAAAACAAAAAAATTTCTATAGAAGGTTCTGCAATAGCCATTGTAAAACAAAACGACGAAGATTACATCTCGTTGACAGATCTTGCAAAATTTAAAAATGCCGAACATACGGGTGTTGTGATTTCACACTGGATGAGTACCAGATACACAATAGAGTTTATGGGAATATAGGAACGAGTGAACAACCCTCTCTTTAATCTAACGGAATTCAGTTACATTAGAAACGAGAGCGGTAGCAATGGATTTGTCCTTTCGTCGAAACAGTGGCTCGAAAAAACCAATGCCATCGGAATCGCCGCTAAAGCAGGACGCTACGGCGGCACATTTGCACACAAGGATATAGCGTTTGAATTTGCCACATGGATTTCGCCGGAGTTGAAATTTTACCTCATCAAAGAATTTCAGCGTCTTAAAGAAGAAGAGAACAACCGGCTCAACCTCGGATGGAACCTCCAGAGAACCCTTTCTAAAATCAATTATCGCATTCATACCGATGCGATACAGGAGCATCTGATTCCCGCAGAACTGCCCAAATCAAAAATAAATTGTGTGTACGCCTCGGAAGCCGATCTCTTGAACATGGCTCTTTTCGGCATGACAGCGAAAGAATGGCGGGACAATAATCCGGAACTCCAGGGTAATATCAGGGATTATGCCACTATTGAACAATTGGTGGTGCTCTCGAATCTTGAGAGTATCAACGCAATGCTGGTACATCAAGGCATAATCCCGAGTGAACGGCTGAGGCAGCTCAACAATATGGCTATTATTCAGTTAAAATCACTTTTCGCCATTGGTAAAATACAGAAAAGATTTGCTTTGCTGGGTGGATAGGATAGTTTTTTTTTATCGTTTCCATGCACCGGCGTGGGAACGCAGCAGGTGACGCTCCAGAGTCACGTCAAGCGGGTGTTAGTGCGGGCGGGTGAGGGCGATTTGTGGAGATTGAAAGCGTGTTTTATGGTAGGGATGTGGCAGGGATGGTTTGATGGTTTTGTAGGTTGTGTTGAACGGCCTCAGCCCTTCGACTGCGCTCAGGACATGCGTGAAACGCAACATTACGATGATGGCAATACCGTAATTGTCGCGTTGATGAAACTAACGCGACCTACCGACTGGAGACGGACGGAAAATTGCGAGAAGTGGTGACGAGAATAAAGGGCAGACTGAAAATGTGTGGAATGACCTTACGAGAAGATAACCTGGCTACACGCATTTATTTTGTGCGAGGTGAAAAGGTCATGGTTGATTTTGATTTTGCCATGCTTTACGGCGTAGAAACAGCTCAGTTAAAACGGGCTGTTCGCAGGAATCTGGAGCGTTTTCCATCGGACTTCATGTTTGAAGTTACACGGGAAGAGCTGGAAAACTTGAGATGCCAGATTGGCATCTCAAGTTGGGGTGGCGTTCGGTATCTTCCTTTTGTATTCACTGAACAGGGTGTTACCATGCTTTCCGGAGTATTGAACAGTGAAAGGGCTGTTAAGGCGAATATCGCCATTATGCGCACATCTGTTCAGATACGGCACATATTGCAAGGGAGCAAAGAACTGGAAGCGAAATTAAAAGAGCTGGAAAATGTTACCACTCAACGACTTGGCGAACATGAAGAACAGATTAAGATGAAATTACATGAGGCTTGATCGTGGATGAGGAATAAATACTTTTTATTTTTTATTGCGTTTGTATTCCTTCTTGGTCTTTATATGGGTTATCAGCTTTCATTTCGGCAACAGATAGATACGAGTAAGCTGTTGAATTTGGTGGGACTCATTTACAACCTGCTAGCAGTGGTTGTTCTATCTGAAATCAGCGTTGTCCGGTTAGGTTTTTGCTTACTCCTAAATAGTTTGCCAAAAAGCATCAGAATCGAGTTTTTAGGCTCCCCCTCCTGTCTTTAAGGAGGGGGTTGGGGGGTGGTTGGCTTTTGACTTTTGTTTTTTATCCCTGAATTGAATTAAAGTCAAAGGCGACCACCCCCAACCCCTCCTTAAAAACAGGAGGGGAGCTAAGTGCAAAAACCTAACCGGACAACGCTGATCTGAAATAGTTTCATCACGCTCTAAACTGAAAGAGATCTCCTTGAATTTTGTAGCTCCCGGAGTACTCTGGGTACATACAGTAATTCCTTTGGGGGCTTTAGCGGGAGCTGTGCTTGCCTTCGGTTCACCATCAGGGGCATCCATATCAAGGTTCGCTGCTTCATTTTGGGCATATTCAATGATACCTCTTGGTCTTCTTGAAGCAACGGTTGTGTTTCCAAGATTTAAATTTTTGATAAGTTCGGAATCTCAGTGGCGGTATTTTGGTTTTTATTTATTTTTGAGTGGAATCGCTCTGCAACTTATTGCTGCCATCGAGGGTTTTTAACATTGATAGAGACACATCAAAGCAATCATGGAAAAAATTAATTCCCAAATAAATGCTATCGGCAGTATCCCTGATTTCAACCTCATTGAGGTTGCATTGGAGCAGTTTGCCAGAGGTAAAGGGAAGCTTGACCTGAAGGAACTGCTGGTAACGAACAACGCCTTTGATTTCAGGACTGAAGCCTCACGCACAAGATTTATGACTGCTGTAAACGGGAGCATTCTCCTATTTGCAAATGACAAACACAAAGAACTGATCGAGAGTCTTTTTCGCGCTAAAGGGCATGAAAGCCTCAAAAGAAAAGCCGTGTTCTGGCAACTGTTGGCTGGAAACGAACTGTTTCAACAGATTTCAAAGGATGTTTATGCAAAAGCCTACTTCTCGGGTCGAGCAGCCTTGGCCGGACCTGAGATTTTTGCGTTTCTGAAGGAACTCCAAAATGACACACCACAATTGAAGACATTTTCAGATTCGACAATTGATCGAATTGCGTCCAAGTATCTGACCATACTTAAAAAATTGGATATGGCTGAGGGGGCTTACAAAAAGCGACTTCTCAACGTCAGGTTAACTGAAAATGAAATCCTCTTTTTTACATATTTCATCTTGAGTGCTGATGACACGACCACAGATATTTTAAAGAGTCCATATCGCGAGTTTTTCTTCATGGAAAAACCCGAGCTTGTCCAAGCACTGAAGAACATCAAATTCATGCCTTTTATAGACATCACCTCAACAGGTGAAGCAATGAATGTAAATCTGAAACTGTCACCCCAGGAGCTAATGGATGCCATTTCTCACTGAACATAAACAGAAGTTCGACGATCTCCGAGCTGCGTTACACGAAGGCAATCGAACTCAGCTCAAACGCTCTGCCAATGGTGGGAATACGGTGCTGTTTGTCTATCCACCCGCCGAAGAGGAGGAGTATATAGCCAAGGCGAGAGAGCTCTATCCCGATGGTCATTTTATCGATGTTGCCGAGCTGTTTGTTAAGAGCATTGACTCTGTAGGGATTGAAGATTTCAAGCAGTTTTACAAAGATCATATAACGACTACTGATGTCGTGTTTACCAATGATGACCCCAACAGCCTGTTCTCGCTGATTGTCAGTGACATTTGCCAGGCAAGCCAGGATGGAAAGACAACCTTTCTAATCCACACCGGGGCTCTTGAGGGTACTGGCATTGAAAATGTGAATATTATGGAACACAAGGCGGTGATGGCGCAGGGGATACCTTTGGTGATCTTCTATCCGTCAACCTATAAAAACGATGAACTTCTGTTTCTCAACCACAAATCCGCATCCAAGTACCGATGCAATCTCGTCAAGTAGCGGAGTGCCATAATGCCTAAGATTAAAGACCTACTGAAACTCAACCTCGATGTTGACATCAAGAACGTAATTGACCTTGAAGATCAGGTCGAAGAAGAAATTCGCTACGAAATTGATAACTACATCGTTACAGAAAATATCGGCAGCTACCTGTCAACCTTCGCCTCGAAATACAATTCCAATATCAAAGAGACTGGCGTTTGGCTTTCCGGTTTCTATGGATCTGGTAAATCATACTTCGGTAAAATGCTCGGTTACCTGATGTCCAATAATGATGTCATGGGGACCCGTGCCGTCGAACGCTTTATCCCTCGGCTGGCAGGGCTCAAAGACGCCGCCCTGATTGAAAATGCCCTGCGAAAGATCTCCAGTGGGCGCACTCGTGTTGTTTCTCTGGATATTGCCAAGCAAAATACCGACAAGGGCCTTGCATTCACTCTGTTCCGCAATTTTCTGAAAAACCTCGGTTTCCTGGATACTGTCTATGGTTATGTGTAGAATATTCCGGGGACACAATACCGATTAGTTCTAACCTGCCATTGCACTGAACAATCAAAACCTGTGGGCAACTAAACCTGCCCACCAAACCGGAGTGGATACATGACCGAAGAATTTTATCCCCGGATGAAGAGAGTTTTGTTCGTGTCGCAACGCAGATACCCAATTAAATCCCATCTGAAAAACAGAGCCTGAAGATTCTGGCAATAATGGAGAAAGTTGAAGCGAATGGGTTTGCCGGGTAGCTGGCAGTAATTCCGGCATGCCGTAGTGTAGGAGGCGTCGCATCTACATCCTTTACAAAATAGCACGAAGAACCCTGTATCGATTAACCACCCAAACCAACTGCAATCGGGTTTTTACGAGTGAGCATGAGCAGGAAACACCCCGACGATACGCGGCGCAGCGGGTGGCGGTGAGTGTCTGAACCTGGATTTATCGGATTATGGGATTAGCAGGATTAAAAACCAAACCATCTGAATCAGAGATTACGGGGGTTAAAATCAGATTTTCATCCAATAATCCGACGAATCCGGGTTCAGACAGGCTTTTATAGAGCGTAGGGGCTGGCTTTAAAGACTGCAAGATAGGTTTTAACGAGACGGCAGTGCGTGTTAAAAAGGAAAACAGCCATACAATTCCGGCATGCCGGAATTCTGGTGTAACTTATTGATATTTAAGAAGACAGATTTTGTCAAGGCGTCAGAATTCAGAAGGAAAGCAGGCAATACTGGACGCTGGAGCGTGGTTAGTATAAAACTGCCGAAAAACTCAAAAAACTGGAGCGGATAAAACATGAAAAGTAACCTATCACAAATGGCGGTAATGAACATCGGTAAAGGTGAAGAGATCCTCTCAGGATATACCACTGCCTGCATTCCGCAGGTTGGCATTTACAAGCTTCTGGTTAAGAAAAAAGTGGATGGAACAATTGAGTGGGCTCATTTCGTCGAACGCGATAGCGGATTGAAGGAAAAGGTCATACGCGGCTCAGTTAAATCGCTTGATGAATTAGGTATCGTGATAGGCGCAATCAACAACAACCTCCGTAAAGTTTTTGGCGTTACCATGCAGTCTGCCGAGTACGAAGTCCGTACGCTGGATGGCAAGAAAGTGTCTGAGACGGTACACTAGCTTATCCAACTTTTACAGATATTTCCAATTCCATTTGTGAGAGGCTTGCGCCGCCATGCCGCTGATTATCCCCGATGACATCGAGCATTTCACCACCACCGGCGAAGAAGTCTTTTGCCGTTTCCTCCGTACGGTTGCCAAACCGGACAACCGCTACATCGTATGGTATTCGCCAGATATCAGCGAATCAGAACCTGACTTCATTCTCTATAACCCTGAAGTCGGCCTGATTGTCTTTGAGGTGAAAGACTGGACTATTGACCAGATATGTGAAGTCACCCCCAAAACCTTCAAAATCCGCTCCGGCTTCAAGGAGGAATCCCGCACCAATCCTCACGAACAGGCACGGGGGTATGTTCACGACCTTCTTGAGTGCCTCCGGAGTGACGGCAGACTGGTCAACAGAGACGGCTTTGCCCAGGGCAAACCAAAAATTCCCATCTCGCACGGCGTAGTATTTCCCAACATCAACTCTTACGAATACAAGGAGCGCTTCACCCACGACGGCATCATCCCGCTCTCCAAGATCCTCTTCTATGATGATCTTGATCCACATTCAGAACTGTGCGATCCATCCGGTAAGCCTTTCCTTGATGCTATCCGGGAACGCTTTGAGCCAAAGTTCCCCTGCCATATTTCATCCTCAGAACTGAACCACCTTCGCCAACTGCTCTACCCGACAATTCGGGTAAACATGGTAGAGCGTGGCCCCCAGGATGAACTGAAAAACCATGAATACAACGTGAAACTGCTGGATCACCATCAGGAAACAGTGGCCAGAAGGTTTGACGGCGGCCACCGCCTCATCACCGGCCCGTCAGGGTGCGGCAAGACGCTTGTTCTGGTACACCAGGCTGCTTTCCTTAAAAAATACAACAAGGGGGTTAAGCGGATCCTGTTCATCTGCTACAACGTAACACTGGTGAACTACATCCGTCGGCTTCTGGCGGCGCAAGGATTACCACTTGGTCAAGAGGGGGTGGAGGTGCTGCACTTTTTTGAGCTGTGTGAACGTCTGACCGGCGAGAAGGTTCAGCATGAAAAGCAGGACATGGACTATTACAGCATCATCATGGAGGACGCACTCTCGAAAGAGCTTCCGGATTCGATGCTATACGATGCCATACTGCTTGACGAGGGACAGGATTTCTCCAACCAGATGCTGAAAGTGGTGATGAAATGCCTGAACCGCAAAACGAATTTTCTCACCATTGCCCTGGATGAAGGGCAGGATCTGTATTGCCAGAAACGCTCATGGAGCAGCGTGGGAATACATATCAAGGGGCGTAAAAGGCAACTGAACATTATCTATCGGAATACGAGGGAAATTGCCGAATTTGCCAACCGTTTCCGATATGGCTGTGCAAAACCGGCGCAAGACAGTGACTGGCAAAACGCCCTCTTCGCTGATCCACGTATTTCAAACGGTCCCTGCCCGGTGATCAGGCAGTTTGATGGTATTGATAAGGTCGTTGACCACGTAGCCAAAGAGATCAGGATGCTTGTTAATGCAGGTACATTCCCGCTATCCGAAATCGCTGTCATCTACACAATGAAGAAACCGGTACCGGAAAGCAGACTGACTATTCCGGATATGATAGCCGCTGCCCTCGACAGATGCGGCATTCTCAACAAATGGCTCTCGGAAGACTATCGCGCCAAACGCTCCCACGATATTACCGCCAACAGTGTAACCATCACCACCATTCACAGCGCCAAGGGGTTGGACTTCGCCTGCGTGTTTCTGATCGGGCTCGATGCGATTGAGCCGGGTGACCGCTGGGCGCAGGAGCAGATCGACAGACTGGCATATGTCGGCATAACCAGAGCCAGATACAGCCTGGAAATCCCTTACATCAAGAAGAATGCTTTGATCGTGCGGTTATTGACATCCGCAAAAATTAACTCATAACTGCCACTTTTTTTTGGATATAGGACGCTGGATGGGTCAGGTTGCGTGCTATGTTCCTGTCTACATTGATTATGAAAAGCTATAGACTATCGACGCAGGAGAGATTATGTACCCTGCCGGGAACGAAATCAAAAAACAAATCCCGCTTTTACTTCACAAAGCCATTTGTGATTTGATGCCGTTTTTGCTTTCACCGGAATGCCGAGTGGAGCGCAGGCACCTGGAGCGGGATATAGAGGATGCGGCTCTGCGATGGGGTGAGGTGCTTCAGCATCTTAAGGCAGAGGTTATTGGAGTTGAAGTAACTCTGGTCGGCAAATTGGACGTTCTGCCGTTGACAGGCAACGCCGACCTTCTGCTGAAGCTTCCTGATGGACGTCTGTATATTGTAGACTACAAAAAATCGAAGAGTAAATCCAGGCGGGAGCGCATGAGCAAAGGGTATGACAGTCAGGCGAATCTGTACCGGTTGATGCTGCAGACGGGTGGTATCGCTGAGGATAACCGTACATTGGCGTCTGCCATAAGCTCGGCCAAACAGGTTGGCGTCATGTATTACATGCTACACGACACTTTTATCAGACAGGTGGAACGGCGTCTTTCGGCATTACAGCGAGCCTTGAGCGGACGATGACCAGAAAAATCGCCGCGTTTTTGACAGATCCGTTATGGCATGACGTTGGCAGTATGACATTTGTCCCCGTAAGCTCTCAAGTGTTGCAAAGTCGCGAAGGGTATCGCCAAATGTTTCAGCTCTATTCTCTTCTGCAGTTAACCTCAAAGTGTGATTTCTTCAACAAGGATGATTTCCATAACCTGCTGGAAACAAAGGATACGCCAACTTTGTTTGAGTACTGGTCTTTTTTTGTGATTAAAGAGATGCTGGACGGATTGTTGAAGAGCAGATCAGTCAACAGCATCGTATCAGAAGGCCCGCTGCAACAGAGTGTTGAAGAAGGTCTTTGTATTACATATCAAGGTGGAATTACCCTATGGTTTAACAAAACATACGACGGATCATCTGGAAGTCAGGCAGAGAGTTTTAATGCGAATAATAAAAAAACGAGTGATAGTTATTCACATGAGTTGCGGCCTGACATTGTGATTGAAAAACATAATAACCGGCTGATTTTTGACGCTAAGTTCAAAGGGAAACGTAGCGGTTTTTATGGCGAAAACGAAGATGGGTCGGTTACTTCCTGGAAAAATGAGGATATCGATAAAATGCACTGTTACCGTGAGGCGATAAATGGTGTAACCGGTGCATATATCCTTTATCCTGGAGAAAAATCGGTCATTTATTCGTCGCACAATGCGTCAAGCATATATCAGGGTGTCGGAGCGTTACCGCTTAAGCCGGAAGCTGGTGCGCGACCGGTTCAGCGGCACCTTGAAGGTATTGAACAGATAATCAGGGAATTTATTACATCTGTAGAATGCCAGGCTACTGCTCAACATCAAGCGGAGATATATACGGCATGACGGAGTCAGTAGGCTTGTACTCCGTATCACCCTGTCGTCCGAATCATCTCTCAAAAACGTTCATCATCAATGCAAATTTACTTGAACCACTACGATTACAGAGGGTAGTCAACTTATATGAACAATTCGGTACTTGATCATCCTGCCCTTTCGGCTCAATATTTCTACCCCTGGCCGAACCGTTTTGACAATCCCTTCTTTGTCACTGGTGCCGGCTACCGTCTGGGATGCCGCTATCTGAAGGTTTCCGATAAACTCCCCACTATCATTCATTTTCATGGCAACGGTGAAAGCGTCCAGGATTATCTGGGAGATTTTGAACAGCGTATTGCTGGTTTGGGAGCAAATCTGCTACTGGCTGAATACAGAGGCTATGGCATGTCGAGCGGCAAGCCAGCCTTGGCCGCCATGCTGGAGGATGTCCGTTTGATAGTTGAAGCTTGTGCCATACCACCGGAAGAGATTATCTTCTTTGGTCGATCACTCGGTTCATTGTACGCTCTGCATGGTGCTTCTCTGTATCCCCAGGCGGCAGGACTCATCATTGAAAGCGGACTGGCTGATCCTCTGGAACGGATTCTGGTGCGAATCGAACCGCGTCAAGTGGGCGCTACCATGGACTGCTTGAGAAACGAAGTAGAGCATCGCCTCAACCAACGGGCAAAAATCTCCTCGTTTACCGGCAGGGTGTTGATAATGCACACCCGCAATGATGATCTGGTAACGGCCAGTCACGCAGAACGGCTCTACGACTGGGCCAATGAACCGAAGGAACTTGTTCTGTTTGAACGTGGCGATCACAACACCATCCTGCCTGCCAATGAGAAAGAGTACTTTGCAAAAGTCGGTAATATGATCAGCCAGGTCTCAAAATAAAAAAATCCATAGAGGTTTAAATCGATGGCCTACAACAAATCTATTGAAAATCGCATTGATGACTTGATTGCAGCGTGGCCGAACCTGGAAAAGAAAAAGATGTTCGGCGGGGTCTGTTATTTGACGCGAGGCAATATGTGCTTCGGAATTTTGCAGGACTATCTGATTGTGCGCACCGACCCTGCAACTGCACAGATTCAACTGCAGAAAGATCATGTACGTCCGTTCGACATTACCGGCAAGCCAATGAA
>Ga0194060_10004164_pt1 | contig 10055 bp, 8 predicted proteins | sample SepL225m_MetaG_FD_163427 | JGI IMG/M metagenome (GOLD analysis project Ga0194060, IMG submission 163427) | Anoxic zone freshwater microbial communities from boreal shield lake in IISD Experimental Lakes Area, Ontario, Canada - Sep2016-L222-5m | ecosystem: Environmental > Aquatic > Freshwater >... | reverse complement strand
GTCAGTAACATCGTAACGGACGCCGCGACCGTGCCCGGATAGCCTTCCTCGCCCTCCGGACTGGTGCAGGTAAACTTCACCGCAGCGCCCGGCTGCGCTTCACCCTTCCACACTTTCTTGTCAAAGCCTTTGAGCCCCCCATGCAGGTGGTTCGGCCCGTTATTGATCGCCAGCGAGTAGGTCTTCCCGTCCAGCGTGAATCGGCCTTTGGCGATTCGGTTGGCCACCCGCCCGACGGTGCAGCCAAAGCAAGGATGCCCCTTGACGTATTGTGTAAGGTTATCGAAGCCCAGCACGACGTCGCCCAGCGCGCCCTTGCGGTCCGGCACATGCAGCTCGGTGATGATGGTGCCAAGGTTCGTGACCTTCGCGACCAGCCCGTTGGCGTTGGTGAACGTATAGAGATCTACTGCCGTTCCGTCCGGCAGTTTACCAAATGCTGCTTTCTGAGTGCTCGATGTCATTGTAGTCGCTAGTGATCAAAAGGTTGCCCGCTAAACACGCCAAAAGACGCTAAAGGCATTTGGGATGTTTCATTTTCGGGTTTGGTTTAGCGTCATTTCGCGTGTTTAGGGGGCATCCTTTTTCTTCTGGTCTTTGGCCGGGGCAGCCTTTTTGCTGGCGCGCCACGTCAGGAACAGCATAGCCGCGCCGAACACCAGCAGGACAGCCCCCCAGATCAGGTTGATATTGATGCCCAGCGAGTGCTTTTCGTAAATCTCCTTGTTGGAGACTGCGCCGAAGATCACCAGTATGGCGCCGAACAGGCCGAACATGATGCCGAGGGGAAGTCGAAGGTCGAAGTTCATTATGATGATAGATGATATGTGATTGCCGACCGGCCGTTTGTTACCAGAAAATGATGTTCAGAATAAGGGTCGCCAGCAGCACCAGGATCCCGACGGTCACTGGCTGCATATACCACGGTTCGTGCGCCGTTTCCGGTTTGGGCGTCAGCGAATAGACCAAGCCCTTGAGTTCCTGATCCGTTTTGGTGCGCTTCGTTGCCAGAGAGATCACGATGGTGAGCACGAAACAGGTCGTCCACGCCACGAGGGCCATCCAGAAGTTCTGACCCATCTCGCTGTGGAATATGAATTCCTTGGCAATCCACCCGCCTTTGATTCCGACTTCCGCCCCCCGCGAAAGTGCCAGCCCGTGGAATATGGCCGCTCCGATCGTGCCGCCGAGCAGGCCGAAGAAGGCGCCATGACCGGTCGTGCGCCGCCAGAACATGCCCAGCAGGAAGGTCGCGAACAGCGGCGCGTTCACGAAGCCGAAGACAAGTTGCAGCATGTCCATGATGTTGTTGAACTTTGACGCCAGGTAGGCGCAGCCGATGCTGACCAGGATACCGAACACCGTCGCCCAGCGGCCCATCCAAAGGTAGTGATTGTCGGACTTCTTAGGCGCGATATAGCTCTGGTAAATGTCGTAGGTCCAGACGGTATTGAAGGCGGTGACGTTGCCCGCCATGCCGGACATGAAGGACGCCATCAGGGCGGTGAATCCGATGCCCAGCAGGCCGGTCGGGAAATACTTGACCAGCAAGGCGGGGATGGTCATGTTGTAATCGGGCGTGCCGTCCTTGCCGATGGGCAGGAACTGGTTGCCGCTGGAGTAGTGGAGCGCAATGGCAATCATGCCTGGCAGGATGACCAGCGCCGGGAACAGCATCTTGGGGATTGCGGCGATGAGCGGCGTGCGGCGTGCGGCGGACATAGAATTAGCCGCCATCGCGCGCTGCACCACCAGGAAGTCCGTACACCAATAGCCGAACGAGAGCACGAACCCGAGCCCCATCGTCATGCCGAACCAGCCGACGCCCATCGGGTTCTCCAGCGAGCTGCCCATGTGCGTCCACGATTGTGTCCAAGTGCCCTCGACGAAGTGCTGACTGGTGGCCACCGGGATCAGCTTCTGCTTGAGTGCGGCCCAGCCGCCGATGTCCTTGAGCGCCAGGAAGACCAGCGGCGCGAAGCCCAGCACGATCATGAAGAACTGGAGCACTTCATTGTAAATAGCCGACGTCAGCCCGCCCATGAAGATATAGACCAGCACGATGGAGGCCGATACGGCGATGCACGCGTCATAGTTCCAGCCCAGCAGAGTTTCCATCAGCTTGGCCAGGGCATGGAGTGAAATGCCGGAGGAGAAAACAGTCATCACGGAGAACGAGATTGCATTGAGGCCGCGGGTCTTCTCGTCGAAGCGCAGCTTGAGGTACTCCGGCACCGAGCGAGCGCGGGAACCGTAGTAGAAGGGCATCATGAAAATGGCCAGAAAGACCATCGCCGGGATGGCTCCCACCCAGTAGAAGTGACTGGTCATGATGCCATATTTCGCGCCGCTAGCGGCCATGCCGATGACCTCCTGCGCACCCAGGTTGGCAGAGAGGAACGCCAGGCCCGTCACCCAGGCGGGAATCGAGCGACCCGACAGGAAGAAGTCGGTGCTGCCCTTCATGTAGCGCTTGAGAACCCAGCCGATGCCGAGCACGAAAGCGAAGTAGATGAGCAAAATCGCGTAGTCTATCCCACCAAGTTGAATGTGCATGCTGATAGTTGTTGTCTAGTTGTCCTGCTGTCCGACGCGCGATGGCGCTTCATCGCCATACCGCCTGCCTGCGATCGGGCGCATCATAATTGTTTTTATTCGCCTGCCAATGGAATTTTCTACTCGCTCAGCTTGGGAACGAGCCGACGCTTCGCTGATTCAGCAATTGCCAAACGCCCTGCCGCAGCTTAATGGAAGAGGGCATCTGTTGATGAACCTGCGCTCCGAACCGGCGCGGCGCCTGCGCAAGTGGGCACTGGCGCCCGCCCTCCTGCTGGCCGTGCTGGCGATGTCCGGCTGCCGGACGCTCAGCTTTTACAGCCAGGCGATCAAAGGCCAGTACCAGATTGTCGCTCACCAGCAAAAGATCCAGAAGCTCCTGGCGGACCCGCAAACGTCCGCGCCCCTTAGGGCGAAACTGGAGTTCATCCAGGACTTGCGCGCCTTCGCCAGGAAGGACCTGCTGCTCCCTGTTGATGGGCATTACGAGAAATACGCGGACGTGCACCGCCCGTTCGTGGTGTGGAACGTCGAAGCCGCGCCAGAGTTCTCCCTGGAACCAAAGTCGTGGTGGTATCCCTTTGTCGGGAGCCTCGATTATCGCGGATACTTTACCAAAGAGGGTGCCCAGAAATACAGCGCCTGGCTACAGACCAAAGGCTACGATGTCTATCTCGGCGGCGTGACAGCGTATTCGACGTTGGGCTGGTTCAAGGACCCGGTGCTCAACACCTTCATCTTCGACGCCGAGCCCGATCTCGCAGAGACCCTCTTCCACGAACTGGGCCACCAGCGCGTCTTCGCCAGTGGCGATACCGATTTCAGTGAGGCCTTCGCCACGACCGTCGGCCAGGAAGGCGCCCGCCGCTGGTTCCGCGCCAAAGGCGATCAGGCTGCGCTGGAGAAATACTTGGCTGAAGTCCGGCGCACCAACCAGTTCGCGCGCCTGATTACGGACACACGCGACCGGTTGATAACGCTCTACGGCGACGAACGCACCGAGGGAGGCAAGGTCAAGGCGACAAAGAATAAGCGCGTGATCCCGCCCGAACAGTTGCGTCGCCAAAAGCAGGAGCTGCTGGACCGTCTCCAGCGCGAATACACCCAGCTCAAGGCACAATGGGGTGGCGCCAAGGACTACGACCCGTGGTTCGCCCGCGCGGTCAACAATGCCCAGCTCAATTCGGTTGCGGCCTACTACGACTTCGTGCCCGGCTTCGAACGACTGCTCGAGCAGAACGGTGGTGACTTGGGCAAGTTCTACGAGGCTGCCGACCGGCTGACGCACGAACCGAAAGCGGAGCGCCACCGCCAATTACGCTCCCTGGGCAGCGCCGCAGCCGGCTCCACGCCCCAATAACGACCGAAAGCGCCAGTATCCTTGCCAGCCTGTTCGCCTTGTTGTTCGACCTCTGCCACCCGCCAAGGCCACCGGGGTTAAGCCGAAGCCGCCAGGAAACCGGCAAGACTTCCCAGTTGATGCCCTCCGCCCCCTCTGGCAGGATGGAGTTGCAATGACTCAGAGCGAGAGCCAATTCTCCCCTATCCGCGCAGCGTCATAGCCGGCGGCGCGGCAAACTCCAAGGTCCCTCGCACTTTAGTTCAATTCGCCGACATGAAACCCTCGGCTATCTTCACGCGCTGCGTGGGCGCAGTCTTCCTCGTCGGCGCCTGTTTGTCGGCAGGGTTGGCGGTTTCCGTGGCCCGCCATCCGGACCTGGTTGCCTATGGGCTCCACGCGACGCGCCCCGTTGTTTATCTTACGGCGGCTGGATTCGTGGTCGGCGCCCTGGTGTGGCTCGGGCTGGCCCGACTTATGTGGAAGGTCGAGAGAACCAGGCTTTGGGTCCTGGTGGTCGCGCTGCCGGCATGCCTCTTGGTAAGCCGCTTTTGCGTTCTGGGTCTTTACCATCTGGAGGTCAAGAACGAGAAGGGCGAGTCAAATCTCCGTAAGCTCGCCGTGTATTGCCGGGACTTGCCCACGTGGCAGAGAAGAGCGGCCATCATCAGAACCGGGATCCTGCGCGCGGCCCAATTGGAGCCGCTTCCAAAGCGGACGCCGCTAAATGTCGCAACCCACGACCGACGGGAGCGAAGTGGTTACTCCGTTGAGAATGTCCTGCTGGAGACCTTGCCCGGCTTCTTCCTGGCTGGAAACCTCTATCGCCCGGCGTCCGCCGACCCGAGCGGCAAGCAACCCATCGTGTTAATCCCCCAGGGCCATTTCCCTCATGACCGCTTCAACGTGGACCACCAGCAACTTGCCGCCACGTTTGCGCGGATGGGAGCACTGGTGTTCCTCTACGACATGGTGGGCCGCGGGGAGAGCACGCAGGTGAAACATCACCACCCCCAGGCGCTGACCATCCAATTGTGGAACAGCCTGCGCGTGCTGGATTTTCTGCTCGGCTTGCCGGAAGCCGACCCGACCCGGGTGGGTATGACGGGCGCGTCGGGCGGCGGCACCCAGACCTTCCTTTGCGCGGCTGTGGATGAACGCGTCACGGTCTCCGCCCCGGTGCTCATGGTATCGTCCTGGGTTTATGGTGGCTGCGAGTGCGAGATCGGTCTGCCGATTCATCGCGGGCCGGAGTATGCCTCGAACAATGCGGAGATCGCCGCCCTGGCCGCTCCCCGACCACAGCTCATCGTCTCCTGCGGCACGGACTGGACCCAAACGGTTCCCACGCGCGAATTCCCATACATCCGCAATATCTACCAACTCTTTGGTCGCGCGGACAACGTGCGCAACGTGCATCTTGCCGCTGAAAGTCACGACTACGGCCCATCCAAACGACAGGCCGTTTACGCCTTCTTCGCCGAACATCTACACCTCGCACGCAAAGGGGTTGCCCTCCCGGACGGACGGATCGACGAAGCGCCCAACACGGTTGAACCCGATGAAGCCCTGCACGCCTTTGACGCGGCGCACCCGATGCCCACACATGCCTTGCATGGGTGGGATGCCGTCAAAGTCGCCCTTGACGCCGCGCGGATGAACTGAGGCGCTGCTGCTTAGAGCAGCAGCTACACTCCCGGAGTCTGGCCGGGCATGGCGATGGGGTATTGGCCGTTGGCGTCGGGCATGACCGGCGCGTTGCCATCCCACGTGCAGTTCTCCAGTCCGGGCGCCAACTCCCGCTCGGACGCCAAGGCTTCTTCCCAGGTGATCTTCTTGCCCGATTCGCAGGCCATGCGGCCCATGATGCAGGCCAGGGAGGTCTTGGCGCAGCGCTCGGTCTCGTTATAAGGCTTGTCGTTGCGGATGGCGTCGAACAGCAGGTCGTGCTCGTACTGGTACTTGTCGCACTTCGGGCCTTTGTAGCGCCAGAGGATGTTTTCGGACGTCTGGTTCCAACCCTTGAATAGGCGCGGGTCGTCCTGGCCTTCGCCCATGATGGCGCTGCCCTTGGCGCCTTGCAGCACGGCGCCCCAGAAGTCGAAGCAACTGGTCATGTGCCTCCCCTCGCCGACGAAGCGCGTGCCGTCAGGGAAAGTGTATTCCGCAGAGTAATGATCAAAGAGCTGGTCCGCGTCCTTGCGCACCTGGCGGCCGCCCATGCCCTGTACGGAGGCCGGCCAGGCGTTCTTGGCCCAAAGGCACACGTCGATGTTGTGGATGAGCCAGTCTTCCAGGAACGTGCCGTTGAGCCACGTGAAGTTGCTGTAGTTGCTAATCTGGTAGGCGATCTCCTTCATGCCGGGCTGGCGCGGGGCCAGCCCGACGGGGCCATGCATGCGGTAGGCCCAGACGGTGATCAGATCGCCAATCATGCCGTCATGGACATGCTGGATAGCCTCTTCCAGCGGCTTGTAATGCCGGCTCATCAACCCGCCGGCCACCTTGAGATTCTTCTGCGTGGCGACTTCGCCCGCCTTCAAGACGCGGCGGACGCCCGGCCCATCCACGGCGAAGCTCTTTTCCATAAACACATTCACGCCCTTCTGCACCGCGTACTCCAGGTGGATGGGCCGGAAGCCCGGCGGCGTGGTTAGCAGCACCACGTCACCCTTGTCGAGTGAGTCAATGGCCTTCTTGTAACCGTCCAAGCCGATGAACTGCCGCTCCGGCGCCACGTCCAGTTGTTTCTCATGTCCGGCCTTCAGGTTGCCGAGACTGCTCTGGAGGCGGTTTTCGAAGACATCCGCCATGGCCCAAAGCTTCGTGGGCCCCTGGGTGGACATGGCCTGCGCGGCGGCGCCCGTGCCGCGTCCGCCGCACCCGACGAGGGCAATCTTGATGGTATTGTTCTCGGCGGCGTAGCCGGGGCGGGCGATGGCGCTGGCCAATGCCGCGCCGGCTAAGGCCGTGCCGGAGGTCTTGAGGAATTCACGACGCGTGGTGCGGTTTGAGTCTGGGAGACTGGAGGCGTTCATAGTACGTTGAATGTTTGCGTTTGCGAAAGTCGAGCTGTTCATTGCGATCGGGCACATCATCCGCTTGGGCGGGGCGCTTGGCAAGGCTGTTTGAAACAATGCCCTGATGCAATGCGCAAGACTGGATTCTTCTCGGGGTGATTTCACCCTGCAAATCCGGGCCGTCCGTATATCGCTGCATAGATACAACGTGGCCTGCCTCTCATTAACACCCCACTTGAGTGGGGTGTGGGCGATGGTCTCGGCGTCGGATGTTGGATGTTGGATGTTGGATGTTGGATGTTGGATGTTGGATGTTGGATGTTGGATGTTGGATGTTGGATGTTGGATGTTGGATATAAGTTTTCCGGCTTGCAACTGGAAACGCTCTTGTTACGGTGAAATCCACTGAGCTATGAAACGCGGTGGGATGTCCTCCCGCCCAGGACATGGCTCAACCGGCTGCCTCGAAAGTGACCGTCACCCAGAGTCGGCGGGGTGCCGTAGAAACAGGAACACAGTTGATTTATGAACAACCAGAAGAACGTAAACTTTGAACTCGCAGTCCAGACCGGACGTTTGGCAACCCTGGCTGGCATGCTGATGGCGATGGCCCTGGCGCCGACGGCGCTGGCCTCTGAGAACGTCCCCCACCGGCCGTTCGCCTATTGGGCGAATGTTCCCGACCAGGGCCAGTTTATTGCGGGTTTCGTTTATGAGCAGTCCGAGGCCTACCACATGTGGGCCGGCGGCCAGTATCACAATGTTACCGCGCACGCCGGTGGCGAGAGCTACGGCACCGACATCAACCAAGGTTACCTCGCTCTCCAGTATGGTCTCACGGAGCGGTGGGCGCTGGATTTCAACGCGGGCTACACCTCCGAAGGCTGGCGTTACTTCGACAACGGCGATATTCAGTCCACCAGCGGGCTGATGGATTGGTCCTTCGGCGTGCGCTACCAGATCTATAACGAGCTGACGGAGACGAACCTGCCCTGGGCACCCACGTTGACCTTTCGCGCCGGGGCGGTAATGCCCGGAACGTATAGCCAAAGTTTTATCTTTGCTCCCGGCCTTCGGTCCACGGCGATCGAGCCCGAGTTGCTCCTGCGCAAGCATTTTGGCTGGCCGGGCCTCGGTCTCTACGGAGATGGCCTGTTCCGCTATAACATGACGACGGGCAACAACCAGTACGTCGTTGCTGCCGGCCTCTTCCAGGAGATCAAAGGTTGGGAAATTGATTTCGGGTACAAACACCTCCAGACCCTCTCAGGCACTGGCATCACTTATCCCGTGGATAGCAATAACGGCTACAATATCATCTACCCCCGGGACCCCAGGGAGAACAACGACGCGATCCAGTTTGGTTTCAGCTATACGACCCGTAAAAGCAAGTGGCGCTACGGCTTCAATTTGACTTCCGTTGTGGACGGCAACAACACGGATGCCAAGCTTTGGCTCGGCGGTTCAATTGACATCCCGTTCGGCGGGAAGCACTGAGGCGGAGCGCGGGGAGGCTGCCGCATTACTTTGACTTGGTCCGGGGCCGAATCCAGTTGATTGGGCCGTCGAAACGACCATAGAGACTCAGGTTGGGATTCACCGGGGGCGAACCGATCTGCAGTTTCGGCCCGGAAAATGGCGCCTTTCGTGCGCAACCGGCGCTCCAACCTGCTGGGGGCGCAGGCAATTTGTTTATGGCAGCACATGAATCCGGTAGAACCGATTGGTCGTGGTCTTGAGGTCGGTCTTGGAGGCGGTGCCGCCTCCCGCCAGGACGTCCCCCGCGAGATCGGTCCAGTTGGTCGCACTGGGGAAACCTTTATACTGGACACGATAGGTGGCGTTACTGACTGCGCTCCAAGTGAGCACCAGGTTGCCGGCTCCCCCATTCGTGAGCGCAAGGATCAGCGGAGCCGGAGCGGTAATGGTTAGCTTGCCGGTGTTGAAGGAGATGGCGTAGTTGGGACTGGTGAGCCCGCTGGGGGTGGTGAGGTAACTGCCGACGCTCTCACCGGGATCGCGGGAGAAGATCAGCGTGCCTACAAGCACCGCCGGAGTTTCGCCGTTGACGAACCCTGAGTAGCTCGCCGTGAATGCCGGATCGGCCGCGCCGAAGGCTTTTGTCTTGTCATCAGCTCTTACACCCAAAGCTGCCCTCGTGATGTCTGCCTGGGCAGTCGCCGTGACCGCCGAAAGCTGATAGTTGCCCGTCTGCGCGCCCGTCAGCCCCAGCCCCCTGGCCGTCACCGCCTTGCGCGGTGTGCTGCATTGGATGTTCGAAGTTGGATGTTGGGTGTTGGATGTTCCTGAACTGAGACCTAACATGCAACATCCAACATGCAACATCCAACATCCAACAACCAACACCCAGCCTACGGGAGCGGGGGCGGGGGGCGGTAGAGAATCTCTGGGGCAGAGACTGGAGGCGGCGGGACGGCGTCGCCTTGTTGATCACAAAGTTCCCCGCCGCCTGGGCCGGCAGGCTGTTGTAGTTACCCGTGTCGGTCGGTACAAAGTCCGCCGTCACTCCATACGTCCCCGCCGCGGTCTTGGTCGCCGAGCCCCCGGCTAGAATGTTCGCCACCGCGCCCGGTACCGAACTGGCCGAGCTCACCACCGTGGCCGCCTTGGCCGTCCCGTCATACATCACTGGTGAGTTGTTGACCGCCAGCGTCGCCGTCGGCGTCGCCTTGTTGATCGCAAAGTTCCCCGCCGCCAGTCCGACCAGCGTGTTGTAGTTGGTTGTATCGGTCGGCACAAAGTCCGCTGTCACCGCATACGTCCCCGCATTCGTCCTAGTCGCCGAGCCCCCGGTCAGAATGTTCGCCACCGCGCCAGGCACTGAACTGGCCGAGATCGCCACCGTGGCCGCCTTGGCCGTCCCGTCATACGTCGCCGGTGAGTTATTGACCGCCAGCGTCGCCGCCGGCGTCGCCTTGTTGAGGGTCATGGTGAATGTGTTCGTGACGGACAGACTCGGAGTGCCGTTGTCGGTGGCGGCTACCTTTCAGTTATTGGATGTTGGATGTTGGATGTTGGATGTTGGATGTTGGATGTTCGGTCTCATAATTCATCATTTCCCCATTGTTCCCCCGGCCAGACTCCGGGAGTGTAGCTGCTGCTCTAAGTCCGGCCAGTTG
>Ga0194060_10004163_pt1 | contig 10058 bp, 10 predicted proteins | sample SepL225m_MetaG_FD_163427 | JGI IMG/M metagenome (GOLD analysis project Ga0194060, IMG submission 163427) | Anoxic zone freshwater microbial communities from boreal shield lake in IISD Experimental Lakes Area, Ontario, Canada - Sep2016-L222-5m | ecosystem: Environmental > Aquatic > Freshwater >... | reverse complement strand
GCTATGGTTCACGGCCTTTGTCGGCGCCAATCTGTTCCAGAGCGGCTTCACGCATTTCTGCCCGCTGGAGATGATCCTGCAGCGGCTCGGCATGAAAAGCGGCGGCGCTGCCTGCAAGGTCTGAGCGCCTCGATGTTGGCGGCGTCCCTGAGAGGTCGGGCTGGATCGGGCGCCGCAGTACCGCGATGGAGTGAGCGCCGGAGTACGCGCCGCTATTGCCCGCCATACTCGCGCGCTGAGTTTTCTGTCTCCCGGTTCATGACGATGATGCTGATGCGCCGATTGTTCGCGTCATATGGATTGTCGGGATTCAGGAGCGCGGAGGAGGACACTCCGACAACGCGCAATATCTTGGCTTGATCGATGCCGCCTGCAATCAGTTCGCGGCGCGAGGCGTTGGCCCGATCCACCGAAAGCTCCCAGTTGCTGTAGCCCTTGTCGCCTCCTTGATAAGGGGTGGCGTCGGTGTGCCCTGACAGGCCAATTTTGTTGGGAACCCGATTCAGGCTATTGCCTATGGTCCGCAGTATTTCCACGGTATGCGGTTGCAGGGCAACGCTGCCCATTTCGAACATCGGACGGTTCTGTTCGTCAACGATCTGGATGCGCAGTCCCTCGGTGGTCAGATCGATAAGCAACTGGTTCTTGTACTTGTTCAGTTTCGGCTCGGACTCGATCAGCTGTTCCAGCTGGCGCTTGAGCAATTGCAGCCGGGCCAGTTCCTGCAGGCGCAGCAGCTTTCGGGCGTCGGTCTCGCCAAGCTTGACCTGCTCCGCGGCCTGCGGGACGGCGTGGACCTGCCCGTAAAGTTTGGTCTTGTCATCGCCGTAGTTGCTCGGGATCAGGCTGGCGCCGGCGTCGTGACTTTGTCCGCCGGAACGCTCGACCAGAAAAGGGGTCTTGAAATACTCCGCTATTTGCAGCAGATCGTTTTGCGGCAGCGACGAAGTCAGCCACAGCAGCAGAAAGAACGCCATGAGCGCGGTCATGAAATCGGCGTAGGCGATTTTCCATGAACCTCGTTCGCGTACAGGTGCCGTCTTGCGAATGTTCTTGACGATCATCAGCGGCACCAATGGTCTGCCGTTGACGCGCGAGCGGAACCGGGAGGCCCGCACGAAACCGGTTGGACCGGCGGCTTCTCTGCCGGCCGAGGGGCCGCGGGCAACGGCTGCCCCAGATTCCATGCGATCCGGCCACGGACCCGCGTGCGGCAGACGGGTGCCGGTTCGCGAGTAGCCTCCTGCGGCGCGTCCGGCGTCCGGATTGTCGGTGCGAGCCGCGAATGACCGGGCAAGACTCGTCGGGACAGTGAATTCGCGCATCCAACCCTCCAGCGTTCATCGATCTGAAAGGGTCCCCTATGTTTCAGGAGCGCAGTGCGAGACGGACACGCGTACGAGTGACAAGCGTACGAGTACACACGTACGACAGGAACGACAGGAACGACAAGGCCGTGCCGGCAATCCCGCTGTCGTGGAGCATCCAGAGGCGCTCTTTAGACCGGTGACTTTGTGCCCCCGCCTTTCGGTCGGGTTTACCCTTTTCAACTTTTCAAGCTTTGCCCCAATCGGCGCGGCTGTCCAGGCAATAGAGAAGGGAGCCGCAAATTTATGCACAAACCCCTGCTGGAATGCCTTGCGCGCGCACGGTGCTGCTTCAGGGCGGCGTGGGTCGATGGATAGCGCGATCTAGTCCTTCGCGGCCTCCTTCGCAGCCGGGTCTTTGGGCGGGCGCAACCGGAGCATTTTGCCGGCGAGCAAAGAAGGCGATAACACCCCGAGGTGGGAATCCACCATCCGGCCGCCGGCGTCATAGAACAGCGTGATCGGCAGGCCGGGTGAACTGACTTCGCGGCCGATTTTGTTGCCGGTGTCGAGCAATACGTTGGCGAGGTCCAGGCGCACGGTGCCCAGGTAACGCTCGACCGTCACCGCATCTTCGCCCTGGTCGACGAAGACAAAGGCAATGCCCGGTTCCTGCCGTTGTGCCGCCGCGAGAAAAGGCAACTCCAGCCGGCACGGAGGGCACCAGGTGGCCCAGAGATTGACCACGGCGGGCCTGCCCGCAGCGATGGTGGGCAGGTCCACCGTCTTGCCCGCGAGCGTGGTCAGGGGCTGCTTGGGCAGCGTTGCGTTTTCCATCAACCCGAGGGCGCCGAACACCGCGGCCGCGGCGAGTGCCCCCGCCGCCAGACCCAGCGCCCAGGGCTTGCGCCACCACGTTGCACGGTTCAGCGCCGGCAGGTCTTGTTGAGTCACTTTGTACAGGACCTCATGTTCGTTCTGTGAAAATGACCGGCCAGCCATCGACCCGTTCGCACAAGGACCTTCCGCTTTTGAAGCGGGGGGCTACACGCTGGCCAGTGCGCGCTCGATGCGCACGTCCGCTTCGCGTGCCAGTTCGGTGAGCTTCGCATCGCCGAGGATCCTCATCATGCCGGAGGGTGCGGCGAGTTCCACCGAGATCGTCCCCGGCGCGATCTCGCGGATCACCGCGTTGCACGGCAGCAGGCTCGCCACGTCGGAGTTTGCGGTGTAAGCCTCGTAGGCAAGATTGGGATTGCACGCGCCGAGGATGATGGTGGGAACGATATCCTTACCGGTCTTTTCCTTGATCTTGCTGTGCATATCGATGCGCGTGAGGATCCCGAAACCCTCGGCGGCCAGCGCTGTGGTCACCCGCTCGATGGCATGATCGACCGTATCGGGTATCTCGCGTTTGAAATTGATGCTGGTCACCGTGTGCTCCGCATGGTCTGGTAGAAGTGTATGGAGGGGCCGGGGACGACGCGCCCCGCGGATAGCGGCGGAACATCCACCTCTAACTCATGCTTCCATTATTGCATTAGTGGTGGCCTTCGGCCCTGGTTCGTGGCCGCGCGGTGCGGTCAGGTGCTCCGAATGCGTCAGAGGCGGCTGCTCCCGGGAGTTGGACCTTGCCGCGATACTTGCTTATTCTGAACATTCAGAACAAATGACAGATCAAAGGTTCGACAAATGAACTGGAAGGAGGGTTTGGGCCAACCGGGAGTCGCAGCGACGCTCGGGGCTGCATTGTTGTTCGGCGCTGGAACGCCGCTTGCAAAATGGCAACTCGACGCCGTGAGTCCGTGGCTGTTGGCGGGCTTGCTTTATCTCGGGTCGGGACTTGGACTGACGCTGTATCGCCGCCTGATCCGGGCCCCTGCCGTTCGCCTTCCGCGGAACGAATTGTCGTGGTTCGCGGGCGCAATTCTGGCGGGCGGCATCATCGGCCCCGTGCTCCTGATGGTTGGGCTGACCCGCATCCCTGCATCTGGCGCCTCTCTCCTGCTGAATGCCGAAGGCGTGTTCACCGCGCTGTTGGCGTGGTTCGTGTTCAGGGAAAATTTTGACCAGCGCATTGCAATTGGCATAGTCGCTATCGTTGCAGGTGCACTGGTGCTCGGCTGGCCGGGAGAAGCGAGATTCGCCGGTCTGTGGCCCACTCTGGCTGTCCTTGGCGCCTGTTTCGCATGGGCTGTCGACAACAACCTGACGCGCAAGATCTCGCTGACGGATGCCACCTGGGTCACCTCCGTGAAAGGTTTGATATCGGGTGCGGTCAATTTGAGCCTGGCCTTCTTGCTGGGGGCGTCAATGCCGCCGCTGCCGAATCTGGTCGGCGCGATGGCAGTGGGTCTCCTTGCCTATGGGGTGAGCCTGGCTCTGTTCGTGGTGGGACTGCGGCAGCTCGGCACCGCCCGCACAAGCGCGTATTTCTCGGTGGCGCCTTTCTTCGGCGCCGTAATGGCCGTGCTGATGGGAGAAGCGGTCACCCCGCGGCTGCTCGCCGCCGGCGCCTTGATGGGCTTAGGCACCTGGCTGCATCTGACCGAGCGGCATGAGCACGTGCACGTGCATGAAGAGATGATGCACGATCATGAACACGCCCATGACGAGCATCACCGGCATGGGCATGACGCGCCGGTTGCGCCCAGCATCAATCATCGCCATGTGCATCGGCACGAACCGATGATGCATCAGCATCCACACTTTCCCGACACGGGTCATCGGCACCGACACTGACGGCGGGACAGTGACGCTGAGCAGGCTGTCTTTCAGGAACCCGCTGCAGAATGAGTTCTGCGACGGGCTGACGTAGTGGAACATGAGGGGACGCATCCTCTCATCTTGAAACGGACTCTAAGCGCATCCACGCAAGAGCGGAGTTCTCCGGCTGCGGGATTGGTTTGCCTAAGGCTAAGGATGCTAAGGATGTTCGGGGTGTTCGCCCGCGGTTATGACCTGCTTTCTCATGCGTGCCAATACCGTCGTCAGCAACAGGCCGATCAGGCAGGCGGCTCCAATTCCCACGAATCCCCATGTGAAGGTGCCTACCCGATCCTTGACGATGCCAAGGATAAAGACGGAGAACAAGGCGCCAAGGTTGGCGAACAGATTCCCGAATCCGGTGGACATGCCGGAGACGCGTTGCCCCAGCACCTCGATCGGCACCAGAAACAGGGGGCCAAAATAGAACTGCATCGCCAGCGAATGCACGGCAACCACGAGCAGTAGCGCGGGCATGGACTGAACCAGGACCAGCGACGAGGAGGTCACCGCAAGAACGGCGAGACAACTGCCGATGATCAGCGGGGGATTCCTGAGGCGATCCGACAGGTACCCTCCCAGCGCGTTGGCCGGGACCGTGCAGGCGGCCCCCAGGGCGGCGATCAAGCCCGCCGTCTGGATCGAGAACCCTCGATCCGACACCAGAAAGGACGGCAGCCAGTAGTTGTAGCCGATGACGACGCCCAAGCGAACGAACTGTATGCCTCCGCAAACCCACATGATCGGGTACTTGAACAGTTGGAATGCATCGAGCATGCCCACCCGCTGGCGCGCGGCACTGCGCGGTTTTTCCTTGCCGAATGTGTAGTAGAGCAAGGCGACCGCAATGCCCGCGAAGGCAAAGCCGATGAACGGCGGGCGCCAGCCGTATTGCACGACGAGCAAGGGGCCCACCAGCGAGAGAAAAATATTGCCCGAAAAGCCGCCGGCCACATACAAGCCGATCGCCGTCGCCTGTCTATTGGGCGGAAACCAGGAAGAGAGCAGCGCCAGGCCGGGAGCGAACAGCAATGCCCGAAACACACCCGACAGCACCTGGTTGAGCAGCGCGATCTCGAACGAGTGGATCAGCCCGAAGCTCAGCGAGAGCAGCGTCGCGCCGAGAATGCCGATGAAGAACAGGCGCCTGGGGCCGAATCTATCGGAAAGAAAGCCGGCCGGAATCTGGCCCAGTGCGTAGGTCAGCGTGGAGCAGGCCGATAGCAGGCCGGCCTGCGAGAACGTAATCTGGAGGTCTTCGCGTATGAGCGGCAGGAACAGGGCAATACCGCCTATGGTCAGCGCCTGAAAACTCTGGCACAGGACGACCAGCCCGACAGTGATAATGCCCTCGCGTCGCGGAATGCCTGCGCTATGCCCAGCCATAAATTTCCTCGAATGTTTGCCCGAACCTCATCTTGCGCGTCTTCTATAACCGTTGTGGCCGCTGCAACCAGCGCATGGGGTTTTCCATGTTTTTCCCCAAAAGCCGCACACATTACAGGCTAAAGAACCGGACAACTCGCCTGCTCGTCAAATTGGCTGCCGCGCGGTGCATTGGCCGGTGACGCGGGAACCGCTCTGTCGCCCCTTCGGCGTGCCCATGCGCCGGTTGTCTGGGAGCCGGGAAACAGTCGCCGTGCCGGCGCGGACAGAGGAATTTCTCTGCCGGAGGCCTGATTTGATAGCGATTACTAACTATTGCTGATCGGCTTGCCAATAGAGGGTACAGGCTATAGCTATAGGGGCAGGATCGGTGTTCTTGTCGGCAAACTGCACCAAGGCACTTGAAATCCGGCCGGTGAACCCTTATTATTAGCACTCGCTCGGGGTGAGTGCTAACAGCCCCAAGGTCTCCCTGCCGCAGACAGCCTGTCTAAGGCTTCAAGTCAACACTTTCGATGGAGGAAATTTTTCATGAAAATCCGTCCTTTGCATGATCGCGTCGTAGTCAAGCGCGTCGAAGAGGAACGCAAGTCCGCCGGTGGAATCGTAATCCCCGACAACATTGCTGAGAAGCCCGACCAAGGCGAAGTCATCGCCGTCGGCAACGGCAAGATCCTCGAAGACGGCAAGGTGCGCCCGCTCGACGTCAAGGTCGGCGACCGGATCCTGTTCGGCAAGTATTCCGGGAGCACCGTGAAGATCGAGGGTGACGAATACCTCGTCATGCGCGAAGACGACATCATGGGCATCGTCGCCTAATACCCAAACGCACACGATATACGACTAGGAGTTCAAATATGGCTGCTAAAGACGTACGTTTTCATGAGGACGCCCGCCACAAGATGGTGAACGGCGTCAATATTCTCGCCAACGCGGTCAAGGCCACGCTGGGCCCCAAGGGCCGCAACGTGATTCTCGAGCGCTCCTTCGGTGCCCCCACCGTCACCAAGGACGGCGTTTCGGTTGCCAAGGAAATCGAACTGAAGGACCGGTTCGAAAACATGGGCGCGCAGATGGTCAAGGAAGTCGCTTCCAAGACCTCCGACGTGGCCGGCGACGGCACCACCACCGCGACCGTGCTTGCCCAGGCGATCGTGCGTGAAGGCACCAAATACGTGGCCGCCGGGATGAACCCGATGGACCTCAAGCGCGGCATCGACAAGGCCGTCGAAGCGGTAGTCGCCGAGCTGAAGAAAATCTCCAAGCCCTGCACGACCAGCAAGGAAATCGCCCAGGTCGGCTCCATCTCCGCGAACGCGGATGAAGCGATCGGCAAGATCATCGCCGATGCGATGGACAAGGTCGGCAAGGAAGGCGTGATCACGGTCGAGGACGGCAAGGGCCTGAACAGCGAACTCGAAGTCGTCGAGGGGATGCAGTTCGACCGCGGCTATCTGTCGCCGTACTTCATCAACAGCCCCGACAAGCAGATCACCGTGCTGGAAGATCCCTACGTGCTGCTGCACGACAAGAAGATCGCCAACATTCGTGACCTGCTGCCGATTCTCGAACAAGTTGCCAAGAGCGGCAAGCCGTTGCTGATCATCGCCGAAGAAGTCGAAGGCGAGGCGCTTGCGACCCTGGTGGTCAACAACCTGCGCGGCATCCTCAAGACCTGCGCGGTCAAAGCCCCCGGTTTCGGTGACCGCCGCAAGGCCATGCTCGAAGACATCGCCATCCTCAGCGGCGGCACGGTGATCGCCGAGGAACTGGGCCTGACGCTGGAGAAGACCACCCTCAAGGATCTGGGCCGCGCCAAGCGCATCGAGATCGGCAAGGAAGAGACCACCATCATCGACGGTGCCGGTGAGCACAAGGCGATCGAGGCGCGCGTGAAAAACATCCGCACCCAGATCGACGATGCGACCAGCGACTACGACAAGGAAAAGCTCCAGGAACGCGTGGCGAAGCTCGCCGGCGGCGTGGCGCTGATCAAGGTCGGTGCCGCCACCGAAGTCGAAATGAAAGAAAGAAAGGCCCGTGTCGAAGACGCGCTGCACGCCACCCGTGCTGCCGTTGAGGAAGGCATTGTCGCCGGCGGCGGCGTTGCGCTCATCCGCGCGCGCACTGCCCTCGACAAGCTCAAGGGCGACAACGCCGACCAGGAAGCGGGCATCAAGATCGTGCGCCGCGCCCTGGAAGAACCGCTTCGTGCAATCGTCTCCAACGCCGGCGCCGAGCCGTCTGTGGTGGTGAACAAGGTGGTCGAAGGCAAGGGCAACTACGGCTTCAACGCGCAGACCGAAGAGTACGGCGACCTGGTGCAAATGGGCGTGGTCGATCCGACCAAGGTGACCCGTACCGCGCTGCAGAACGCTTCTTCGGTTGCCGGCCTGCTGCTCACCACCGAAGTTGCGGTGGCCGAGCTGGTCGAAGAGAAGAAGAACGGCGGTGGCGGACATGGCCACGGCATGGAAGGAATGGAAGGCATGGGCGGCATGGGCGGCATGGGCGGCATGGGTATGTAATACGCGCTTCGCGCGAATTGCATACGCCGTAATGCTCAGGAGCGGAGGGCGCCTCGTGTTCTCTCCGTGACCTCCCTGCGCAGCAGTCCTGAAAAAGCCCCGCTTCGGCGGGGCTTTTTCTATTCGTGCGCCTGGCGGGGCGCACTTACTTGGAGGTTTCCCGCAGGAACGGAGCGCTGACCCGGGGGGTTTGCTACACTGCGCGTCAAGTGTTCGCTGCAGCCAAGGGCGTCGAAGAACGCCTGCGCGACCGGAGGAGAGCTCAATGCGTATTCTCATCGCCGAGGATGACGCCGTCATTGCCGAGGGATTGACGCACAGCCTGCGCGGGGCGGGGTACGCGGTCGACTGGGTCAAGTCGGGCGTCGAAGCGGACAGCGCACTGGGGGCTGCCGAATACGATCTGCTCATCCTGGATCTCGGTCTGCCCAGAATGAGCGGTCTGGATGTGCTCAAGCGTCTGCGCGGGCGTGATTCGCATCTGCCGGTCCTGGTTCTCACCGCACAGGACGGCGTCGAAGATCGTGCACGGGGCCTGGATCTGGGCGCCGACGATTACCTCGCCAAGCCTTTCGCCCTGGTCGAACTGGCGGCACGGGTGCGCGCGCTGACCCGCCGCGGCCATGCCGGTGCGCCGACCGTCATCACCCATGGAACGCTTACCTACGACACGGTCGGCAAAGTGGCTCGTGTAAGCGGCGTTCCGATCGAACTCTCGGCGCGCGAACTGGCGCTGCTCGAAATCCTGGTTCAGCGCACCGGCCGCATGGTGAGCAAGGAGCAACTCGTCGACCACCTGTGCGAATGGGGTGAGGAAGTCAGCACCAATGCGATCGAGGTCTACGTGCATCGGCTGCGCAGGAAGCTCGAAGCGGGTGGGATCAAGATCAATACCGTGCGCGGCATCGGGTACTGCATTGAGAAAGCCCCTTCCAACCCTTAACGCCGCGTAGGTTTGCGGTTTGCAGCCGGAGACCTGTTCGGGCCGTTTCCCCGCCCGGTTCCCATGAAGTGGGCCCTGTTCGCAGACGTTCACGGCAATCTGGAGGCGATCACCGCCTGTCTCGAGCACGCGCGCGCGCTCGGGGCGCAGAGGTACGCCTTTCTCGGCGACCTTGTCGGCTACGGTGCCGATCCTGTGGCGGTGCTCGACTTGATCGAGCAGTGCGCCACCGACGGCGCGGTGGTCGTGCTCGGCAACCATGATGCGGCCGCTATCGGACGTGGCGGCGAAGCCATGAATGGGAGCGCGCAGGCCGCGATGGCGTGGACGCGGGCGCAACTGGGCGACAAGCAGCGCGCGTTTCTGGCGCGTTTGCCGCTTACGGCCAGGGATGACGACATGCTGTTCGTGCATGCCAGTGCAGCGGCGCCCGAGCAGTGGATTTATGTCACCGGCCCTGCGCAAGCCGGTGAGAGCATCGGGGCCGCCGAGGCGAACTACGTATTCTGCGGACACGTGCACGAGCAGCAGCTCTACTACACGGGCGCCGGCGGGCGCCCCATGCCGTTCCGGCCGGTTCCCGGCACTCCGATCCCAACAGGCAGGCACCGCAAATGGCTGGCCGTGGTCGGCTCGGCAGGTCAGCCGCGCGACGGCGGCAACGCCGCCTGCCACGCACTTTTCGATGCGGAAAGGGAACGGCTGACATTTTTTCGCGTTCCCTACAACCATGCCGCCGCCGCGCAAAAGGTGCGTGCCGCCGGTCTTCCGGAGCGGCTTGCCTTGCGGCTGGAGCGCGGGGTGTAGATGAGCGAGCGGGCGCCGGGGAGCGAGATCGACGGCTTTTGTCTGGGCGAGATGATCCACGCCGGCAGCATGGCATCGATATACCGGCTGAGCGGGCCTCGAGGTCTGCTCCCGCTGATCATGAAAATCCCGCGGCTCGGTCCCGGGGAACGTGCCGTGAACGTGATCAGCTTCGAGGTCTGCCGCATGGTGCTGGGCGCCCTCGCACAGAGCGCCCATCATCCGACGCTGGTGGCCTATGGCGATGTCGAAACCACGCCTTACCTGGTGATCGAATTTGTCGATGGTTTCAGGCTGCACGACCGGCTGGCGCGCGCACCC
>Ga0194060_10004161_pt1 | contig 10064 bp, 4 predicted proteins | sample SepL225m_MetaG_FD_163427 | JGI IMG/M metagenome (GOLD analysis project Ga0194060, IMG submission 163427) | Anoxic zone freshwater microbial communities from boreal shield lake in IISD Experimental Lakes Area, Ontario, Canada - Sep2016-L222-5m | ecosystem: Environmental > Aquatic > Freshwater >... | reverse complement strand
TGCCTCCCCCCTTTCTCCCCCCCTAGCCCCCCCGCACGCGGGGGGGGAACAGTGCATTGGTTCCCCCCCGCGTGCGGGGGGGCTAGGGGGGGTAATTCAAACTACAACTGCAGTACTAGGAAGTTATTCGCGATGTGAAAGGTATTGATTCAAGGACGTGGCTACTTTCGCAGAATGACCACACACTCGATGTGTGGCGTCTGCGGAAAGAGATCCACGGGCTGGACAAGATCCAGCCGGTAGCCGACATTCAGGAGCGGGCCGAGGTCGCGGGCGAGAATGCCGGGGTGGCACGAGATGTAGGCGATGGTCGGCGGGGCCAAGCGGGCCAGATCCTCTAGCACGGCGGGGTGGCAGCCACGGCGGGGCGGATCCAGAATCGCCGCATCGAAGGACTCATCGGTGCGGGACAAGGCGCGCTCGGCGGCGGCCTGCACGAAGTTCACGTTAATGATCCCGTTGTAGGGCGCGCTGCGTATGCCATCGGCCACTGCCGATGGATCCTCCTCAATGGCAACAACCTTCCTCAAGCCAACGGACAGAGGCATCGCGAAGGTACCCGCGCCACAGTACACATCAAGCAAGGTTCCCCCCGGCTGAAGGTTCAGTTGCGTACGGATCACGCCAAGCATCTGCTCGGCCTGCGAGGCGTTCACCTGAAAGAAGCTGTCCGGGCTGAGGATGAAGACCACACCGCCCAGTTCGTCATGAATATAGACTGGCGTCGGCTGCATGTAGCCCTGTGCCTCCACCGCCACATCGGCCACAATCGGCGCACGCAGCCTCCAGGCCACCCCAAGGTCGGCCAGGTTCGCCGGGGATGAATTGTCGTGGCCGTGGATCAACCCCACGACATAGCCGTAGGCCGCGCTGGCCCGCAGAGTCACCGCAGCAACCGATGACTCGAAGATGGGCAGCACCTCGCGCAGCCCTTCGAGCGCGTCGTTGAGCGCCGGCAACAGCAGCGGGTCGTGCGTTAGGTCGGATACGTGGCGGCTGCCAGAGTAGTGGTAGCCGACCTTGCCGCCCTCGACGTGCAAGGTGGCGCTGTTACGGTAGCCCCAGGGATGCGGAGCAGCGATGATCGGCGCGACCGGCGGATCGCTCAAGCCGGCCAGTTTGGCCAACTGCTCGCGCACGATCTGCTCCTTCAGCCGCAACTGGGCCGGATAGGCGATATGCTGCCATGCGGCATGGCCGTCGTCGGCAGTAATCGGATCGATCCGGTCGGGCGAGGGGCGCAGCACCTCAATCACCGACCCACGAATGTAGCTCTGGCGGCGCTCCGTGATCTGCACGCGCACCCTCTCGCCGGGCAGGGCACCAGTGACAAAGATCACCATACCGTCCACCCGACCAACCCCGTCGCCGCCCTGGGCGATCCCGTGAATGTCTAACTGTATTTCTTCCATAGCTGACCATGATACGCGATAAGCCAGCTCATGCCAAATGGCCCGACTATTCGGCACGACCGCGCCATTGTGCCATTAGACAAGGTTTCAGGTGCCAGGTTTCAGCGTGACAGTGTGGCGATGAGGCGAGGATGCGACGAGGCGATGCTATCGCATCCTCGCGTCCTCACGTCTTCGCGTCCCCGCCAAACTGTCACGCTGGTTTGAACCATGCCTTAGGCATGTTTCAAACCAGCGTGACAATTCAGCGACGAAACGATGACGCGGTGAGGCGCTCCGTATCGCCTCATCGCCTCATCGCCTCATCGCAAGACTGTAAAGCTGAATGTGCCCATTTTGAAACATGCCTTAGGCATGTTTCAATCCAGATTGACAATTCAGCGACGAAACGATGACGCGGTGAGGCGCTCCGTATCGCCTCATCACCTCATCGCCTCGTCGCAAGACTGTAAAGCTGAATGTACCCATTTTGAAACATGCCTTACACATGGAGTACCGGAACGATACGTCCGAGGAGACGGAAGCCGCATCGATTCACTCGTTTATACAATACATGTGGAAGGCTCCGTTTCCCAGCATACGCACAAGTGCTATAGTGCATACCAAAATCACACTCGCGACGCTGGACAGAGCCAGAAAGTATAACTATGCGTCAATGCCCATCCTGCGGTGAGCAGATACCAGACGACCACCGCTATTGCGGATACTGCGGCGTACAGATCGACACACCCCTCAGTGCCGATCCGGCCAGCGAGCAGCGTGAAGCGACGGTGATGTTCGTCGATGTCACCAACTTTACCGCAGCATCTCACACGATGAATAGCGAGCAAGTGTTCACATGGATGGACGAAACCATGCGCCTGCTGGCGGCAGTGGTCGACCGCTATGAGGGCACCATCGATAAGTTTACTGGTGATGGGCTGATGGCGCTGTTCGGGGTTCCTGTGGCCCACGAGGACGACCCTGAGCGTGCGGTACGTGCCGCCCTAGAGATGCAGCAGGTTCTGGCACCCCTGCGCGTCCGGCTGGCTAAAGAGCGGGGTGCCACCTTCCAGGTGCGAATCGGGCTGAACAGCGGGTCGTTGATCGCCGGGATGATCGGCGGCGAGCGACACGGCGAGTATACAGTTCTCGGTGACGCGGTAAACGTGGCCTCCCGGCTTGAGAAGGCCGCTGAGCCGGGCACGGTTCTCGTGAGCGCCAGCACCTACGCCCAGACCGCGCCCTTGTTTAGCTTCCAGCCGATGCCGCCCCTCCAGGTGAAAGGGGTGAGCGAGCCGTTACAAACCTACCGGCCCCTCGGTCCAGCCGCGCAGCCCGGCTCACTCCGTGGGATCGCGGGCCTCCACGCGCCCCTCATTGGTCGTACCGCCGACCTTGATCGTCTGCGCTCTGGCATTAGTGCCATCTGCACCGACCGCCAACGGCGGGTCGCGCTGATCTCCGGCGATGCCGGTGTTGGCAAAAGCCGCCTTGTCACCGAGTTGCGTCTTTCGCTCGCCGACATGAACATCCGCTGCGTTCAGGCGGCATGTCGCTCGCACACCCGCCACACCCCGCTCTGGCTGGCGGGTGAACTGCTCCGCGACCTGATCGGGATCGGGCCGACCGACCCGCCCGACGTACGGGACGAACGCCAGATTGCCTTTCTTCAACGCCGTGGACTCTCCCACGCCGAGATCTTGCCCTACCTGCGCCACGCGATGGGCGAAGCCGAGCTTCATCCCGAAACGACGCACTTGGCGGCCCTCGACCCAAGCATGCTCCAACTCCAAACCCAGACCGCCTTTCGTCAGGCTTTGCTCGCCGAAGCCCGCGCCACACCTCTGGCCCTGATCTGCGATGACCTCCACTGGGCCGATGAGCCATCCCGCGAGTTGTTGCGCTATGTGCTTGAGACGACGCATGAGGCACACCTGGCCCTCGTGTTAATTTCTCGTGATTCTGAGACGGATCTTGCCCGTAGCTTGACCGCTGACACGGAGCCTCAGCTTATCGAGGTACGACTGAGCGCCCTGAGCCAAAACGAAGGGCACACACTTATCGATGAACTTCTCCATCGCCCAACCGACGCTGACAATAGTCTGGCCGAGCAGATTGTTGCACGATCCACAGGCAATCCCTTTTATATCGAAGAACTCATCCGTATGCTGATTGAGCAAGGTGGGCTATCGCTGGGAGAACGAGGCTGGGAGGTCGCACCCCACGCGGGTGAACTCCTGGGCAGTGTGCCGTCTAGTCTCCGCGATCTGATCCTGGCCCGCTTCGACCGGCTCCCAATCGACATGCGTATCACCCTCCAGCGTATGGCAGCGATCGGGCGGGCAGCACCACTGCGGCTACTGGTTCGACTCGACGGAGGCGCAGATAGTCTCAGCACGGCACGCCTGCACGATCTTGAGGATCGCAGCTTCGTGACTCGCATCGTAGGCGCAGAACCCGGCTACGCCCTCCAGCACTCTCTAGCCCAGGACGCGATTTACGAGACCATGCTGCGCCGGGATCGTCGCCAGATTCACACGCTGATTGCCGAAGCGATCATGGCCGAGAGTTGCTGGGAACCCGACGAGCGCACTGATGTACTGGCGCATCAGTACGCCGAAAGTGCCACACCACAACTGGCCATCCCCTACCAGGTCGAAGCAGCCGAGCGCGCCGAACGTAGCTTCGCTGGTGTCACTGCCGCACAGATCTACCGCCAAGCGATCATCCTCATCGAGCAATTCCCGGCGGGCCACGCCGAACATGCCGTCCGCGCGCGGATCGGGCTGGGGCGCGCCCTGAAATACCTGGGCAGCTTCGCCGAGGCCGGCGACGCACTCGAAGAGGCCCGCGAGCGATTGCTGGTGGGTGGCCTGCCACGTGACATATGGCGTGTGAGCAGTGTTGCGGTTCTCGGTGAGCTAGCCGACGTACGTACCCGCGAGGGCCGTCTCGATGTTGCGGGCGATACCGTCCAGGCAGGACTCGTACTCCTCGGCCCGCAGGGTTCCCGTAACGCGCCCGCAGCCTGGCAAATGCTGATGGAACACCTCGCTTGGATCAGGCTGCGCGAAGGCCAGATCGACCAGGCCCGCGAGGTTGCGGTCAGCGCAACCGAGGCCGCCGATCCATCAACCGACCCGATTACCCTGGCGAGTCTCTTTCGAGTCCTGGCCGGCGTCTACTACCAGCAAGATCATCTTGCCGAGGCGGCTGGCTATGTCGAGCGTAGCCTGGCAATCTACCGCAGCATCGGCTACACACCAGGGATCGCCGGTGCCCTTGACAACCTGGGGAGCCTCTACTACACCCAGGGAAAGTGGCCCGCCGCCCTCGTCAGCTTCGAGGAGACCCTCCAGCTACGCGACGAGATCGGGTACGTGCCCGGCCAGGCGCTAACCTTGGCCAACCTCGGCCAACTACGCTTGGCGGTGGGTGATCATGATCAGGCGGCAGTTGACCTTGAGCGTAGCTGGCGAATGAGCGCCCAAGTCGGCGAGGAGTTTGCGGTCGTCCGGGCCACCCTCGGGCTGGTACACATCGATCTGATCCGCAGGGATCTTGATGCGGCTAGGGCGCATCTCAGCGAGGCCCACGCCCGCATCAACGCTGTAGGCGAAGATGAGGCGATCCAGATTTTCTGGCTCCAGGCGCTCCTGCAAGCCCGTAGCGGTGACATCGTTGGCGGATACGCCCAGGCTACCCAGGCTCTCAGCCTAGCTCAGAAGACCGGCCTACAGGATCAGGAAACCGAGTGTCTGCTGGCAATTAGCGAAATCGAGGAGCTTCAGGGAAAAGCCATCGCGGCTGAGCAACACATTCGTACCGCCATCGCCAGCAGCCGAGCGCGCGGCGATGCTTACCAGCTCGGACTCGGACTCATTGCCCTCGGGCAACTTTATGTCAAACACGGCATCGCCGAAGATGCCCGCGCAGTTCTCAATGAGGCTGTCAGTCATTTGGAACGCCTCGGGGCCAGGTTTGACCTCGCCCGCGCCCACACGTCTCTGGCCGACCTCGACGGACTCATATAGCAATCCTAAATTGGTTATGAAAAGGAGTCGAGCCTTTAGGCGGCCTTATCCGGCTAAAGCCTTGACTCCACACAACAACCCCAAGAGGATTGCTATAGTGCGATAAACAGCGCGGGGGATGGCCGATGTTATCGGCCATCCCCCGCGCTGTTTATCGCACCCAACCATACCTCTACGGCACATTAATCCACGTCGTTGCTGCAACCCCGGCTGTCGTTGGATCCACCGAGTTCGCCCAAGCCATCTTCCGGCTCGACTCGATCGTCGCATCCGCCCACGTCAGACCACCGTCCCAGTTGCTCAGACCGCTCATCCAAACTACGCGCCGACCTGGCTCAACGAGTGCAGTGGCTTGGCCTGTGAGCTGGCCCTTTAGCCACGACCCCTCACCGTCCCAGAGCAGCAGACTGTTCGCCCAGGCCATCTTGCGACTCGGCTCAACCGACTGACCAAGTAGCGGCGTTGTGCCACCGGCCCAGACGATCTGTGCGTCGGGCATAGGGGTCACGCTATTCGCCCAGGCCATCTTGCGACTCGCCACCACGTCCTGTGTCAACCAGCCATCCTGACTCGTCCAGGCACCCAGGCTAAGGAAACGACCATCGGTGAAGCCGATGTAGAACATCTGGGCCGTGTTGTCCGTACTCGGCACCATCTTCACGAGACCCTGGTAGTGATAGGCGAAGTCGCTATCGTTCAGGAAACCGTGCCTGAGGTCAGCTTTGATGTTCATACCGACGTTCGCAGCCGCTGTGTGCTTGAACGTACCAAGTACCGCATCGGGGGCCCAGATCCGCCCCGTGCCCTGCCGGAAGACGGGGTAGACCAATTGGGTGGGGCTACCGGACAGTGCCGGGCGAGCCGAGGCCATCAGTCGGTACTTGACCTGATCGGGCGTAAGGTCGTGGTTCGCCTGCAAGATCAGAGCGGCGACGCCTGATGCCACTGCAGACGACATGCTTGTGCCGCTCATCCGGAACAGGCTCGTGGTGACGGCGTTGTCCGGGTGGATCTGCACAATCTGTTGCGAACGCGACGGCACCTGCGGATCCTTGTACATGAACGTGATGATATTCACACCTGGCACCACGAGGTCAGGCTTAACAAATCCGTCGCCAGTGGGGCCGGATGCCGACCAGTTGGGAATGGTGTCGTCGGCCCAGTAGCCTGGGGTGCGATGCTCATCAATAGCACCGACCGTAATCACGTAGGGGTCGTTCCCTGGTACGGAGACACTGCCCGGGGCGGAGCCATTGTTGCCAGCAGCCGCAATCACCGTAATCCCACGCGACCAAGCCTGCTCAACGGCCCGGTTTAGTGGATCAACGAAGTATGGTACCGAGGCAACAGCGCTGATCGAGAGGTTCATCACCTGCGTACCATAGCGATTGCGGTTCTGCACCACATACTGGATACCTTGGATGACCGTCGCATAGGAACCCATACCGTCGTTGCCAAGGACACGCACACTGAGGATATCGGCTGCGGGGGCGACGCCAAGAGTGACACCCGTATTGCTATCAGTGAAGTTATTCCAGATGATGCTGGCGACAGCAGTGCCGTGCCCGTAACCATCGGCGGTATCCGCGTGGCTCAGCCAGCAGTAGCCGTTGCCCTGCGTGCCCACGAGGCGAGCATGATCACGATCATGTGTTTGCTGCGTCGTAGCGCACGTGCTATCCACAAAGTCGGCCTGGCCAACAAACTGCTTCGCGACCACGCTGCCAAGGGTCTTGCGCACCTGCTGGTCAAAGTAGACACCCGAGTCGACCACGGCAACTGTTACGCCGTCGCCACGAATGGGCTTGCCGGATGGGAGGAGGGTGCTGTGCAGCTTATCCGCGCCAATGTCAATCGCCACCGGGTTTACAACATTCCAAACGCTCGGATCAGCGGTGGGCAGTGCATCGGGGCGACCGTCCCAGGTGCTGGGGAGCAGAAGGTCAGTTACCCAACCGTCCCAATCTGAGGATTTCACACCGTGGTTCAACACCACCGAGCTGACCCCTGAAGTTGCGGCGAGGGCGCTCAAGGCCGAGGTGGGCACCTGGGCAGCCACAGCGTCGATCAGCCACAGATCGGCAGTTACTGTTCCGCCAACCGCTGCGACAGCCTGAGCGACATTGCTGCCGCTCACAATCACGCTGATTTGGTCAGTAGTTCGCCCAGCAAGGGCGGGGTCAATATACGCGACTGTGCGCGGCGTCGCGGGCGAAGCACCAGTGAGAAGCACCAGAGCCGCGAGCAGTAGAAGCGTCGTTCGTAGATATATGCGGTTCATAGTATGCTCCTCTCCAGCTAGTCAACAGCATCGCACGGTAACCACGGCACCGTACATGACAAGTATATGAGACTATTTCGGTAATCTTTCGGTTTTAGGAATCTCAATACCTTCACCAACCAATTGTTCAGGTGTCGAGTCGGCAGGGAGCGGATGGATACGCCCGAGGGCTGGCCCATAGGGCTGCCCTGTCTTGTGCTACAATCGCGAGATAATCTGCAATCTACACAAATGCAAGAAGAGGAACATGGTGGCTGAGGGCGCACGTTCGCTGGCGCTGGTGGGGCTGAGCGGTACGGGCAAATCGACCATGGGGCGGGTGCTGTCCAGTGCGCTTGGCTGGCCCCTGCTCGACACGGATGCGCTGATTGTGGGTGCGCAGGGTCGTCCGGTAGCCGCGATCTTCGCCGATCTAGGCGAGTCGCATTTCCGTGATCTGGAGTCGGCTGCCCTGGACACAGCCCTGGCCAACCCGCCGGCGGTGGTCGCCACCGGCGGCGGGATTATTTTGCGCCCCGAAAACCGCACCCTGCTGCGCCAGCGGGCGACGGTGATCTGGCTTGACGCTCCCGACGCGGTGATTCTGGCCCGCCTGGCAGCCCACGACGAGGGACGCCCGCTGCTAGCCGCTGCCCCCGCTGCCCGCCTAGCCACCCTGCGCGCCGCCCGCGCTGAGATCTACCGAGCGGTCGCCGATAGTGTGCTAGATACATCTGACCTTAGCCCTCAGGAGTTGGTTGACAGGGTGCTACGTGAGTTGCACCTGATATCTGAAACGCAATAGGGCAAAAGTCATCCGGTCACACATGTCACGCTGAGCGAAGCGAAGTGTCCCGACATGCATTATCATCGCCGGGACGCTTCGCTTCGCTCAGCGTGACAGCGTTGCTTCTGCTCCACTGCCTGACACCTGACACTTGACACCTGACACCTTGTCGTAACAGAAATCTGGAGCGTGTCCGATGGCGAAGGTAGAGATCCACCAGTGGTACCGCCAGTACCGCAAGCTGAAGGACGAGGCCGCCGATGCAATCTTGCTCTTTCGCTTCGGCGACTTCTACGAGACATTTGATGATGACGCTAAGCTGATCGCCGAGTTGCTTGATGTCACCCTTACCCGCAAGGATTTCGCGATTGATAAGAGCTTGCCCAAAGATCAGCAGAAGCTCTTTGCGCCGATGGCCGGTATGCCCTACCACGCGGTCGAGCGCTATGTGAATGATCTGGTGGGCCGTGGCTACCGAGTGGCGATTGCGGAGCAGATGAGCGAGACCGAGTCCTCGCGCAGCGACACGCGCCCGAAATCAGTCTTCGCCAGCGGTATTCAGCAGACAGTCCCCGGCGACTTTGAGCGCAAGATGGTGCATCGCGAGATCGTTCGGGTCATTACCCCTGGCACGGTTGTTGACCCCTCGATGCTGACGACTACGGCGAATAATTATCTGGCTGCTGCGCTTGTGGAGGGTGAACGGATCGGCCTAGCCTACGCCGACCTGAGCACCGGTGAGTTCGCCGCGATTGAGTTCAGCGGTGAGCGGGCCGTCGCCCAGTTACACGGCGAGCTGTCGCGACTCCAGGTTGCTGAGGTACTTGTCCCCGACGATGTGCGCCTGCGCCTGCCCGAGTTGACCCCCGCTGAGGCTCGTCTGACCCAGGATCTGGCCCCGATGACCAAGGGCGAGCGTGACCTGCTACTGCCTCACGAGCGCGCCGCCCGCCGTCTTGATCAGGCCAGCGATGCGAGGTGGGCCAAGGGCCACGTGACGGCCTGGCCTACATGGCGCTGGGATGCGCAGACCGCCCAGGAGACGCTGCTGCGCCAGTTGCGCGTCCACTCGCTGTCTGCTTTCGGCCTGGATGAGCGACCCCTGGCCACACGCGCCGCCGGTGCTCTGCTTCAGTATGTCCACCAGACCCAGCGCCACCAGGCGGCTCAGCTTAATAGCCTGCGTGTCTACACGACTGGCAGTTTCATGTTTCTCGACCCGCAGACACGGCGGAACCTGGAATTGCTGGAGAGTACATCTTCGGGTGTGAAGACGGCCCTGGTGAACATCCTCGACCGCACCCGCACGCCGATGGGCGCACGCCTGCTACGCCGCTGGATTGCGCAGCCCCTGCTCGATCTGGAGCCGCTTCAAGCTCGTCAGGCCGCCGTAGCCCGCTGTGTGGACGAGACGCTGATGCGCGCCGAGTTGCGCCAGGCGCTCGGCGAGGTGGGCGATATGGAGCGCGCTGTGAACCGCGTGGCTCAGGGCATCACCGTGGCCACCCCGCGTGATCTCGTACAACTGCGGGCGGCCCTGCGCGCCCTGCCCGCCGTGGCTACTGCCGTGGGTGAGGCACTGGGTACAC
>Ga0194060_10004160_pt1 | contig 10068 bp, 10 predicted proteins | sample SepL225m_MetaG_FD_163427 | JGI IMG/M metagenome (GOLD analysis project Ga0194060, IMG submission 163427) | Anoxic zone freshwater microbial communities from boreal shield lake in IISD Experimental Lakes Area, Ontario, Canada - Sep2016-L222-5m | ecosystem: Environmental > Aquatic > Freshwater >... | reverse complement strand
GTCCTCATGCATGGCGTTGGCGGTCATGGCGATAATCGGTACGCTCTGATTTTTCACCCTGGAAGCTGGATCGCGGATCATGGCGGTCGCCTCAAAACCGTCCAACTCCGGCATCTGGCAATCCATAAGCACCAGATCGTAATCGATCATCTCCAGCGCCTTTACCGCCTCCCATCCATCGGCGACAACGTCCGCTTTGTGCCCCAGTTTTTTCAGGATCCCCTGGGCGACTTTCTGGTTGATGATGTTGTCTTCGGCCAGCAGGATCCGGGCTCCGTATTTAGCAACTTTTCCGGTGGCACCTGGATTGATGTTGCTCTTCAAAACCTCCGGAGCTTTTAAAACCTCAGATGTTTGGGATGGCTGTTTTTCAAACCGGGCGGTAAACCAGAAGGTGGAACCGGTTCCCTCCTCGCTGGTGACACCGATCTCCCCCCCCATCAGTTCGGTCAGTTGCCTGCAGATCGCCAGCCCCAGACCGGTGCCGCCGTATTTGCGGGTGGTAGAGCCGCTCGCCTGGGTAAATGGTTCAAATACGGCGGAACGTCTTGATTCCGGTATCCCTATGCCGGTATCTCTGATTTCAAATAGAATGACAGCAGTGTCATCCTGCTCTGAGGTAAGCGATACATTGACGGTGACCCCCCCTTGATGGGTGAACTTGATGGCATTGCCGACCAGATTGGTTACAATCTGACGGAGCCTGCCGGGATCCCCTTTCAGGGTAAGCGGAACGGTCGGCTCAATACGGCAGGTCAGCTCTAAACCGGCTTCAGCGACCCGCTGACAAAACATCAGGGTCGTCTCTTCAACGGTCTGACGCAGATCAAAATCGAGCAGTTCCAGATCCATTTTGCCCGACTCTATCTTGGAAAAGTCGAGTATGTCGTTGATTAGAGTCAAGAGATGTTCACCACTTCTTTTGACTATTTCGGCATACCTGCGCTGTTCATCGTTCAGTTCGGAATCCAGCAGCAGGCCGGTCATCCCGATCACACCATTCATGGGGGTGCGGATCTCATGACTCATTGTGGCAAGAAAGGAGCTTTTGGCGCGGTCTGCCTCTTCAGCCTGCTCCTTGGCGGCAACAAGCTGCTCCATGATATTTTTCTTTTCAGTAATGTCTTCCTTGACTGCCAGATAATGGGTGATCTTTCCTTCGGTATCCCTGAGCGGTGAAATTTTGGCTTGTTCCCAGAAGAGATTGCCATCCCTCCTCCTGTTGACAATCTCCCCCTCCCAGGTTCTTCCATCAGTAATTGCACTCCATAACTCTCTGAAGATTTCCGGCGGAGTTTTACCAGATTTAAGGATTCTTGGATTCCTTCCGATAGCCTCTTTCGCTGTGAAACCGGTAAGCTCGGTAAACTTTGGATTGACAAATTCAATCGCTCCTTGAACATCCGTAATCACGATAGTGACAGGACTCTGTTCGACTGCTCGCGACAGCTTGCGAAGTTCGGTTTCTGCCTCTTTACGACGCCGGATTTCCCGAACCAGAATTGTTACGACAGTCAGCGCGGCGATCAGCGCCACGAAGAGAGTGCCAAGCAGCCACGCCTCCTTGCGCACCTGCTCAACTGTCTTGAACACAACCTCTTTGGATTGCCAGGAGTTGACTATTTTTTCGTACGTACCATCCCGCCGGATCTCCGCCAGAGCGCTGTTAATCTCTTCGAGGAGCTTACTGTTCCCCTTTTTCACGGCGATCGCAGATTGACTCCGGGCGAGCGGTTCCTTGATCAGCTTCACCCCCCGAATCTTCTCTTCGGCCAGCAGATACCCCCCAACCCAGCGATCGGCAACCACCGCGTCCAGGGCACCATTTGTCAGCATCCTGAGCCCCTCCGGGTAATCCTTGATGATTTTCACCTTGATTTCAGGTTCGTTCTGCAGCAACTGAATCGGCAGACCCTTCTTCTCAACGCCGACCCTTAATCCTCTCAGATCGTCCATACCTCTAATGCTTGAGTGTTCGGGGGTGGTGAATATCGAAAATTCCGAGTGCAGCAGATGCTCTGAAAAGTCATAGATCTGCATCCGTTCCGGTGTGCTGTTGATTTGCAGCAGAGCGTCTGCCGCTCCATCCAGGACGAGCTGCTGCGCTTCTGCCCAATTCATCAGGCGGATTTCCACCGGTCGATTCATCCGCTTTGCCACAGCTTTGGCAAGGTCAACCACGACACCGTGCGGATCACCGTTCTTCAGAAAATTTATAGGCGGGAGCGAATCATTCCCGATAAAAAGCAGCGGACGATTATTCCCTGCAGCACCTCCAACCGGCTCCGCCGTCGCACGGCTCACCATCAGGAGGGTGAAGATTGCGAATAGAATCAGCGAAGTTGCCCCCTTGCCAGCCATCCGCATACATGTCCCCCCCGCTTTTCTCTTTATTCGTCTATGCTGCATGAAATTCATAATCATCCCGCTCTCCCCGCTATGACATCCGCTATCTTGACACCATCAACCGCCGAACTCATTATACCGCCGGCATAACCCGCCCCTTCTCCCGCCGGGTAGAGCCCTTTGACACCAACTGACTCATGGCATGCATCGCGCACGATTCTAACCGGAGAGGATGTGCGTGACTCGATACCGACAAGAGTCGCCTCTGCCGTGATAAACCCTTTTAGCCTCCGTTCAAAGTCAACTATTCCTTCACGAAGAGTGCTGACGACAAACGGGGGTAATACTGTACTCAGTTCTGTTTCGCAGATGCCGGGGCGATAGCTGGAAGTAATCCCTCTTTTTCCGGGGAGCCGCAGGAAATCCAGGAGATTCTGGGCCGGTGCGCGGTATCCACCTCCACCCATCTCAAAAGCCCGCTGCTCCCACCTGCGTTGAAGTCGGATACCTGCCAGCGCCCCTGTCCCGTCAAAGTCTTCCTCACGGACATTGACTACCAGCGCACTGTTAGCAAAGTGGGAGTTTCGCAGTTGACCACTCATACCGTTTGTCACCACTCCGCCGACCTCAGACGCACCACCCACCACAACCCCGCCGGGGCACATGCAGAAAGAGTAGGCGCTTCGTCCGCTGGCGCTGTTATTCCATGTCACGGCATAGTCGGCTACAGGGAGAGTCGGAGGGTGGGGAGTACCATACTGGATGCGGTTTATCAGTTCCTGGGGGTGCTCCACCCGCAGCCCCATGGCAAACGGCTTCCGCTGCAGGGGGACACATCGCTCCTCCAGAAGTTTATATGTATCACGGGCGCTGTGACCGGTGGCAAGCACCAGATGTTCGCAGAGGATTTCCTCTTTATCATTTACCATCAGAGCGATGATCTTTCCATCGCGGATGACAATGTCCGACATGCGACAGCCAAAACGGATGTTAAAGCCTTGATTGATAAGATGCTGGCGTATGGAGCTTACAACAATCCTCAGACGATCAGTGCCGATATGCGGCTTGGCAAGATAGCGCACCTCCAGTTGTGCGCCGAAAGCAACCATCTGATCGAGTACGAACGCAGCGAGAGGATCTCTTGATCGGCAGGTCAGCTTACCGTCAGAAAAAGTTCCTGCGCCCCCCTCGCCGAACTGGACATTACTCTCCGGATCAAGAGTGCCATCTTTCCAGAATCGCTGCACCGACAGGGCGCGCTGCTCCACCTGCTCCCCACGCTCCAGGATAGTAGCTGTCAAGCCGTATTGAGCCAGCCGCAGAGCTGAAAAAAGACCGGCAGGTCCGCTCCCGACAATAACGATCCGCTCATCCGAGGTTACCGGCTTTAATACCTCCGGGGGAGCATCGGCACACCACTCCAGAGAGCTGATATCTGATATTTGGGGAAGGAAAACTTCATCCAGCGAAAATGACAGGGTAAAAATAAGCCTGATGTCCCGCTTTTTTCGCGCATCTATCCCTTTGCGAATTATACGAACATTCCGGAGAGCGGCTAAGGGAAGCGATAGTTCTGCTGCAAGTAGCGACGGGAGAGACTCCTCGTTGTCGTGGGGGGAAATGTTAAGATTACGGTAGATATAGGGCATATTTTTAGGCTAAAGGTATTTCCACCGCTCCAGGAGTTGTTCGACTATGATAACGATATTAACTGGGGGAGTAGACTTTGGAATGTGGATCTTGGCACCCATTTCCGGGGTGTCGTGCTCATGCGGAGTTTCATGGAACATCGATGTTAAGAGCACTATCACCGGCGTTGTATCGCCGGCTAACCTGGCAATCTCGATACAGGTGCTTACCCCACCCATACGCGGCATAACCATATCGGAAATAATGGCGTCAGGCTGATGGGCAAGGAAGGCGCTGACACCCTCGACACCGTCATTGGCGTTGAACACGGTGAATCCGTTTTCACTGAAGTTATCGGTAAGCACCTTCAGAAAAAAAGGGTCGTCGTCAATTATCAGGACTTTTTTCGGCGAGTCGGTCATGGCATGTTTCCATTACCAGGGTGAATTATCAATAGCGTGTAGGATACTACAACATATTTACCATGAAATAAAAGAAAGAATGGAACTGAGACAAGATTAAACGCAGGCCGGAAACTCAAGGCGAAAGACAGTCCCCTCCGGAGAGCTGCTTTCAACCACGATGCTCCCCTCGTACATGCGTACAATGCGCCGGACAACCGGGAGCCCCATTCCGGTTCCATGAACCTTGGTGCTGAAAAACGGCTCAAATATATTCGGCAGAATCTTATCGTCAATCCCGCCACCGCTGTCCCCTACCTTTACAACCACAATGCCTTCCCGTTCTGAGATTTCAATTACGAGTCGTCCACCATGAGTCATCTCGTCCATTGCATTAAGAAAGAGATTTGTGAAAATCTGCTCAAGTTCGACATGATCCCCTTTTATCGGGGATGGGACTACGTGATAGCGCCGCTCTACCTGAATACTTCTCCCCTCAATCTGAGGTGAAAAAACCTCCAGAGCGTTGTCAATCACCACATTGATCTGAACGTCTGATGTAATGGTACGATTTCGCCGCGATGAATCAAGCATTTTTCGGATTATCAAATCTACCCGGCCAACCTCTTTCAGGATTTTCTCCTGATATTCAAGCTGTTCCGGATCGCTCGTATTCTGGCGCATCAACTGGATAAATAATGATATGGAATTGAGAGGATTGCGGATCTCATGGGACATGCCGGCGGTCAGAAACCCAAGCGTAGCCAGTTTTTCTGACTGCGCGATCTCATTTTGAGCCTTCTGCAGGGCGTCCGATTTTTCACGCACCCGCTTTTGCAGATCCCGATTCAACAGTGCAATCTCTTTCAGCAGACGCTCGTGTTCAAGCTGAAGTTCCTTGTTCCGAAGTTCGATTTCGCGGGTTTTAAGAACACTTTCAAGGCGCTCTACAAGGTTACGGCTGTTAAACGGCTTCAGAATATACTCTGAGGCACCCGCCTTCATCAGGTCAACGGCAACCTCTTCGCTCCCATTGCCGGTATACATGACCACAGATGTATCAGGAAAGCCGGACTTGATCTCCCGCAGTGCCGCCAATCCATCCATCTGAGGCATCTTATAGTCAAGCAGAACCAGTTCAGGCAAATGATGGGCGACAAGCTCAAGACCGGTAACGGCGCATCTGGCCGAAAAAACCCTGAACCCACGCTTGGAGAGTATAAGTGAGGTTACATCAAGGATAATCTTGTCGTCATCAATTATGACAACGGTACCCTTGGCATTTGGTGGCTGTTTTTTTGTCAACATTATGTGGGGTTACGTCTCCGGCCAGTTCCACCGGCAAACAGTTTATACGGCAGGAAGCCTGATAGTCATCACAGGACAGTTGGCGGAACGGACGACCCGTTCAGCGGTGCTGCCGAAGATAAGGTGATCAAGCCCGGTTCTCCCGTGAGTGCCGAGTACAATCAAAGATGCACCGACCTCATCGGCTTTGCGGATGATCTCTTCATATGGAACACCCGTCACAATAGAAGTCTGGTAGTTGGAGAAAGAGGCAAGCCTGCCGCTGCAGAACTCTTTCATCATCTTCGCAGCGCCATCTTCTATCTCCTTTTCCAACTGCTCAAAAGAAATATGCGGCACATAGAAGCCACGCAGGTCAACCGGCTCATTGACGACGTGCATGATAGTCAACTCGGCATCAAATTTGGTTGCCAGGGTCAGGGCATACTCAAACGCACAATCTGAATTCTCCGAAAAATCTACAGCGGTCAGAATTTTATCAAACAATTTGGACATGTTGCACTACCTCCGACTAAAATGTAAAGTTCACCCGATTTTGAATATCTTATTGATAACCTTTTTAAGGTCTTCGTAGTTAACCGGCTTGTTGATATATTCGAATGCGCCCAGGTTCATAGCCTCCAGATACGACTCTACCTCGCCGTAGGCGGTCAGCATGACTACATTACTCTGTGGATGGATCCGGTTAAGCTCCCTGAGAAATGTCAGGCCGTTCATTTCGGGCATGTTTATGTCGGTAATAATCAAATCGACATCCCGGTTTCGGAGGAATTCAAGTGCCTCAACTCCGTTTCCCGCCGCCGACACATCATATCCGTCGTGAGTCAGAATTTTAGAAAGTGCCACTCTGGCGCTCTCTTCATCATCCACTACCAGTACTTTTATTTTTTCTTGCACTTTCATCCGCTCCCCTGCAAAACATCTGTTCTATCCGGCACCGACGAGAGAAGTTTAGCATCGGTTCACCAACTGTCAAGTCACTGAGAGTTATTTTTCACTATTTTGATTATGGCTTTATTCCGTCGGAACCTACCACAACATACACAGGCTTACCAGGTGCCCCTATCTGTTTTAAGGGCTTGCCGTTCAGCTCAATATCAACGCAGCCCGCATTACTTAAATCAAGCGCGACACTCTTGTCCACTTTCCACTCGATAATATCGCCAACCGTAAGCTCGTACAACTGTACTCCCAATTCGTCAACAGCAGCACTCAGATTGCAATTCTGTGTGACCCTGATTTTCAGAATAAAGCCTCTCCCCTGATCGGGATGAGTAACCTGCGGCGGGAGCTTGTCAGAACCGCTCTCAACAGTCGCGCCCGGTTCGGATTTTCTCTCTTCATCTGTCTTGGGCACCGCTCTCCCCTTTGCCGATGTTATAACACTCTGCACTGAAGGGAGAGGAAGCGACGCGGAAGGAGATACTTCCGGTTTAAGCTGGCGAATTGTTGGAGGCGGTTGCCGCTTGAAGAGTGACGCTATAACCAGTATCAACAACAAAAGAACAGCCGGAAGAGCCAGTTTCCGGAGAAATGCCATGCTTAATGCCCGACGACCGCTTTTGGCTCCGCTCAGTCCAGGATTGTTTTTTCCATCTTTAGCGCCATACAGTTTTTCATACATCCGTGCAATATCATCAGGATTAAGTCCAAGATATGTTGCATAGATGCGAAGAAATCCTTTGAGATACGTCAAATTGGCAAAGCCGCTGATCTGATCCCCTTCCAGAGATTTCAGATAGGAAACGCCTATTTTTGTGGCTTGTGATGCATCTTCAAGCGTGATTTCGTGGAATTCCCGACAGCGCTTGAGAACTGCCCCGGGCGAGCTGCCGGATGTATCAGCGGAAGTTATCACTGTCTCTGACACACCGTCCTCGCTCACTTGATCAGTTCCAGGTAACCGATGGCTGCGCGCCCCAGTTCTGTATCCGGAGCAAGCCTGGCGGCTTCCTTGAAAGCGGCTCGCGCGGCAACAACACTGTTAAGTTTAAGATACGCCTGACCCAGGTAGTAAAAGACTGCGCCGTAGTCGCGATATATTTCAAGTGCCCTGTTATATTCGATAATCGCCTCTTCACTCTTGCCCATAGCGAACATCACCCGTCCAAGGGACAGCCGTACAACCGGATTACGCGGATTCATAACCGCGACAGTGCGCAACTCCTCAAGCGCCTTAGGGTAATCGCCTTTCCCAAGATATGCCAGCCCCAGATTGATCGCAGCGTTCTCGCTGTTCTCATAAAAGAGGTCATCTTTTACAATTTTGAACTCCTGAATAGCGTTATCCCACCGTTTAAGTTCAAGATAGACAACACCCAGATCATTCCTGGCGGCAGAATAATTCGGTTTAAGCATAATGGCCCGTTGAAGTATCGGTTCTGCAAGATCGGGTCTTTTTTTCCCCATATACGCCCTGCCAAGATTATAGATTATTTCGGGATTATCCGGATCCAGCTTATTGGCCTCAGTCAGATCTATCAGGGCGGAAGTGTAGTTGCGCTCATTCAGAAATGAAAGCCCCATTTGATAGTGGTACGAGGCAGGATTAGCTTTTTCGGTAAGTTGAGCGCGACCGGACACGCAACCGGGTGTGATCTGAAGGAGAAGCAGCAAAGCGATGTGGTAAAATCGAATTTTCATTTCCTGCCTGTCTTGATCTTTTCAGATCGCTATATCCCTGAAACTTGTCAACAACTTGAAGTTCCTGTAACGAGCCTCGATTTCGCGGTATTCGAGGCGTTTCATCCGATTCAGACTGAAATCCTCAACGTTGAATGAAGCCATTACGCTGCCGAAAACGATCGCCTGACGAAGCCCCTCCTCGGAGAGATCGCCGGTATTGGCAAGATACCCCATAAAGCCGCCGGCAAAGGTATCGCCCGCTCCGGTCGGATCAAAGACATCTTCAAGGGGGTAGGCGGGCGTTGCAAAGACAGAATGGCCGGTGAACATCAGTACACCGTACTCTCCGCGTTTTACGACAAGCCGCTTGCAGCCAAGGGATATAATCTGGCGCGCAGCCTTTACAAGGTTTGCCTCACCCGTAAACTGGCGAGCCTCTCCCTCATTTATGACGACGATATCGACTTTCTGCAGCACTCTCTTCAGCGCCTCCGGCTTGGACGATATCCAGAAATTCATTGTGTCACAGGCCACCAGTTTCGGTGTTTTCACCTGTTCCAGAACACGCATCTGGAGATCCGGATCTATATTTGCCAGGAAGAGATACTCGGCATCGCGGTACGATTCGGGGAGATTCGGCTCAAACTCCGTAAGGACGTTAAGTTGGGTGTCCAGCGTCTCAGGGTCGTTCAGATCAAAGCCGTAACGCCCTGCCCAGTGAAAGGTCTTCCCCGGAATTCGCTGAAGACCCGCCGTATCGATGTTCCTTGACTGCAGGAAACTGACATGTTCAGAGGGGAAATCCTCACCCACGACAGCCACCAGTGACACATCCGTAAAAAAACTGGCCGAAGTCGAGAAATAGGTGGCCGAACCTCCAAGTACATTTTCACCCCGTCCAAAGGGGGTCTCTACCGTATCAAATGCAACAGTGCCTACGACGACAATTCCCATGGAACCTGTATCTCCTTTTATAAAATGATGCACAAACTATCACGCCACCGGACATGAGTCAAAAGGATTGTAGCTGACCTCTTCAATCAGGTAAAGCACCATCTCCTGCCTCGCCGGGTGCCTTTGCTCTTGACCTGACCAACTAGATAGCTTACTATTCAACCACTATGATAACTATAAACGTTCAGGAAGCAAAAACTCATTTTTCCCACTATCTCGACGAAGTAGCAAAGGGATCAAGCTTTATTCTCTGCAAAAGGAACAAGCCGGTTGCTGAAATCCGTCCTATTGTGAGCAAGGTTGCTACCAAACGACCGATTGGTCTCGCCAAAGGGATATTTGTGATGCCTGCCTCTTTTTTTGACGAGCTACCGGAAGAAACCATTGCACTGTTTTCCGGCATGGCACTATGAATATCCTGCTGGATACCTGCTCGTTTCTGTGGCTTGTTTCCGATAGCCCCGAACTTTCCCAAAATGTCAGACGTCTCTTTGAAGACCCTGGAAACGATGTTTATCTTAGCGTTGCATCAGCATGGGAGATTATCGTAAAGCACAATCTGGGCAAACTGCCACTTCCGGAACTGCCGCACGATTTCATAAAAAATAACCGTATCCGTCATCGGATAGAAACCTTGCCGCTTGATGAAGCAGCAGTTCTTCAACTATCACGCCTGCCAGAATATCACAAGGATCCGTTCGACCGCATCATCATCTGCCAGGCAATTGCCGGCGGTATGACCATACTCACCCCAGACAACCATATCAGCCGTTATCCGGTGCGAACAGAATGGTGAGGATAGAAG
>Ga0194060_10004158_pt1 | contig 10070 bp, 5 predicted proteins | sample SepL225m_MetaG_FD_163427 | JGI IMG/M metagenome (GOLD analysis project Ga0194060, IMG submission 163427) | Anoxic zone freshwater microbial communities from boreal shield lake in IISD Experimental Lakes Area, Ontario, Canada - Sep2016-L222-5m | ecosystem: Environmental > Aquatic > Freshwater >... | reverse complement strand
GCAGCAGTACGTATCCGACTCCCCCTCTCCCGTTCAGGGAGAGGGGGCTGGGGGGTGAGGGCTGTCCGGCGACCACACGACTTTGCACATGCCCTGCAACTCCCCGAATTCGCACGATCTCCAGATCGAGCCTATAATTGATCCTGGCAGTGCCGCCCCGACCATTACACCAAATCACCACCAAGAGAATCATGCAACTCATTCTTGTGCGCCACGGCGAAACACCGTGGAATGTGACTCTGCAATACCAGGGGCAGGCTAACGTGCCTCTGAACGAACGTGGGCATGCACAGGCTCGGCTCACCGCCGAGCGGCTGGCCCGGCTTCGCGTGGCCGCCCTCTACACGAGCGATACCGTCCGCGCTGCGGAAACCGCCGCCGCGATCTCCGACATGATCGGCATTGCGCCGCAGCCCATCCCCGAGCTACGCGAGATCGATGTGGGCCAGTGGGAGGGTCTCACCCCCGAGCAGCTCTACCGGCGCTTCCCTGATCACATGGCCGAGTATGAGCGTGACCCGGCCCGCACGGTGCGGCTGGGCGGCGAGAGCTATGCCCAGCTTCAGGCCCGCGCCCTCGTCGCCCTGCGCCGCATCTACGAGGCTCACCAGCACGGCGATGTGGTCGTGGCTGTCTCCCACGGCGGCACCATCCGCGCCCTGCTCTGCCACGTGATCGGGCTTGATCTGGCCAACTTCGGCAAAATGTGGCTCGACAACGGCTCCCTCACCGAGCTGCGCTACAGCAGCCACGGCTGGCGTCTGGTGCGATTAAACGACGCCGCCCATCTGGAGGGCCTTGTCGCCGAGGGCGGAGAGTAATCTATGACGATTGATCGCGACCCGCTCTCGACCAACATCCGCGCCCTGATCAGCGCCCTCAGTCGTGTAATGAGCGACCAGAGCGGTGCCGCCGCCCTGGCCCTTACGGAAGAGGTGCGCCGCATCGCGAAGGATCTGCGCACCAGCCCCTCGGATGATCTGGTCGCTCAGCTCACCGCAATGATCGCAGATCGCTCCCTAGACGAGTTGCACGGCCTGGTCAAGACGTTCACGCTCTATTTTGGGCTGGTCAACTTGGCCGAGGGCGTCGAGCGTCTGCGGGTACTCAGCGTCCGCGACCGCCAGCGCTACCCCGCGCCCCGCGCCGAAGGCATTGCCGATGCGGTGGCCGCGCTGCGCGGCCACGGCGTGGCCGCCGAGTCTATCCAGGCGTGGCTCGACCACGCCCTGATCATGCCGGTGCTGACCGCGCATCCCACCGAGTCAAAGCGCCGCACTACTCTCAACAAGCTGCGCCGGATCTTCGATACCTTGATCGATCTGACGATGCGGACTACCTCGCTGCTGCCTCACGAGTATATCGTCGCGACCAGCCAGATCGAGCGCGAGATCGTTGGCCTCTGGCAGAGCGACGATGTCCGCATTGAGAAGCCCTCGGTACTCGATGAAGTGGAGAACGGGATCTACTACTTCCAGCGCGTACTCTGGGATCTGCTGCCGAAGATCGACCGCGAGTTGGGCACCGCGCTGGCGGAGTACTACCCCGACTACCAGTGGCGACTCCCGCCGGTGATCCGCTTTGGTAGCTGGATGGGCGGCGACCGCGACGGCAACCCCTTTGTCACCCCGGAAGTGACGGTGGCCACCGTGCGGATGATGCGCGCTGGGATGCTCCGTCACATGATCGCCAGTATGGCCGGACTCCACACCGACCTCAGCCAGTCCCTTCAGCAAGTGGTCGTGAGTTCCGAGTTGATGGAGCGGATCGCCCATTACAGCGAGCTGTTCCCCGACACCGCCGGCGCGATCAGCCCGCACCACATCTGCGAGCCCTACCGCCGTCTTACCGAGCTGATCCGCGCCCGCCTAGAGCGCACCCTTCAGCATACCCTGAATACGGATCTGCACTGGGGCCAGGATCCGCCGCCCATTCCGCAGCCCGATGTCTACTTTCATAGTGGGGAACTGCTGGCCGACCTGCGTCTGATGCAGGCGAGCCTGACCGCTAATGGCGGCGCTCTGGTGGCCGACGGGGTACTGCGCGATATGATCGCCAAGGTGGCGATCTTCCGCCTGAACACGGCCACCCTCGATATTCGCCAGCACAGCGGTCGCCACCTCAGCGCGCTGAGCGAGCTACTCGCGGTCGCCGGGGTCTGCGCTAGTTACGCCGACCTGAGCGAGCAGGACAAGATCAGCCTGCTCAGCGCCGAGATCGCCAGCCCGCGCCCGCTCTCCGAAACCCGGCTCTCGAACTACAGCCCCGAGACGGCCGAGACCATTCAGACCTTCCGCGTGGTGGCCGCTCTGCTGGAGCAGATCGACCCGCAGTTGATCGAGAACTACATCATCAGTACCACAACGAGCGTCAGCGACATCCTGGCTGTGTTGCTGCTCTGCCGCGAGGTGGGCCTCTACGAGCCGGGCCGCTTCAGCTTGCTGAACGTGGTGCCCCTGTTTGAGACCGGCGACGATCTAGTACACGCGCCGCTGCTGATGGAGAAGTGTTTGGCCCTGCCGATCTACCGCGAACACCTGCGCCTGCGCGGTGATGTGCAGGAGATTATGCTCGGCTACTCGGACAGCAACAAAGAGGGTGGATTCGCCTCGGCAAACTGGGCGCTCTACCAGGCCCAGGTAACGCTCGACGCGCTGGCCGAGCGCCACGGCTTGCGCCTGCGCCTCTTCCACGGTCGTGGCGGGGCTGTCGGTCGTGGCGGCGGCCCGGCTGGCCAGGCCATCCTGGCCCAGCCCCCCGGCACGCTCAACGGCCAGATCAAGATGACCGACCAGGGCGAGGTGATCTCTGACCGCTACCTCGACCCGCGCACCGCGCACCGCCATCTGGAGCAGGTGATGAACGCCGTGCTGCGCGCTGGTTTCCCCGAGACGGTCAGACCCCCCGAGCCGACCTGGATCGCGGCGATGGAGCAGATCGCCGCCACCGCACGGGCCGCCTACCGCGCCACGGTCTACGACAACCCCGAGTTTCTTGCTTACTTTCGCGAGGCCACCCCGATTGCCGAGATCAGTCGGCTACGCATCGGATCGCGCCCGGCCAGCCGCCGCAACAGCGCCCGCATCGAGGATCTGCGCGCCATCCCTTGGGTCTTCAGTTGGATGCAGAACCGCCATACCATCCCCGGCTGGTTTGGACTCGGCTCGGCGCTGGCCGACTTTGTCGGCGCAGAAGTGCAGATGGCGGTCGCACCCGATGGGCACCATCACCCATCTACCATCACCCATCTGCAATTGCTCCGCACCATGTACCGCCAGTGGCCCTTCTTCACCACCCTGCTCGACAACGCCCAGATGATTATGGCCAAGGCCGATATGGGCATCGCCCGCCAGTACGCTGATTTGGTGGAAGATCAGGCTCTGGCCGGGCGGGTCTTTGCTCTGATTGAGGCCGAGTTCCTGCGCACCACACGCATGATCTGCGCCGTGGCCGAGATCAGCGAGATTCTCGACGCCGAGCCGGTACTCCAGCGAGCCATCCAGCAGCGCAACCCCTACGTGGACCCGCTAAGCTACATCCAACTGGAGTTGCTGCGCCGCCTGCGCGATGATTCGCACGCTGATCAAGAGCAACTAGAGACAACTGTGCTGATGTCGATCAACGGCATCGCCGCCGGGCTGAAGAATACGGGGTAAGGGGTTAAAGGCAAAATGCAAAATGCAAAATGCAAAATGCAAAATTTTGCGGCTCTTGCGCACTTTTGGTGATGCTGCTGGCTGAGTTGCGCTGGGATGGCTTTCTGACGCCATCCGGTCACTGCCGATTTTTGTATTGGAACCGCTTTTCGGCCTGAATCACCAAAAGTGCGCAAGAGCCAATTTTGGCAATACCGCAAAACTCGCCCTGTACGGTGCCGCCCGCCGGGGCATGAAGGCCCCGGCGTCGTATGCCTAGCCCGCCCGTTTACGGGCCGGGCGCTCGATGTGACCGGGTGACTTTTGCGGTATTGCCAATTTTGCATTTTGCATTTTGCATTTTGCATTGCTAAGCCATAATGCCTCCATTGTGAGGTGTGGTATCATTTGGCCGGATACGCAGCCTCACGGAGATAGTCGATGTACCGCCAGCATAGCCACTGCTCATTCTGCGGCAGCAAGTTCCACGATAGCCATCGCTGGCCAAGAATCTGCACATCTTGCAGCAGTAAGACCTACCGCAACCCGCTCCCTGTTACCATTGTCCTCATGCCGGTCGATGATGGCCTGCTGCTCATCCGCCGGGGAGCGGCACCGCGCCAGGGCCAGTTGGCACTCCCCGGCGGGTTTATCGAGGTGAACGAGACGTGGCAGCAGGCCGCCGCCCGCGAACTGTTCGAGGAAGCCGGCGTGCGCGTCTCCCCCGAACTGATCACGGATTTCGGCGCACGCAGCACGCACGATGGCTACCTGTTGGTGTTTGGACTCGGCCCACAGCTACGCGAGGCTGACCTGCCGCCCTTTGTGCCAAACAAAGAGGCCGCTGCCCGCATCCTGATCACCGCTCCCACCGAACTGGCCTTTCCGCTCCATACCGAGGCCGTCACCCGCTTCTTCGCCCAGCGTAGCCAGTAGCGGATGTGTGAAGTCGCCGGGGTTATGATGGGTTTGCGAATAAGACATGGTTCAGAACAGCTTTACAGTTTGGCGGGGACGCGAGGAGGCGAGGATGCGATAGCATCGCCTCCTCGCCTCCTCGCCTCATCCTAGCTTGACAATTCAGCGACGAAACGATGAGGCGATGAGGTGATGAGGCGATACGGAACGCCTCACCGCGTCATCGTTTCATCGCTGAACTGTCAAGCTGGATTGAACCATCCCTAAGGCATGGTTCAAAATGGGCACATTCAGCTTTACAGTCTTGCGATGATGCGCCGAGGCGATGAGGCGATACGGAACGCCTCACCGCGTCATCGTTTCATCGCTGAACTGTCAAGCTGGATTGAACCATCCCTAAGGTGTGAAATGGCGACAGAAAGACGTTACCCATGACAGATACGCTGATAGCCCCGCATGCAGACATGGCGGCCTACGCGGTAGCCTACGCGGGTGCGGTGATTTATGACGGTCGAGCGTGCGGACGGATCTGGATGCGCGGCCAAGACGCTGCCGCGCTGCTGCACCGCCTCTCGACGAACCAGATCGAGAAGCTCACGCCCGGACATGGCGCACGCACGGTGCTGGCGACCCCAATTGGTCGGATCATCGATCTGCTTACGGTTCACCGCGCTGAGGATGGACTGCTGCTGGTGACGAGTCCCGGCAACGGGCCAACGATCTTTCGTCACCTGCGCAAGAATATTTTCTTCAACGATAAGGTGACTCTGGAGGATGCGAGCGAGCGCCTTGGCCAGTTGATGGTCTACGGGCCACAGGCGACCGTGGTGCTGGCGGGCCTGGGCCTGCCCGCCGAGCGCCTGACCCCCTACGGGATGCTGTCCACGCAGTGGCGGACGTGGCCGATATATCTGGCGAACTGCACGCCCCTGGGCGGGGGCGGCATAGCGGTCTATGCGTCGCCTGAGGCGTTGGCCGAGTTGTCGGCTGCCCTGGCCGACGCAGGCATCGCCACGCTTGACCATAACACCTTCGATGTGCTGCGAGTGGAGGCAGGTCACGGAGCCTTTGGCCGTGAGATCTCGCTGGAGTACATTCCTCTGGAGGCAAACCTCGGGGACGCAATCAGCTTCACCAAGGGTTGCTACGTGGGCCATGAGATCATCGTGCGGATGCAAAGCCGTGGACGTCTGGCCAAGCAGTTGCGCGGCCTGCACCTGTCCAATGGCCTCGCCGATGACCTGGCCCTCCCGATGCCGTTGATCGTCGAAGACAAAGACGCAGGCGAACTGACCAGTATTGTCGATTCACCACGCCACGGCATGATTGGGCTCGCCTATGTACGCAGCGCCTATGCCGCGCCCGGCGGGGTGGTGGAGGTGGGCGGTGTTTCCGCCGAGATTGTGGTGCTGCCGTTTGAGTAGGGGCGCGGCCCCACGTGGAGATAGCGAGATAGAATGGCACGCCGATCCCAGATGCCGATCGAGATCGCGCACCGGCGCGATATACTCCGCCGTCGGCGCGAGCAGGATCAGCGCGTCCTCGCAGCTCTCTACAACATCAGCCTTGCCTGTCGTCACCGCCCTACCCTGCGCACTATCCTAGAGACGATCTACCGTGAGTTGGCCCACGTCTTTCGCTTCGATGCGGCCTACATTGCCCTTTGTGATGAGGTGCCGGAGACGTTTAGCGTCGCTCTGCTGGTGGACGAGGGCGAGGCTGAGTATATCGAGGGGCAAGCATATGGGCCGCTCACCGGCACGATTGTACGCACCCGTGCGCCTCTGCTCTATCGCGACCTGATAAATGGGGACGAATTTGCCACCCCCAGGGCAATGTTCGGCAATGTTAAAAGATTCTCGCGATCCTGGCTCGGCGTCCCCCTAATGGTCGGCGTCAACACAGTTGGCGTGATCTCCATCCAGAGCTACCAGGTCGGAGTCTACACCTCGGCCACCCAGGATCTACTCCAGCGTATCGGCAACGTGATCGGCGTGGTTGTGGAGAACGTGCGCCTGATCGAGATCCAGGGACGGCTGAGCCAGGCTCTGACGGCACAGGTGACCGCCCGTACCGAGGAGATCGACGCCCTGAGTCGCATCGCCTCGGCGATGGTGACCCGCCACCCGCTGCCGACGATCCTTGACCACGCTCTCACCGTGGCTCTCACTCTCTTCCACTTCGACGCCGGTAATGTGCGCCTGCTTGATGAATTGCACCAGACCCTCGTGCTCCATGCCCATTGCGGATACAACCCCCAGTACGCAGAGGTGATGACGAACTCATCTCTGGAGACCAGCCCATTGCGTCGTGTGGTGCTAGAGGGTCGTCCGCAGATAATTGAGCGTGGCTGGCACACACGATTTGACCCACACCGCTTTCCGATACACGTCTTTCCCACTTTCGAGTGCGCCCTGAGCGTGCCCCTGAGCATCGGCACCAACGTGCTAGGCACCCTGAGCCTCTTCGGCCTGCACCCGCGCACCTTCAGCGAACACGAGGTGCGCCTCGCCCAATCGGTAGCCAACCAGATCGCCGTTGTGGTGGAGAACGCACGTCTGCTAGAGGAGCATGAGCGTAAAATCAATGAATTGCGCGCCCTGAGCAACGTCAGCCGGGCCGCTTCCACCGCCCAGGATCTGCGCACGCTCTTGCATCAGGTTCACGACGCCCTGAAGGGATTCATCTCTCTCGATGCCTTCTCCATGTTGATCTACGACCCCGACCGCGAAGTGGTCAGCGCTGCTATTTCGATTGAGGAAGGACGTACCCACAACTACTGGAGCAGCCAACCGCCGCCGCCACGCTCCCTCAGCGCGTGGATTATCCGCAGCGGGATGCCCCTGCGCTTTGAGAATCTGCCCGAGCAGATCGCTGCTCTTGAGGACATTGATCGCTACGCCGTCAGGTCGGTACGCCCATCGATCTCGTGGCTCGGTGTCCCGATGGTTGACCGCGATGGTCGCGTGATCGGGGTGATCTCGGTACAGGGCGATACCCCTAGCCTGTTCAGTTCGCGTGACGAGAGCTTGCTGCATAACGTGGCCGCCCAGGTGGCCCTGCACGTGCAGACCGTGCGCCTGCTCACCCAGCGCGCCCGCCAGATCGGTGAGCTTGAGGCGATTGGACAGATCGGGAAGCTGGTCACGGCCTCCTACGACCTCGACCTGATGCTCGACGAGGTGCGCCGGGTGGTGGTCGATGCCACTGACGCCTCGGTGTTTTACCTCCTCGTCTGCCAGCCAGACAACCGCGCCGTCACCCACGCGGTCTTTGTTGAGGAGGGTGTGATCATCCCGCTGGATGTGCTGGACGTGACGGTGCGCCAGGGTACGATGAGCGACTGGATTTTGACCAACCGCGAACCCCTGCTGTACCACGATATGCCTGCACAGCGCGAAGACACCTCCCGTCGCGGGATCACCACCCCGCGCTCCGTCAACTTCCGTCATGATGTACGCTCGTGGGCCGGTGTGCCCCTCGTGGCCCGCGACGGCGAACTGATCGGGGTTCTCTCGGTGCAGGACTATCGGCCCTACTGCTACGATACGGGTACGATTACCTTTCTGGGGCAGGTGGGCAGCCACGTGAGCTTGGGCGTGCAGAAGGTGCGTCTCTTCGAGGCCGTTGAGGCTCAGTCTGTAGAGAATGCGCGTCTGGCCCAAGAAGCCCAGGCTCACGCCGCCGCTGCCGAGCGCCAGGCCACGCGCATGGAACTGGTTCACCGCATCGCCTCGGTGATCAGCTCTCGCCTCGATCAGCAGGAGATCCTGGAGATCGCCTCACGCGAACTGGTACAACTTTTTTGGGCCGACCATACCCGCACGGTGCTGTTTGTGGATGAGCAGATGGGCGTGTTGGCTGCTGAGTATCCCCCTACCGATTCCCTGGGCTTGCCGGTGAGTCTCCACGATAATATGTTGGTCGCGGAGATCCGGCGCACCCGTCGGCCCCTGCTGATCACTGATATCGCTAACGACCCACGCGCCGCCACCTCGCGGGAAACATTCATCGCAATGGGTGTCAACTCTCTTGTTGTGGTGCCCCTGATCAGCCGTGACCGCATCTTTGGCTCGATCTCGCTGGACAGCTACAACGAGCGTCAGATCTTCAGCGACGAGGAGATCGACCTCATGATGACGGTGGTCACTTCGATTGCCGTTGCCATCGAGAATGCCCAGCTCTTCGCCGCCGAGCAGGAGCAGCGGCGTACTGCCGACACCCTGCGCGAGATGGCCCGCGTCCTCAGTTCCTCGTTCAACCCCGACGAGGTGCTGCGCCTCATCCTCGGCGAGTTGCGTAAGGTGATCGCCTACGACACCGCCTCGATCATGCTGGTCGACGGCGACCAATTGCGCATGGTGGCCTCGCGTGGGCGTCCCGGCGGCGACAACGCACGCGGTATCAGTCTATCCCTGGATAGCAGCGCCGCCGGCGAGGTGGTGCGCCGTCGCGATCCGTTGCTCTGGGTGATCGAGCGCAGCGAGGGGGCGTGGATGCACATCCCCACGTCCGTCAATATTCGGGCATGGATCGGCGTGCCCTTGATCGCTCGCGGCAACATGCTCGGCGTGCTGAACATCGACATCCGTAGCGATAGCCCCGCCAGCTTTAATGAGCGCGATATGGAGGTGGCCCGCACCTTCGCCAATCATGCCGCCGTCGCTCTGGAAAACGCCCAACTCTACCAGGAGTCGATCACACGCATTGAGCAGGAGTTGGAGATCGCTCGCCGCATCCAGTCCAACCTCTTCCCGCGCCATTTGCCCCGCGTCGGCGGCCTGAGCATGGCTGCTCGCTGTCTGCCCGCCCGCGAAACCGGGGGCGACTTCTACGATGTGGTTGATCTTGGCTCTCGTGTCGGTGTGATCGTCGGCGACGTTTCGGGCAAGAGCCTCCCTGCTGCGATGCTCATGGCCGTGGCCCGCTCCACGAGTCGCTCCGAGGCCCGCAATCACGAGACGCCCTGGGTTGTGCTTACGGAGACGAACCGCTGGCTGGTGGACGATGTACCCAAGAATACATTTGTAGCCCTGAGCTACGCGGTCGTAGACCCGGAGTTGCGCCGGATGACTCTGGCTAACGGCGGGCATCTCAGCCCACTGCTGCGCCACGCCGACGGTAGCACGAGCTTTGTGACCGCGCCCTCGGCCCTGCCCCTGGGCTTGCTGATCAGCGTCGAGTATAGCCAGGTGGAGATCGACCTGGCCCCTGGCGATACGATCCTGTTCTACACCGACGGCATTATCGAGGCTCACGACCAGAGCCGCAACCTGTTTGGTTTTGATCGCCTAGAGGCTCTGCTCGTCCGCTGGGGCCACCTGCCTCCCGATGACCTGATCTCCCTCATCCTGATCGAGGTCGCACGTTTCGCCGAGGGTACTCCCACCCACGATGATATGACCCTGTTGGCGGTGCGGATTGGCTAACCGCTCAGGGCATGAGCAAAGTCAACTCCGGCCCCCTCACCCCCTGCCCCTCTCCCTCACGGGGAGTGGGGAGATTCTTCATCAGGAT
>Ga0194060_10004157_pt1 | contig 10071 bp, 13 predicted proteins | sample SepL225m_MetaG_FD_163427 | JGI IMG/M metagenome (GOLD analysis project Ga0194060, IMG submission 163427) | Anoxic zone freshwater microbial communities from boreal shield lake in IISD Experimental Lakes Area, Ontario, Canada - Sep2016-L222-5m | ecosystem: Environmental > Aquatic > Freshwater >... | reverse complement strand
CAAAAAAAATCAATTTGGGGCTTTTGTTTCATGACGTTGATAATATAACTGTAGATAGAATTACTGAATATATCCATACTGTTGAAAAGTTTAACCCCGTATATGATCAGTCATAGGATTGACACTTTGATGGGTGAAAAATAGCACTGTAATTGCTTGTCTGATTCCCATCATAGCAGTGCTCATCCTTTCTTTAATTATTGGTATTGTTTGATATTTTATCGTTTATAAAAGGAAATAAGCACAGATGAAAGTTAAAATATTTGCCAATAAAAGTGACGCAGAAAATCTGGAAACGGAATTAAATAACTGGCTAAAAACTAATAAAGGTATCGGGATAAAAGAGATAAAACAAAGTTTCACTACCGATGGCGATTCAGTCTTTTTTCTTATATCCGTATGGTATCAATAATAAAACGGGCTAAATGCACGTCAATGATAACCGCAGTTATTAAACCTGCCGGACTCAATATACCGCACTCCGCGGTCAGCTAATTCGCTAATTTCCTCTTCAGAACACCCTGCAAATTGACCAAGATGAGTCATCGCGGGTAACCATCGATGCGTTAAATAGTAACCGATTCTCTCAGGGAAAACCTCTCGTTTCCCCTTATCAGTAAGGAATGGTGGTATGTAACAATGAACCATGTTTTGTAATCCGCGACATTCCTTTGAAAGGAAAAAGAACCAGAATGGAAATTCATCATCCAGGAGATTTACATATTCCCTCACCGGTTTACTTTTGAAAAGCTCAGAAATATTATCACGGTATCCTTGGAAAGTTATTTCAACATTTTCTTTGTATGCCTTCGATATTTCAGGTAATACAGTAAGACTTCTCAGAACATGGAGTGCGGGTTGGATGTTTCTTTCCAAAACCTCTTTTTTAGATACGATGATAACTAATGGGCTAATATGATCACTAACTTCTCTTGGCATATATGACACTTGCTTCTCTCCTCGCCTCTTGACAGTCATTATGTTCCATTTCCCAGAAACAAGTAGCCGTAACATAATGATTGAGGCACCGGATGTCAATCAAGACAATTCATAACTATAGCTGTCTTCAGCGCCACCCTCTTACCCTATCTGGTAATCCTTGACAGAATCCTAATGACGCTTATCAGGAAAAGGGCCATTCCCAAGAACATCAGTACTGAATACTGCGTTAGATTCCCCGCTGCATTGTACCATGTTATAAACAGATCTATATAAGGTTGGAAAAATTCCGTAAATAAGTCGATCATTAATGTAATCCCTTTCAAATAATCCGTTGGTAACATATTAATTCCTCGCATTTAATTACTGGTTATAAGCTGCGATTCTCAAACTTAGGATTATTGGGACGGTTATGAAACAAGCCTCCTTAACGTATCAAGAGAAAAAGGCTTTTGAAAAAAAGTTACTGGGTATTCCTGTTTTTCCTTTTCAAGCGATGACCTGAAGAGGTCTATATTCCCACTCATATAGATTGTCTTTATTTGCGCATAATGTGTCCTAATGTGTCTCATCATGTCCAAACCGTTTTCCACAGGCATCCCCACCTGAAGATTTATATTTTCTAAATCATACAATAGCCAATAACTTCGGTCACATAAGATACTAACCCCTTGACATATTGAAATCCATCCATAAATTACGATTCAGAAGTTGAAGTTGATCTGATGTAAAATCAAACGTGCAAGGATAATCCACACATGATCCCCAGCGCCATCCATAGAACTCGATAGTAATTATCACAATAAATCAATAAGTTATAAGGACACCAAATCACCGGTTGTCCCTTGCATTATATTTGCAATAACCAGGGAGAAAGGAGGTACATGAGACAGGAAAGAAACTATAAATCAATAGGTTACTATCTGCTTGCTATTTGGATAGTTTTTTTATTTATCTTTGCTGGTGGTTATGCACAACGGGGTGAAACTCAGCCGTTGACCGTTAAAACCTATTTTAGGATGCCCCGAGACTTTCGTTCTCGATTGAAGAAACACGGTCTCGATAAACAATTCAGCGTTGTTGAAATAAATGATGGTAAGCTCTACTTTTACAGGGATGGTAAAAAGTGTATTTTTTAAAGTAAATTTAGAAATAATGGGTGTCGGATGGTCGACTGAGAATGTTTACCGGTGGCTCTGGATAAGAAATTATAAGAAACATGCATATTATTATATGGATACATTTTTATGACTCCCAGGAGTCTCTGATTTTGCTATGTACACGTACCTTCCCAATAAATTATTTCTTGACAAACGCTCACAATATATCTATATAGTAGCTGTATGATAGTTTTCATAGTCGGTGGATGTTTATGGATGCCCTCCTTCATCCACCGACACCCCCTTTATCAAGATAAAAGAAAAGATAGACATGTAGAAACCGCAAGTATTTCAGAATAACAACATCCATTCATAATTCTAAGAGATCACATCGACAATAGTCAATCAAGGATAGGAGTAATATGTCCAGCATCAACTTTAATGAAGTAACGAAAGAAATTGAGTTAATCGGTTCGGAATCGTTTATAGAGGCAAATTTCCACTTAGTCCAGGATCTGTGGGTAACAGGATTGAAGAAGAATAAATTGAAACGGACCAAAGCAACAAAGGTATCAAAATCATTCGCCATAGCTGAAGAATCCAAGATAGCTGAACCAATAGTAGCTTCTGAAGCGTTAGAATCTCCTGTCAAATTATCCTCTATTGAAACGGAAATTCCTGAACCCCCCCAGGAATCAGTAATAGTGAGACCACCAGTACGCAAATACTTCGATTTGAAAAGAAACTTAATCAGGAGTGAATATAAGTCTATCGCCACAGACCAACCAGTTGTTGGTATGGGTAAATCCGTACCGGCCCCGGTTTCCAATAGATTCTTCATTTCATCGCTGAAGGAAAGTCTTGGAGTATCACAAGACCTAGTCGAGGGAATAATCAGAGATGCTGAGCGGGAAGGTAGAGTCCGAAGTAATTCAGACGGGTCCTATGATTGGTTGTAGAGGGATTGTTTCTGGGTGGTCATATCGAATTGTTTCCACCGGTGAGAGGTAATTCTACTTTGTAATCAAGTTGATACTTTTAATCCTCGGCCAGTTTGTTAAACTCTCAATTGCTTCCCGATTGGCGGCCATATTGGATAACCCACACTCCGCTTGTTCCGTTGCGGCGTCAAGCGAGTCAAAGACCTTGTTGGCAAAGTAGTTCTTGCGGAGAGAGTTCCATATCTGCTCAGCCGGATTCAACTCCGGCGAATATGGCGGCAACAGCACAAGCGCTATATGCTCCGGGATCTTGAGATCCTTACTTTTGTGAGATGAAGCCCCATCAACCACCATAGCGATGAAATCATCCCGGTGTGTTGCACTGACTTGTTCAAGAAAGAGGCTCGTGTTTACAGTGTTCATCTTTCCCGTAGTCATGTAGTACAAGGCTCCATCCCAAGGACTTACAGCGGCATACTCGTACCGAAACTCTCGAATCAATGCCAGGTTGACCACCGGCCTGAAAGGAGACGGGGACCAGCAAGTGCGAGGATCACTCATACGCCCGAACCTGGCTTCGTCTTGAAACATGAGACGAATTGGCAAATTATCTTGGTTCTTTACACAGGCGGCAGCCACAATCTCTGGGAGTTTTTTTTAAACTCTTCCTGTGCAACCCGGTCGCTCTTTGGATGCTTGGTATCCGGTTGTACCTTGCGCCAGCCATGACGAGCCAGCATCCGATAGGTATATGACGGGACAATCGTCCGACCCAGTCGTTCTATCAAAGCCACATGAATTGGTGGCACAGAAAGAACGCCACCAGACTTTGCCTCAGTTTCCCATTCGGCAAGGAACTCACGTTCCTCATCCACGGTCATGGTAAAGCGACGGCGGCCACCCCATGACATCTTTTGTGGATCATCTTGGTTGCGAACATCAAGACGATCCCGAAACGTTGTACAGCGGCTTGTCCCCAGCAATTCAGCCGTGCTGTTGGGATCAAGACCCATCTTGGCCATAAGTATAACAGTCATGGCCTTGCGAAATTCAGTGGCTGTTGTTGCGTCATCACGAAGTTTCAGCGCCTGCTGAAGTTCTTCTTCAGAAATATTGATTGCTCTCGCCATAGGACACCCTATGGCAGAACTATACATCAGTATCATCTTGATTGCAATATTTAATAATACAGAGGCTGCCAGCGGTAAGATGAATGATAGGCAGAAGGATGAGGATCTGCCGGCGGCCGAACAAGAGGAATCATCGACAGGGCAGGAATCGCAGGTAATAGAAAAACCAGAGCCTGATGGTGGGCTGTAAAACAATTATCAGCTCGCCACCATAAAAATACCGGAAGCAGAGCTTTTCAGTGAATATCATCCGGTATCTGAAGAGGCGCTTATTGATTATGTCAATGACCAGAATAACAAGCTGGAAATAGCAAACGTTAAGGTCAAGTGGGAAATAGGCAGATGTATCATCAGCTTTTATCAGGGAAACTATGGTGCTCATGAATTGGAGAACATAGCAAAGGAAACCGGAATACATAGGGATAGTCTGAACAAAATGATCAAATTCGCGAAGCAGTATAACCGGGAGCAGCTTGATGCACTGTTAAGAGGAAAATATGTCATGTCCTGGAACGGAATAGCACAAAACCTGGCGGTAGAAACATCGCAACTGATTGGCGTCTATAAAGGTTCTGATAACATCGGTGAATTTCATAGGTCCATTATGAATTTGAAAAAACCTATTGAGGGACCGGCGCCGTCAAAGCCATCCAAAACTATAGCGGTGAAACCTGTCGAGCCGCCGGTTACTATTACCCCCGAGATAAAGCCCACCGGACTTGTTACCCCGAAAATTCTGGAGTTCGAGGCACCAGTAGATCCTAATGAACAGGCGACGCGTTATCAGCTATATCTACAAGAGCTGGGGATACTGAAGCAAGAAAATGAGCGGCTGAATAAAGAGCTGTTATCAAGGGATGCGAATATCAGTATGCTGGAAACAGTGTTGGCGAGTGTCAAGCGGGAAAAAGAAAAGTATGAAAACTCCTATTACGTTTATATGGACAAACTGGATAAGGTCAGGACTGCATTAGAAAAGAATACTCCCGCACGGGCCATAATAGAATGGATTGAGAACGGGGGCGAGGAGTGAATTATGATTGGAAAGATCCTCGGCATGGGTCGGATTATGGAGGTAGCTGTGGTGATCCATGCCGGGGATCTGCGGGGAAAATCCGTCATTCAGCCTCGCAGCTTACAAGTCCTGATGTCCTTAGCCGAATAGAAATGGCGACTGAAAGATGATCAGTAACAAACCGTTACCTCAATTTATTGACATTTCAGCCCCTTTTACATATATACGCGTCAGATAAAAGGCAAGTTTCTATCAATAGCAAGAGGTGATTCAGATGAACATTGTTGCGTTATTAGCTAGTCCTCATGGTCTCAAAGGCAACACGGCAGCGCTTCTCCAGCTCGTCTTGGAAGGGGCTGAGGCCGAAGGAAGCATTACCGAGATCGAAATCCTCCTGAAAGGGGATAGGGTCTTGCCATGCCTGGCATGTGACATGTGCCATAAAAGAGGCAGCTGTATTCAAAAGGACGATTTTGAATCCATCAAAACAAAAATTATCGGAGCCGATGCGCTTATACTTGCCAGCCCGAATTACATTAATAGCGTGAGCGCCCAAATGAAGGCTTTTTTTGATCGATGCTGCGGCGTCGTGCATTGCATGCAATTATGGGGTAAATACGGGGTATCAGTAGTAACTTCAGGAGGGGATGGAGAAGAGGCGGTTGCGGAGTACATGAACAATTTTCTCATTACGACGGGAGTAGTACCCGTTGGTGCAGTTTCCGCAAATATGTCCAATATGCCTTCAGAGAACTTCACCGAGGAGCTCCGGGAGAGTGCCCGAAAGCTAGGTAAAAAACTAGTTACGGAATTGCTTGCAAACAAGGTATCGCCGGAAGTGGCGGCACGGCGGAACGCCTTTCGGGATCGCATGCGCTCGCTTATGGAATGGAAAAAAGAAGAATGGCCTTATGAGTATGAGCACTGGAAAGACGGCATGGGCTTATAGTCTGCCTAAGAAATAGATTTTCTCCTAAAGATTGCCAGGATTGTAACAGGCAATGGCTGGTTGTCGTTTTTACACTTGGTGTCAATAAAACTCTGTCCGACAGCAAGTGGTAATCAACGGTCCGTTATCGAGCAAAAAAGGTGTATGTCAAAACAGGACCTACAAAGCGAGGGGCTCTGATTTGAAATTGAAGTGTGGATTTCCATTTCAAATGTGCAGTTTTATTTCCCCATCAAGGAGCTATTTCGCCTTATCATTTACTGCTTCTTGCCACCCAAGGCTTGGCTGATTGCCTCGCTAAGTTCCTCGAGGTTATAGGGTTTGCCTAAGAATACCTGGGGCCATTCGGTATGCTCGCCTATCATGACTTCGGCCTTGTCGTAGCCGCTTGACAGTATGACCGGGATGCCAGGTGCTTGTTTACGCAATATGGTCAATGTTTCCCATCAGTTCATGCGCGGCATGGTCAGATCGGAAAGGACACAACGGATTTCATCCTGGTGCTGTTGAAACACTTCCACGGCATCGACACCATCCTTTGCTTCCAGCACGGCAAAACCCATGTCCGTGAGCATGGCCGAGACTACTTCGCGCAACATCTCATAATCTTCAACCAGCAATATCGTGCCGCCTCCTTTTATTGGCAAGGATTCTGAAGCTTTGTCCGGCTGTCGGGGGACTTCTTCCCCAGCCACCGGGAAAAAGACCCGGAAGGCACTTCCTTGCCCTGGTTTGCTCTCCACGGTGATGACTCCACCGTGACTCCGAACAATGCCCATGACCACGGCGAGGCCCATGCCCCGGCCGGTAAACTTGGTGGAGAAAAAGGGATCGAAGAGCTTCTCGATAGCATTGTCCGCAATCCCGCAGCCCGTGTCGGACACTTTCACGCAGGCATAGGCGGTGTCCTGCGGTTGCCAGTTCTGGGGGAAACGGTAAGCTGCTTGGATATCCGCCGGGGAAACTTGTTTGACGCTCAAGCGAATTTTGCCCCGGTTCTGACCTACAGCCTCCCAGGCATTGGTGATCAGGTTGGTCAGTACCTGTTGTATCTGGTTTACATCCGCCAAGATACCAGGACCAGGGGAGTCTAATTCTGTTTCCAGGGCCACATTTACCGGCATGGTGGTCTGAAGAATAGGCAGGTTCCGTAAGCAGACTTCGGCAAGATCGAGATACTCCTGTTTGCCTAATGCTTGTCCGAGGTAGGTTCGCAGCAGGCTACTCATCTCCGCTGCCGCACCTGCCGCCTGCATGGCCGCGGTCAGTTGTGATACAGGTGCCCCACCTTGTGGCAAGGCGTTAATGGCCATCTCCAGGTTCCCGATCACCACTCCGAGCTGGTTGTTGAAGTGATGGGCAATGGCACCGGCCATGCGGCCCAGGCTCTCGGCCTTCTGGAGTTGTCGGGCTTGGGCCTCTAGTGCTGCCTTTTCCGCCTCTGCCTGCTTCTTGTAAATGGATATTTCAATGGCTATTTGCAAGTCCCTATCGTTAAAGGGTTTTATAATATATCCATAGGGTTCTGCTACTTTAGCCCGCTGCAGCACATCATCTTCACCGAATGCCGTAAGGTAAACGACCGGTATCTTGTAAAGCTCATTGATCTGTGTGGCCGCCTCGACACCGTCCATATCCCCTTGTAACACGATGTCCATCAGTATCAGGTCGGGTCGGGTTAAATTTGCTTTCTCGATGGCCTCTCTTCCCGATGATGCCATGGCACAGACGAAGTAGCCCATTTCTTCAACACTTGCCCGTATATCCTCGGCTACTATTTTTTCATCTTCCACGACCATGATTCTCTTGTTAGGCATGCGGTATACCCTCCGAAGTTGAGTGTGCTTTAAACCTTATCAAGTATCCGGTCCCACTGGTGATGACCTGTTCAATGGTGCCGCCAAGCTGTTCAACGAGCATGTTGATGAGTTTTAGTCCCATCGTTTCAGCGTTAGATAAATCCATAGCTTCCGGTGAACCAATTCCATTATCTTCATAAAATAGTCTTATGCCATTGCCTGTCTGATTTATCTCTATGGTGATCTCGCCCTTCCGGACTCCCGGAAAGGCGTATTTTAAGGTATTGGTTACCAGTTCATTGATGATCAGACCACAGGGAATGGCGATGTCGATGGGGAGACGGACGTTTTCTGCCTGAATGACCAAGGAAATGGCTGCGGTACTTGTCTTATATGATCGAAATAGTTGATCCGCCATTTCCCGTACATATTCTCCAAAGTTTACCTCGGAAAAATTTTGCGATTTATACAACAGTGAGTGAACGGCAGCCATTGCCTTAATGCGGTCCTGGCATTCCTGGAAAACTCCTTCCAACTTCCCATTATCAATATGTCTGACCTGCATTTTGAGGATGCTGGAAATGATCTGCAGGTTGTTCTTCACCCGGTGATGGATCTCCCTCAGAAGGGTTTCCTTCTCGCTTAGGGATGTCAGAATCAGCTGTTCATGCCGTTTGCGGTTGGTAATGTCATGCAAGAAGACAACAAGTTGCCCGTCATCGAAGGGCTGGGACTGGACGCTTATTTCAACATCGAAAATAGTGCCATCTTTGCGGCGATGCCGAGTCTCAAACCGATCTTCGCCCTGCTCCATAATCTTCTGAATATGGATGGATGTGTCGTCGAACGTTTCGATGGCTTCCAGCTCTGAAATGTTCATGGTAAAGAGTTCCTGCTCGCTGTAGCCACTCATCCTGCAATAGGCATCATTGACTTCCAGTAAATGACCTTTCATGTCCACAAGCCAGAAACCGTCCATGGCCGTCTGGATTATGGTACGGTGCCGATCTACACTCTTTCGCAGGGCCGCCGCCGCCTGCTTACGCTTAGTAATGTCACGGATATTACATTGGATAACCTTGCTGTGATCCACGAAGAAAACAGTGCTGACAAACTCCACGGAGATAGATCGCCCATCACAGGTCTCCAGGAGTAAGTCGTCGTAACGGAAGCATTCGTTATCTTGCAGGGCCAAGAAAGCGTCTTTGGACGCAGCAATGTTGTGAAATGAACCGATTTCCCAAATATGTTTTCCCTGGACTTCTTCATAAGAAGAACCGAGTAGCCGCAACAGGCAAGGATTAACATTAATCACCCGACCCATTTCGCCATCGAGAATCAATACACCGTCCTCGGCTGATTCAAACAGCCGCCAGTAGCGTCTCTCGGAATTTTGCAGCGCCTCCTGTGTCTTTTTTCTCGTTGCAATCTCGGCTTCCAATTCCGCAGTCCTGATCCTGACCCTTTCCTCCAAGGTTCTGTGGACTTCACGGAGCTCCGCTTCTGCCAGCTTTCGCGCCCGGTGTTCCTCCGCCTCCGCGAGCACTCTCCGAACGGCAGGGGCAAGGCGCTGCTGTAGCCGGGTCTTAAGGACGTAATCCTTTGCTCCTTGCGTGAGCATTTCAACGGCAAGGTCTTCAATCACAGCTCCGCTTACCAGAATAAAAGGGGTATCGGGGCATCTTTTTCTTGACTCGGCAAGCGCCAGTGCTCCATTGTATTGGGGCAGGTCGTAGTCGGAAAGTATCAAATCGGGAGAAAAGTCCTGAAGCTCTCGCACAAAGTCTTCTTCTTTATACACCCTTTTTGATATAAAAGGAATCGCCGCCTCCTGCAGTTCATCTTCCATCAAACTGGCATCGGCCGCAGAATCCTCCAAAATTAATATCCTGATACCTTTATTCATTCCGCCCTCACTATTTAACGTAATCATCGTTATGCAAGCATTTAGTAAGATGGCTTATTCCATTATCGTTACAGTTTCGCATCGTGGACAGTATTGAATCATTGAGGTAAAAACAATAAGGAGAAATAGTACGTTGTTTGGTAGGGAATAACTACTAGAGGTTCGAACTAGAGGTTCGAATTTGTTGGTATTCTGACTATCCTGGTTTATTATAGTGCCGAATAATTGGTCATGATAACGATTTGGGAAGCGAAAAATAGAATGTTGCACCTCCATTCACCTTGCTATCCGC
>Ga0194060_10004156_pt1 | contig 10071 bp, 8 predicted proteins | sample SepL225m_MetaG_FD_163427 | JGI IMG/M metagenome (GOLD analysis project Ga0194060, IMG submission 163427) | Anoxic zone freshwater microbial communities from boreal shield lake in IISD Experimental Lakes Area, Ontario, Canada - Sep2016-L222-5m | ecosystem: Environmental > Aquatic > Freshwater >... | reverse complement strand
ATCTACTTGTCTACCAATTTCAAACCACACCAGTGCCCTTTAAAGCACTTTGTCGTAGGCAATATTGAACATCTGCCCAGTTTGCAGAAACGTTTCTCAAATTTTCAGGACTTTCAAAAGAGGTTGCATTTCACTGAATATTTTAGTATAGCTTTCATTTCTTTTTTCGAGTTTATTATCTTGCCGCGATTTTGAAGGATGCTCGTTCACTATGCACGATAAAATTAAAATTTTTTCTGGCAACTCAAATCCGGATCTTGCTCTTAAAATTTGTACCTGCCTTGGTGTCGCTCTAGGAGCGGCTCGTGTCCGTCGCTTTTCGGACGGCGAGATTATGGTTGAGATAAACGAGAACGTTCGCGGCCGGGATGTGTACGTTGTCCAATCAACCTGTGTGCCGACAAATGATAACCTGATGGAGCTTCTGATAATAACTGATGCTCTGAAAAGGGCGTCAGCAGCAACCATTACTGCAGTAATTCCTTATTATGGCTACGCCCGCCAGGATCGAAAAGCTGCCCCGCGAACTCCGATCACCGCTAAACTGGTTGCCGATCTGATTACGACAGCCGGTGTCAACAGGGTTGTTACCATTGACCTTCACGCCGGGCAGATTCAGGGTTTTTTCAATATCCCCGTAGACAACCTCTACGCAGCCCCGGTTATCCTCAATTATCTCAAAAACCGTTTCAGCGGCGAGCAGGTGGTTATGGTCTCTCCAGATGCCGGCGGTACCGAAAGAGCACGCGCATTTGCCAAACGTCTTGAATACTCTCTTGCAGTAATTGATAAGCGCCGTACCGGGCCCAATGTCGCTGAAGTAATGCACCTGATTGGTGATGTCCGGGATAAAATTGCTATTATCCTTGATGATATGGTTGACACTGCCGGCACCTTGACTCAAGCGGCGCAGGCTCTCAAAACAAACGGCGCGAAAGCTGTTTTTGCCTGTGCGACTCATGGCGTTCTTTCCGGTCCGGCAATTGAACGAATCAACGCCTCCAACATTGAAGAAATTGTATTGACTGATACGATACCTGTAAAAAGCGGAGACGTTTCTACCTCTAAACTCATAATATTGTCAGTAGCTGAGCTGTTAGCTGAAGCTATAAGAAGAATCCATGAAGATGAATCCGTAAGTTCACTTTTTGACTAGTTTTTAATAATTTATTCAGCATAGGACGGAGTCAGCCGTCACTACACGTGGAGGAACATATGCAACAGAAACAGATGAATATTGAACTGCGCAGCAAAACCGGTACCGGCGTGAGCCGTAGACTTCGCACTGCTGATATGATCCCGGGTGTTGTGTATGGCAAGGGTGTTGATCCGATCACGGTCAGTATCAAAATCCGTGATCTGCAGGACGCCATTTCCGGATCTGGGGGGCAGAACAATCTGATTACCCTGAGTGGTGGCGGAACTCTGGATCAGAGTATTGTAATAGTTGCGGACATCCAGCGGGATCCGATCAAACGCACCCCAAAACACGTTGACCTCCATCGCATAAACCCGAATGAGAAACTTCGGATCACCGTTCCTGTAGCTCTTAAAGGCACTGCAATCGGTGTGAAAGAGGGGGGACTTCTTGATCTGGCTCACCATGAACTCCGCATTGAGTGTCTCCCTGGCAATATTCCGGATTGTATAACCATCGATGTTTCAAATCTAAAAATAGCTCATTCAATTCATGTCAGCGAAATTCCGCTTCCGGATGGAATCACTCTCCTTGACCAGCCAAAGATCCCGGTCGTCAGTGTTCTTGGCAGAGCCAAGGAAGATGTGCCAGCTGTCGCATAACCTTCACCTGACCTTCACATGAGTACGTATATGGTTGCGGGGCTGGGAAATCCCGGTCCCACCTATCAATGGACCCGCCATAACGCGGGTTTTCTTTTTTTGGATCGTCTTGCCGGTCAGGAAAACATTTCCATTACCAAAAAAGCGTTCTCAGCTCTCTGCGGGGAGCTGATTTTTTCCGGACATCGCCTGATTCTCCTTAAGCCGCAGACATTCATGAATCTGTCCGGACTCTCTGTCATGCAGGCGCTCCAGTTTCATAAGCTCCCGCTCGCGAATTTGATCGTCATTCATGATGAGCTTGATCTGTCGTTTGGGACTGTTCGTTTCAAAAACGGTGGGGGGCATGGCGGGCACAACGGCTTGCGCTCGATAATGGAAAACCTTGGCAAGGGCGATTTTATCAGATTGCGTATTGGAATAGGCAAATCATTGCAAAGTGATACAACGGGTCATGTTCTTGGTAAAATACCCCCCGAACAGATGGAAGTTCTTGCCAGACTGCTTGATGGCGGCATAGAGATGCTAAAAGTTATGTTTACAGAAGGACTCTCCAAATCCATGACTCTCTACAATAACAAAAATTTTCTGGAAGGATAAATTTATGGGTTTCAACTGCGGAATAGTAGGACTGCCGAATGTAGGAAAATCTACCATATTTAATGCACTTACCTCTGCCGGTGCCGAATCGGCCAATTATCCGTTTTGTACCATTGAACCGAACGTCGGTATTGTCCAGGTGCCTGACCCTCGTATGGATCAACTCTCTGCAATAGTAAATCCTCAGAAAATTCAGCCGACGACCATTGAATTTGTCGATATTGCCGGACTTGTCAAGGGTGCCAGCCAGGGCGAAGGCCTTGGCAACCAGTTTCTGGGGCATATCAGAAGTGTTGATGCAATTGTGCACGTTGTCCGCTGTTTTGATGATGATAACATTGTACATGTGAGTGGCCGCGTTTCCCCTGCCGACGACATTGAAGTAATTAATACAGAGCTTGCCCTGGCTGACCTGGACACCATCGAAAAAAAACTGCAGCGTGCCGAAAAGATGGCGCGCAGTGGCGATAAAAAAACCAAAGATGAAGTCGATTTCTATCTTCGGGTACGCACGCTTCTTGAACAGGTAAAAAAACCGCATGGAATTGCGCAAAACGAGGATGAGAATAACTGGATGCGTGATCTGCATCTCCTCACCGACAAGCCGGTGCTTTATGTCGCAAACGTTGCTGAAGATGACCTGAATGGAAGACACCCTAATGTTGCCGCGGTAAATTCCATAGCCACCTCTGAAGGAGCGGCGGTTGTAGTCATTTGCGGGAAACTTGAGGCGGAAATAGCAGAACTTGACGCCTCAGAAAAACAGGGGTTTCTTGATGACATGGGACTTGAGGAGGCTGGCCTGGATCGCCTTATTCGTAACGGCTATGCCTTATTGGGTCTGATCACTTATTTTACAGCGGGCGTCAAAGAAGTCCGCGCCTGGACCATCGTTGACGGAACCAAGGCTCCGCAAGCGGCCGGCGTGATTCACACCGACTTTGAGAAGGGGTTTATTCGTGCGGAAGTAATCGGCTTTAAAGATTATATTTCCTGCAACGGTGAAGCGGGGGCAAAAGAGAAAGGATTGATGCGGCTGGAAGGGAAAGAGTACGTTGTTAAAGATGGCGACGTCATGCACTTCCGGTTTAATGTGTAACTAAATTCGTTGCAGCAGTGAAGTAGAAGCCGGACTACTCATCAGTTAACAGGAAAATACCTTTGACCTCCTCTATAGATACAGCAGCTTACGTATCCAGCCTTATGTCAGTCGACAAAACGACCCTCCCCGCTGATGGCGGCAAACACTTCAACCACCTGATTTTCGCCCGCTCCCCATATCTGCTGCAGCACGCGGAAAACCCTGTGGCATGGTATGAATGGGGCACGGCGGCTTTTGATAAAGCTCAGACAGAGAATTTGCCGATTCTGCTTTCAATCGGCTATGCCACCTGCCACTGGTGCCATGTCATGGCTCATGAATCATTTGAGGATGTTGAAGTTGCTGCACTTCTGAACCGCTATTTTGTCTGCATCAAAGTCGATCGGGAGGAACGCCCCGACATTGATGATTTTTATATGACTGTTGCTCAGACGCTGACCGGAAGTGGCGGTTGGCCGCTGAATATTTTTATGAGACCGGATAAGCGGCCGTTTATGGCGATTACCTACCTTCCGAAAAGGGGACGGGATGGAATGAGCGGCCTGATGGAACTCTTGACCAATATTGCAACACTTTGGCGGCAACGACCGGATATGATTGAAAGGAACTGTCAGGGGATCATGGAGGCTCTGCAGAGTGGGCGCAGGCAACTGGTAAACGAAACGGCACCTGACTTAACAGCCATCACCGAAAAATCACTGCAGACCCTGAGGAGAATCTACGACCCGAAGAACGGCGGCTTTGGAAACGCCCCAAAGTTTCCGATGCCAATTTATCTGAGTTGGCTGATCGGGCAGAGTCAACCTCAACCTCACCCCAACCCTCTCCCTGAGGGCGAGGGAGCGTTACACATGGCTCTCCATACTCTGCGGAAAATGCGGGGTGGCGGCGTATGGGATCAGCTTGGCGGCGGCTTTCACCGCTACTCCGTCGATCAGTTCTGGCTGGCGCCTCACTTTGAGAAGATGCTTTACGATCAGGCCATGCTGGCCAGTGTTGCGACTAAAGCTTTCCAAACTACGGGAGATTCTTTTTACCGTTCGATGACGGAAGATATTTTCACCTTTGTCATACGGGAGCTTCAAACTGTGGAAGGTGCCTTTTGTTCGGCTCTTGATGCCGATTCAGAGGGAGTTGAAGGTAAATTCTATGTATGGGTCAAGGGGGAAATTGACTCATGTCTTGGAACGGATGCTGAACTCTTCTGCCGCTACCATGCGGTTACGGATAAGGGAAATTTTGAAGGAGAGAACATACTTACCGCTCCGCTCTCCACCGAACAGTTTTGCCAAAAGCATCAGTTGAATCTTGATGAGACTCACGAACTGTTGGGGCGATGTCGAGAACAACTGCTTAGAAGGCGCGAAAAGCGCATTCGCCCGCTAAGGGATGACAAGATCATCACCTCCTGGAACGGTCTGATGATTTCAGCGCTTGCAAAGGCAGCGGTCACCTTCAACAGACCGGAGTACGGCGCCTCTGCTGCACTGGCGGCAACATTTATTCTCAACAGGCTTCGCCGGGAAGACGGCAGACTACTGCGCAGCTATCTGAAAGAGGCATCGGATGTTCCAGGCTTTCTGGAGGATTACGCCTTTCTGGCCGGGGGAATGCTGGATCTGTTTGAGGCGACTCTTGATCAGAACTGGCTGGCAGAGGCTCTAGTCCTTGCCGGAGAGATCTTGAGCCTGTTTCGAGACCCTGACACCGGAGAATTCACCCTCATCGGACACGACGCTGAGCAGATGCCGGCGCGTGTTTCGTCCGACCACGACGGCGTTACGCCGTCGGCATTTTCCCACACCGCACATCTGCTCTATCGGTTGGCCTGGACTGATAACAAGCCGGATCTTTTAGGCTCCGCGCGCTCGGCACTGGACATGATCCGGAGCGACATGGAGCGGAACCCGTTGGGACATCTGGGTGCCCTGCAGATCTTCAAACAGTTGGACAGCGAACCGGTAACTGCAACATTCTCCGGAGATACCGGTAGCCCTGAAGCTTTTGTACTTAATGCTGCGCTTCACAGGCACGCCATCAAAAACCTTATAATACAGAGCGAGAAACAGCACTCTCCCCTCTTACTGGCTCTCTGCGTACCAGGTACCTGTTACCCTGCCGTTACCACGGTCGATGAATTGAACCGACTGCTGTCATAATCGTAGGAGCGGCATCCTGCCGCGATTGCCTTAGCGGCCTGTGAAATAACTACATTCGCGTCTGCAAGAAGCTCCTACAGACAAATTTTGTCATTTGCCAGCAGCTCGCCAGATATGATATAGCTTCACACGTTTTTACTATGCAGCATCAGGAGATGACAGAGATATGTTGACCGGAAAACAGAAGCGTCACCTGCGCGCCCTTGGGCATAAACTGAAACCTCTTGTCCAGGTTGGTAAAAAGGAAATTGAGCCTGCGTTAATCGCTGAAGTAAACGTTTCTCTCGACCATCACGAACTGATCAAGGTAAAACTTCTTGAGAGCTGCTTGCTCGACAAACATGAAGCTTCCGCCGCTCTGGCCGCGGCCTGCGAGGCCGATATTGCCCAAATCCTTGGCAAAACGTTTCTCCTCTACAGGGCTGCCAAAACACCTGCCATTGTTCTTCCGAAATCGGCATGACAATCCGCGCCGCTCTTTTTGACCTCGACGGCACCCTGGTTGACACGCTTGGAGATTTGACCGATGCGGTCAATCATATCCGGGAGCTGTTTTCCCTGCCTCTTCTGTGCGAGAAAGACGTCCGCATAAAAATCGGCAAGGGATCACGCAATCTGATACGAGAGGTGTTACCATGCTGCTCCGAATCTGATATTTCCAAAGCACATACCATGTTTCTGAATTATAACAGAGAGCACATTGCGGATAAAAGCCGTCTCTACCCTGGAATATCGGATACTCTTCACCACCTTAAAGCCATTCAGATCAAGATGGCAGTTATTACCAACAAAAATGAAGATTTGAGCGTTCTGCTTCTGCGCGAACTGGGCATTTACGATCTCTTTGATTCTGTCTGCGGCGGAGATACCTATTCTGAGAAAAAACCGTCTCCTCTCCCCTTATTGAGAACAGCCGAAAAACTGGGAATTCAGCATCATGAGTGCGTTATGGTCGGCGATAGCATAAATGATGTCGAGTCCGGCCAGCATGCCGCGATGATGACGATTGCCTGCAGATGGGGGTATGGTGATATAGCCGAACTTAGCGGAGCCGATCTTATTATAAATACGCAGACAGAACTGTGTGAAGCGATAGCTCTCGTTTCAGGTCAGCGTTCATGAACGGCTGGAACGGTACTTTACTAAGGGTTGATTTGACAACAGGAACTTCTTGCCGTGAAGATATTCCCCGTCAATTCCTTGAGGAGTATCTGGGAGGTCGCGGCCTCGGTGTGCGACTGATGCGCGACTATTTCAAACTTGACCCCTTTGATCCGGATATGCCGCTTATTTTCGCCGTCGGCCCGTTATGCGGCACTCCTGCCCCAACATCAGCACGCCTTTCCGTAGTTTCCCGATCGCCGTTGACCGGTACCATTTACGACTGTTCAGCAGGCGGCCGCTTTGCCTGGCGCCTGAAAGCAACTGGAGCTGACGCTCTCTTCATCACAGGGAAAAGTCGGCTGCCTGTAGTGATAACCATAACAATGGATAGCGTTGAAATTCTTCCCGCTGGCGACCTCTGGGGTTGTGATATCCCGCATACAGTATCCTCACTGAAAAAGCACGGAAGCGTTGCTGCTATCGGTCCGGCAGGTGAAAACGGCGTGCTGTTTGCGAATATCATTATGGGCGAGGGAAATTCTGTCGGACGTGGCGGGCTTGGCGCTGTCATGGGGAGTAAAAACCTTAAAGCGGTGACGGTAAACGGAGACAGAAAAGTAGCTATATTCGATCCGGATCTTTTTGAAACTGCCCGTCACGACATCATGCGTCTTTTTAAAGCTTCTCCGGTAATCTTCGGCCCACTCGGAATTTCTGAATTCGGCACCCCGGTGATGGTTGATCTGATGGCGCAGCGTCGCATGACTCCGACTGAAAACTTCCGCAAAACTTTTTATGAGCATTCCGGTAACTATTCCGGTCCAACCCTTAAACGGGTCTGCGGGGCAAAAAAAGATGGCTGCTACGCCTGTCCAATACAGTGCAAAAAAGCATCTCAAGCCGGAAAGCCACTTCCTGAATACGAGACGGCCTCACATTTTGGTGCGCTGAACAATGTCCATGATCTGCACACAATTATTACTTCGAACAACCTCTGCAACGAACTGGGCATGGACACCATTACCGCAGCGGCCACTCTTTCCGCCTGGGGCGAGATTAGAGGAGCGTTTCCTGCTGCAAGCGAAATTCCTGGGCTGCTGAGCGATATTGCACACCGGCGTGGAGAAGGCGAGCTCCTCTCGCTCGGTTCCCGTCGCCTGGCAGAACAGTTGGGAAACCCTGGGCTTTCCATGAGCGTTAAATCTCTGGAGCTTCCGGCGTATGATCCGCGTGGAGCGTACGGCATGGCGCTGGCGTACTGCACGAGCAACCGTGGTGGCTGCCACCTCCGCGCCTATCCGATCTCGCACGAAATTCTGCGCAAACCCGTGCCGACAGACCGTTTTTCTTTTTCGGGTAAAGCCCGTATCATCAGCATCGCCGAAGACACTAATGCCGCCGTGGACTCACTGGTCGCCTGCAAGTTTGCCTTCTTTGGCGCCAGCCTGGAAGAGTACGCTGAGGTTTTGACCGCTGTCACCGGAGTGGCGTATTCGCCGCAACGTCTTAAAGAGATCGGCAGACGGATCGTACTGACTGAACGTTTCTACAACTGTGCCAATAGTTTTACGCGGACTGACGATATGTTGCCGGAACGTTTTTTCACCGAACCGGGCAGTAGCGGGGATGGCATTGATATTCACCCGATAGACAAGGTGCGGTTCGAGGAGGAGTTGGATAAGTATTACCGGATTCGCGGGTTGAACGGGGATGGCCGTTTTGCGGATGCCGATTTTCTGGAAAAGCAGCCGTGATTTTGCTCGGAGATAGAGCTTGCTGTTTTGGGAGCGCAGGCAAGTTACAGTGTCCCGGAGGCTTTCACGGTAAGTCAGTTGAGCAAATGCCATCACTCGGAACTGTTCCAGGCAATTGAAGTGCTTAACGCTGAAATTGCCTTGATAGCGATCAACACTCCGATGGAATGTTTTCAGAGGCATGACATCCATAACCTGTTTGAAGATCATCTGAATTCATAGCCCACCCCCGGAATTTTTAGGGGAAGATGCCAGACTTCAGTGCCATTTGAAATCGACGACATGCAGAAACAACAAGATCAAACGGCTAAAACGAATGGCCTATGGGTACAGGGATGTCGTTTACTTCTTGCTAAAAGTTCACCAGCACTGCGTACTTCTTAACCCAAGGCGATTCAACTAATAAACGAAAGAACCCATTTTCTCGGTAATTCTATTTTTTTGATTCAATGATATACGTCACTTTATCAGGTTGCTATTGTCTGGAGCCTGCGATGGATTCATCTGATAATATTCCTTATTTGGTCTGTTTTCCCAGCACCGCTGTAAACCAGAATGTTGAACCTTCCCCACTCACACTCTCTACACCAATGCTGCCACCCATCAACTTCACAAGCTGCCGCGACAGGGTCAAGCCCGCACCCGCGCCACCGTAAGAGCGTGTCATGGAGCCGTCAGCCTGGGTGAACAGGTCGAAGATATACGGCAGTTTCTCCCCCTCAATACCGATGCCGGTGTCTCGTATGATGAAGCGCAGCGTGACACTATCGTCATCTTCACAATCTTTTTTAATGTGAACGGTTACGGAACCTTTCGGGGTAAACTTTATTGCGTTACCGATCAGGCTAATTAATATATGACGTAGCCGTACGGGGTCACCTTTGAGTAGCAGTGGAACATCAGCATCAATCTGCGATTCATGCTCCAGCCCTTTTTCCTGTGCGAGAATGGAAAGGGTATTGACTGTGCTTATCGTTTCTGCCTGCAGATCAAAATCCTGCTCTCTAGTCTCAATATCAATAATACCCGCTTCAATCCGGGAGAGCTCAAGGACATTGTTGATAAGTGACACTATTCTATTGCTAGACGTGCTGAGGATTTTGACATGCTCCTGTTGTTCCTCGTCCAAGTCAGTCATCTCAAGAAGCTGGGTCATGCCCATGATACCGTTCATTGGAGTGCGGAACTCATGACTCATGTTGCCCAGGAACTGCCTTTTAGCACAATTAGCGGATTCGACCTGCTCATTGGCTCTGTTAAGTGTGTTCTCATTCTGAGACTTAACATTCAGTAGCATTTTTATCCTGGCAAGCACCTCAGCCTTGTCGAATGGTTTGGAGATAAAGTCTTCGGCTCCGGCCTCGATCCCCAGAATGCGGTTTTCTTTATTATCCGCCAGGGAGGTAATCATTACAACCGGGATGTTTCTATGGAGAGGGTCTGACTTGATCTGACGGCATACGTCAAATCCATCCATTCCCGGCATCATTATATCCAAAAGACAGATGTCGATCTGCCCCGTTCTGATTTCTTCCAGCGCCTCCGAGCCATT
>Ga0194060_10004155_pt1 | contig 10073 bp, 3 predicted proteins | sample SepL225m_MetaG_FD_163427 | JGI IMG/M metagenome (GOLD analysis project Ga0194060, IMG submission 163427) | Anoxic zone freshwater microbial communities from boreal shield lake in IISD Experimental Lakes Area, Ontario, Canada - Sep2016-L222-5m | ecosystem: Environmental > Aquatic > Freshwater >... | reverse complement strand
TTCCCCCCCCCCCCGCAGGCGCCCGCCTCGACAGGGCGCCTATACCGTATTTACGGCATTCCAAATTACGGCAGTCGCGATATTTTTCCGCGCGCGCTGGTGAAGCATCATTCGGGCTGGACAAAGCTTCCCTCGTTGCGAGGGGTCGTCAGGGCAACGATCCTGACGCCGGGAAGACCGGCTGCGGGGCATACGAATTTCCGGGAGATTCTAGATTGAACAGCAAAGAAAATGCCAATCTGCTTGAACTGTGCGAGATACTCGTGCGCTTGGGCGTCAGCGATGGCGCCGAGCTCGCATCGGCGCTGGACATCGGCAGCTACCTCGGGCAGTTCGAGGGCCTGCAGCTGCTCGCCGCCGGCGAACGCCAGCAGCTGGGCGAACTGTTGCGGACAGCGAAGCGCCTGAGCCTGGAGCAGCTGGAGGATGCGCTCGCGGAACAGCGGCGCAGCGGAAACAAGCTCGGCGAAATCCTGATGCAGCGCGGGCTGCTCGGCGCCGCCGAGTGCGAAGTGCTGCTCGCGTTCCAGCGGCGCCAGTGCGGACAGGCCCGCAGCGTAACCAGACTCCACCTCGGCAACGTGCTGGTCGCCGCCGATGAGATCACGCGCGAGCAGTTGGCCCAGGCGCTGCTGTGGCAGTCGGAGCGCGGCGGGCGGCTGGGCGAGGCGCTGATCGCCGCCGGCCACGCTTCCGAGCACCAGGTGACGCGCGGCCTGCATCTGCAGCGCAAACTGGTCGCCGCAGTGCTGCTGTTTGCGATGGCGCTGGTGTCGCCAGGTTCGGGCGGCGACGCGCATGCGGCAGCCGGGACCGATGGCGTGCCGGTCTCGGCTGCGGTTCAAAACGGTGCGCAGGGGGAAATTTCCCGCTCGCTCGCCTGGGGCATCTTTGATGGCCGGGGATCTCCTGCTGCGGTCGCGGCGGGCGGCGCCGGACAGGCACCGGCCAAGCGCAAACCGATGCGCCTGCTCATTGCCGATGACCACGAAGTCCTGCGCGGCGCGCTGCGCTCGGCGCTTGAGCGCGAGCCGGACATCGAAGTGGTGGGCGAGGCGGGCGACGGCGAAACGATGCTCGCGCGCGCGCGCGAACTGTCGCCCGACCTGGTGCTGATGGACATCGCCATGCCCGGGTTAAACGGCATCGAGGCGACGCGCAGGATCAGGAGCGAGAGCCCGGGGGCAAAGGTGCTCGCGTTTTCCTCGCACCTGGATCGGCGCTACGTGGAGAAGATGCTCGAACACGGCGCGCTCGGTTACGTGAGCAAGGCTGCCGGCCGCGACGAATTGCTGCAGGGCCTGCGCACCGTGGCGGAGGGCAAGCCCTACCTGTGCCGCGAAGCCGTGGCGACGATGGGCAGGTCGAGGGAGGCGGCGGGTGCCGTCGAAGGCGAGCCTGCGCTGGCGCGAAGCGAAATCGAAGTGCTGCAGCGGAGCGCAAACGGCGAATCTTCCGCCGACATCGCATCACACTTGAGGCTTGCGCCCGGCGTGGTCGAGATTCATCGGCGCAACGCCATGCGCAAGCTCGGCCTGCGCAATGCAGACGAACTCAGGCAGTACGTGCTGCGCACGGGCCTGACCCCGCCGACCGCCTGATTACGACGCGAAGCCGTAGCCGGCAGCGATAGATCCGCAGAGGGCTGGGAAGGCAAGGGCTGCACCCTTGCCTTCCTTCCTTCTTCTTCTCGCTCCTCCTTGCTCTATTGCCGGGAAGCTGCAGCGTTGCCTTCTTTCTTCAGCGGCAGTTCTGCGGCAGATATATGGCAGGTACCGTGGTCGAGGGCGCGGACCCCGTGGCCTGGTAGCCGCATTTCCAGAAGAGGGCAGTGGTCGCGCCCGCCGGCGCCACGTTGAGGGCGAGCGCCACCGCGGTGGCGGGGAAACCGTCCCACGGTGCGAGGACCAGCACATTGTTCCGACCCAGCGCGTTCTCCTGATAGGTGATGGCGATCGTTCCGTCTGCACTGGAGGTAACCGACGCGACGTTACCGGTGGTCTGGACGAGCGTCGCGCCGATGTTGGCGCAGTTGGCCGGGGTGGTGCAGGTCATCTCGGTCGGCCCCCGCGACTGATTGGTTTCGCTGACCGCAAGCTTCAAGCCGCTCGCCAGCACCAGGCCCTCCGCCACCTTCGCGCGTGTGGTGTAGCCCTGATACGCCGGCAGCGAAATCGCCGCGAGAATGCCCAGGATGACCACCACGATCATCAGTTCTATCAGGGTCAGACCGCGTTGCACGACTGATGTCAATTGGAGCGCTCCGGAAAGATGGTGCAGTGATGGAAGCGCACCGCAGCGCTCAGGCGGCGAATTGCGCGCCGGCCTGCCCGCAACGATGCATGTCCGGAACTATATTGCCGAGCGCAGCACAAGTCTGTTGAGATTTGTTAACGCCGCGGGCACGCTTATACATTCTTAACAGATCGGCGCGGGCGGTTCTGGTATAGATGCAATTGGCTTTTTGCCTGAGGATGCGCCCCGTGTGGCGATATTGGGGGCGAACGTTTGAACGCGCGAGAGCATGACTGATACACCGAGCAAGAAAAAAGCAAGCGGCGATGCGCGCACAGGCGCCCGCATTCGCATTCCCCCTGGTTACGGGAGCGGCGAGCGCGCTTTCGTCACCGGAACCCTGCGCAACACCGCCGCGGGGAGGCGCGGCGCGGCGAGCCAGATGAAAGGCGAAGTCCTGTCCCACGCCGCGCACGAATTGTGCGCCCCCGTGGCCACCATCTGCGGCCTTGCCGAGATGCTGCTGAAGCACGATCCGGACGAAGCCCGGGAGCGCGAATTCCTGTCCATCATCTCGAGTAAATCTGCGCTATTGTCGATGATCGTCGGCGACCTGGTCGAGCTCTCGGGGTTGGTGTCGAAGCAGGGCGGAGATTTCGTATTTGCTTCGTCCGATGTGCACGCGCTGCTGCAGCAGGCGATCGCTGCGTTCGGTACTCCGGCGGGGCGTGCCGCACCCGTCGTGTGCGCCGCGAAACACAGGGTATTCATCATGGCCGATCGCAACCGGCTGGTGCAGGCCATCGTCAAGGCCATCGCGCAAGTCTATCAGTGCTCGCCATCGGGTGTGGTGCTGCGGGTTTCCGCCAGCGCCAGATTTTCCGGGGAGGCGAGGCGCAACGGGCCGCGATCGATCGGCATCCACATTCTGGGCAATGACAGCGGCGCCGACGCGCAGGCATTGAAGCGGGCGGGCGAACGCCACCGACGATCCGGCGCGTCCGGCGAAGTGCCGGGGATGGGGCTGGGCATGAGCGTCGTGCGCGAAATCGTCGACAGTCACGGCGGCGAACTGCTGCTGAGGAGCCGTACCTCCGGCGGCGGCATCACCTTGTCCTTCCCCGAGTCTGTGGAACCGGAACGCGCATGCGGGAGCGCGACGGGGCGCGTTCGCCGCGCGGCGCTTTCGGACCGGTCCAAAGCCGCGCAGTAAGTTCCGAACCGTTCGCGCCGCACCGCTTTCCCGCCGGAGCATCGCCCGCGCAACGTGGTCCGATGCCCTCGGATTGCAGCGCGCGGCGAGTGCCGTTGGAGGCCATTTCCGCCGTTCGCCCGCGCGCTGCGTCGGCACCTTAACAATTCTTAACATTCGGCCATTGCGGACAAAGTAAAGTGCGCGCCTGACAGCAATGTTGCCGGGCATCGAGCCGCCGGTGGATCAAGAAAATATTGCATTTACGGTACTTGGAAATATGGCGTCAGCGATATTTCTCCGGTGCGTCGCGCAGCGCATATTCCGATCTGTGTAAATTTCGCACCTGCTTCACTGGATGCAGCAGGCAATGTTCAACTTAGACAAAGGATAGACCAGCATGAAGCAGTCCTCGCGTAGTCAGATCAAATCCGCAGGCAAAACCGGCGCGAATCGCGCTGCGCCCCAGTTCAGGATAGTGCGCATGGCCGCAGCCGTGATGCTCGCGTTCGCCGCGGCTCCGATGTCCGGCTCCAACCCGGCGTTCGCCAACGGCGGCGGTTTCGGGCTGGGTTCGGACGGGACCACGCGGGTCCAGACCTACTACGCCAACACCTACATCACGAACGACGGCAGGGACGGCACGACCAACGGCATACGCGGACTGCGCAAGTTCGTCGATACGCTGCCGGGGATACCCGGGGTGTTCGGCGGCGCCAACAACCTCAACCAGTACATGCCGCTGGGCGTCGCCGATACGGCCACCTACGCGGGCGCGGCCTACTACGAAATCGCGCTGGTGGAATACACCGAGCGCATGCATAGCGACCTGGTCAAGGCCACGACGCTGCGCGGCTACGTGCAGATCGACCCGGTGGCGACCGATGCCGCCGCCGGCATCACCGGCAATGGTGGCGTCAGTCCCGCCGGCAGCAATCGGGTGGCACTGACCAATCCCGACGGTTCGCTGGTGCTGATCTCCCGTCCGAGCACCCGCGCGCAGGCGGTCAACGGGTTCGAGCAGGTGCAGGCCTACGCGGTTGACAAGCCGCACTACCTGGGCCCGGTGATCGTGGCGCAGAGGGCGACGCCGGTGCGCCTCAAGTTCTACAACGCGCTGCCCTCGGGCCGCGCCGTCAAGGATGTCGCGGGCAACGTCAAGCGCAACGGCGACCTGTTCCTTCCGCTCGATGAAACGCTCACCGGCGCCGGCTTCGGCCCCGACGGCATGACCAAGTACACGCAGAACCGCACCGCGCTGCATTGGCACGGCGGCGACACGCCCTGGATCAGCGACGGCACGCCGCACCAGTGGCTCACCCCCGCAGCCGAGCAGGCGAGCCTGCCGGCCAACATGTCCAAGGGCGCGAGCCTGCAGAACGTGCCCGATATGCGCGATCCGGGCCCGGGCGCGCAGACGCTGTATTTCCCGAACAATCTCAGCGCCCGCCTGATGTTCTACCACGACCACGCGCTGGCGATCACGCGCCTGAACGTCTACGCCGGCGTCGCCGCCGGCTACCTGATCCAGGATCCGGTGGAGCAGGCGCTGGTGGCGGCGGGCACCTTGCCCGCCACCCAGATACCGCTGGTGATCCAGGACAAGACCTTCGTCCCCTCCGATGTCGCGCAGGAAGACGGGCTGTGGGATCAGAAGCACTGGGGCACGCCGGGCGATCTGTGGTATCCGCACGTGTACGAATCCAACCAGGACCCGGCCTCGCCCGACGGCACCAACCCGGTCGGCCGCTGGGACTACGGTCCCTGGTTCTGGCCGGTGTTCCCGGCGCCGCTGCAATTGCCCACCGGCGCCTATGGCGACGTGACCACCGTGCCCGAAGGCTTCATGGACACGCCGGTGGTAAACGGCACCGCCTATCCGACGCTCACGGTCGACCCGAAGGCCTATCGCCTGCGCATCCTCAATGCCGCCAACGACCGCTTGTGGAACTTCGCTTTCTTTGTCGCCGACGATACGGTGGCGACACCCGATGGCAGATCCAATACCGAAGTCAAGATGGTGCCCTTCAGCGGCCCGAACCAGCCGACCGCGGTGACCTATAGCTGCCCCGACGGCTCGGGCCCCGGCCTGAACGTGGGCGACGTCAACGCCATTGGAACGGTGCGGCAACTGGGCTGGACCGAATCCGGCCGCAATTCGGCCGGCGCCACGCTCTACAACAACTCCTTTCCCTGCGCCGGCGGCCTGATGGGCAGCGGCTGGGGCAGCAACGACAACCGGCCCGGCGGCGTGCCCGATCCCAAGAAGGCGGGGCCGGACATCATCCACATCGGCACCGAAGGCGGCTTCCTGCCCAACCCGGTGGTGATTCCCTCGACCATCGCCAACTACGAATACAACAAGCGCAGCGTGACGGTGTTGAACGTGCTTGAGCGCGGCCTGTTCCTCGGCGGCGCCGAGCGCGCCGACGTCGTGGTCGACTTCTCCCAGTATGCCGGCAAGACCCTGATCCTCTACAACGACTCCCCGGCGCCTTTGCCCGCGGGCGACCCGCGCATCGACTACTACACCGACAACGGCGACCAGTCCGGCGCCGGCGGCGCGCCGAATACCATCGCCGGCTTCGGCCCGAACACCCGCACCGTGATGCAGGTTGTGGTGTCCAACACCACGCCGGCCGCTCCGTTCAACGTCGGGGCCCCGGCAGACCCGGTGGCCGGCACGCCCGCAACCGGGCTGTTCGACGCCCTGCCCAAGGCCTACAAGGCGTCGCAGGACGCGCCGCTGATTCCCCAATCCGCATACAACAACGCCTTCGGCACGCAGGACGGCGACAACTTCGCCACCATCTACAACGGCTCGTCGATCGCGCCCAATTTCGACTACACCCCGGGCGGTACCGGCCAGTCGCTCAGAAGCATTTCGGTGACCAGCCAGGGCGTGGGCTATACCGTCGCGCCGACGATCACGCTGTCCGGCGCCGGGCTTGTCAATCCGGTGATTATCGCGCCGATCGCCGGCAGCGCCGGTGCGCAAGTCGCGGGAGGCAAGCTCATCAGCATCACCGTGCCCAACGGCGTGGTGAATACGGGAGCCCTGTCGGGCGCGCCCAAGGTGACCATCACCTCGAACATCGGACCCAACGGGGTCAAGGTCGGCGGCGGCGCCACGGCCATGGCCTTCACCAACATGACCAAGAGCCTGCCGGTGCAGAACAAGGCGATCCAGGAACTGTTCGACCCGAGCTACGGCCGCATGAACGCGACCCTCGGCGTCGAGCTGCCCTTCACCAGCCCGCTGAACCAGACCACCATACCGCTTGGCTTCATCGATCCGGCCACCGAGGTGCTGAACGACGGCGAAGTGGCGATCTGGAAGATCACGCACAACGGCGTCGACACCCACCCGGTGCACTTCCATCTAGTTAACCTGCAGGTTCTGAACCGCGTGGGCTGGGACGGCACGATCAAGCCGCCGGCGGACAACGAGCAGGGCTGGAAAGAAACCATCAAGATGAATCCGCTCGAGGACATCTACGTGGCGGTCAAGCCGCGCGCGCCGCAGATTCCTTTTGGCGTGCCCGAGAGCAAGCGCCTGATGGACCCGACCCAGCCGGTCGGCTCCATCACCGGTTTCACCCAGATCGACCCGAAGACGGGCGTCGCGCCTATCGATCCGACCACCGGCCTGAGCGTGCAGATCACCAACCAGATGTCGAACTACGGATGGGAATACGTGTGGCACTGCCACATCCTGGGCCATGAAGAAAACGACTTCATGCGTCCGATCATTTTCAATTTCGGCGCAGTCATGCCGGCCGCACCCACGCCGCTGACGGCCTCCGCCTACTCCGGCACCGGCCCGGTGACGCTGACCTGGGCCGACAGCACACCGGCTGCCGCCACCCCGGGCAACAAACAGAACGAGATCGGCTACAAGATCCTGCGCGGCGTTTCCGGCAGCGTCAGTTACACCCAGGTGGGCACGGCGCTGGCCAACGCGACCGGCTTCACCGACACGCCGCCGGCTGCCACCGGCTGGAACTACCAGGTGATCGCCTACAACGCGGCGGGCGATTCCATCCCCGCTTCGGTGACGGCCGGAACCGCGACGCCGCCCGTGGCGCCCACGGCGCCGACCGGTGCCCTGGCCACGGTGAACGGGCCGAACCAGATCACGCTGACCTGGGCGGACAAGTCGAACAACGAAACCGGCTTTGACGTGCAGCGCGCAGTGGTCACCGGCACCACCATCGGCAGCTATGTCAGCATCGCCGGCGTAGGCGCCAGCGTGCCCGCCACGGCGACCAACGGCAGCATCACCTTCGTCGATACCGGTCTGCTGCCGAGCACGACCTATTCTTATCGCGTCGCCGCCATCAACAAGACCACCCTGTCGACCTGGAACGTCGCGGCCAACAAAACCACGACGGCGGCCGCAGTCCTGAACGCACCGAGCAACGTGATGGTACAGATGACCGGCACCAACACGGCGCAGCTGACCTTCACCGACCTGGCGCTCAACGAAACCCTCTACGTGGTGCAGGTATCCAACGACAGCGGCAAGAGTTGGGGCGACAGCACCGTCACTAATTTCACCCAGAGCACCCCGGCCTACGTGGCGAGCACCACCCGCACCGGCACCGCGTCCTCGGGCTCGGGCACCGCGGTAAGCATTGCCGTGAGCAATCCCAACCTGACGCTGGTGTCGGGAAATACGCCCTACCTGTTCCGGGTGGCGGCAGCCCAAGGCAGCACCGCCAACGCGAGCTACGTCGACGCCGCTACCGGCAACACCGTCAACTTCACCACCACTGCCACCGGCGCTTTGATCGGCGCCTGGGGCAATATCGCCACGCTGGACCTGAGCGGCCAAACCGTGATCGCGCCCGCCACTGCATTTACGGCGACGCCGACCAGCCTGACCGCGCTGACGCTCACCTGGCTGGACAACGCGCCCAACAATGCCAGCTACCTGTTGCAGCGTTCGACCGACGGCGGGGTCACCTGGACCACGGTGTCCTCGACCCTGGCCGGCACTGCGACGACGTCTTCGGTGACCGGGCTCACCTCGGGCGCCACTTACATGTTCCGCCTGCAGGCGGTGGGCGTGGGCGTCGGCGTCGCCTCCGCCTTTGCGACCGCCACCGTGACCATGCCGGTCATGGCGGCACCGACCGGCCTGGCGACGGCGAGCGTCGGCGCGGCCGGCCTCACCCTGAGCTGGGCTGCAGTTACCGGGGCCACCAGCTACGACGTGTACGGCAACGGCGTGCTGCTCGGGAATTCCGCGACAACTTCCCTGGCTGTCACCGGCTTGACGCCCAACACCACTTATTCCCTGGTGGTGATCGGCAAGAACGCGGTCGGTTCCTCGATCCCCTCCGCCGCCAAGACCCAGCTGACGCTGCCTGGCGCAGTGGCGGCCGCGCCGACGGCGGGCAGCATCACCGCCACCGGGCTCACGCTTGCCTGGGCGGCCCCGGCGACGGGTGCGGCCAGCTACACGGTGCAGCGTGCGACCAATGCGGCCTTCACCGGCACCATCACCTCCACCGCCGCCACGGGCACAAGCCTCGCGGTCACCGGCCTGGCGGCGAACACGCTCTATTACTTCAGGGTGGTGGCGGTCAACGCGACCGGCAGCGGCGCAGCTTCGCCGGTGCTCACGCAAGTCACCGTGCCGGCGGCGCCGGCACCGACCACGGCCAGCGTCACCAGCAGCGGCCTGACCTTGAACTGGACGGCGCCTGGCGGCACCGGCGCCATCACCGGCTACACCGTGACCGGCACCGGCGGCGCCGTCATCAGCTACACCTCGGGCACCACGGCGACGGTGACCGGCCTCTCGCCTTCCACCAGCTACACGTTGTCGGTGGTGGCCACCAATGCGGCGGGCAGTTCCGCCGCAGGTTCGGTCACGGCGACGACAGCGATGCTGGCGCCGGCGGCACCGACCGTCTCCAGCGTCGCAGCCACCACCATGACGGTGAACTGGGCTGCGGTGACGGGTGCGACCGGCTACACGCTGCAGTACTCGACCAACGGCACCACCTGGACCACGCTGGGCACGACCGGCGGCGGCGTCAGGATGTCGGCGGCGATTACCGCGGCCTCCACCTCGGCCAATGTCCTCGGACTGGCGGCCGGCACCACCTACTACTTCCACCTGAGCGACACCACCTCGGCCGGCGCCAGCCCGTACTCGAGCGCCGTGACCCAGGCTACGCTGGCGGCAACGCCGGCAACGCCGACGGTCACCTCCACCGGTGTCACCTCCGCCGGTTTCACGCTCAACTTCGCTGCCACGGGAGCGACCAGCTACAACGTGACGGTCGGCGGCGTGACCACCAACCAGGCGGCTTCCACGCTGGTGGTGAGCGGCGCCACGCCGGGCACGAGCTACGGCCCGTACACGGTGCAGGCCTGCAGCAACAACGCCACGACCTGCTCGGCGGCAAGCGCCGGGACCAGCGTGACGACGGCGGTGGCGGCCCCGGCAGCGCCGACGGTCTCCAGCGTCGCAGCCACCACCATGACGGTGAACTGGGCTGCGGTGACGGGTGCGACCGGCTACACGCTGCAGTACTCGACCAACGGCGGCACCACCTGGACCACGCCGGGCACGACCGGCACCGGCGTCAGGATGTCGGCGGCGATTACCGCCGCCTCCTCCTCGGCGAGC